>SAMEA104404106__coassemble_1871_pt1 | contig 14651 bp, 14 predicted proteins | sample SAMEA104404106__metabat2_low_PE_054 | metagenome-assembled genome bin SAMEA104404106 (sample SAMEA104404106) | Balaenoptera acutorostrata
TTTTAAATGGTTTATTAGCGACAATTCCTAAGTCGTTCATCGCATGTAGAATACGACGATGAACGGGTTTTCAACCATCACGTACATCTGGCAATGCACGATCTACAATAACGGACATGGAGTAATCCAGGAAGGATTTTCGCATCTCTTTGGAAATATCGACTTCTTTTAGTTTATCTCTATTTAAATCCATTTCAAAATACACCTCCTGTTATACATCCAACTCTGCATAAACTGCATTTTCTTGAATGAATTCACGACGTGGTCCAACTTCTTCTCCCATCAACATTTCAAATACTTTATCCGCTTCCATCGCATCATTAATGTTGACTTTTTTAAGTGTTCTAAACACTGGATCCATCGTTGTTTCCCACAACTGTTCAGGGTTCATTTCCCCTAACCCTTTATATCGCTGAATATTTACTTTATCACCCATTTCCGCAACCACACGATCACGGCTAGCTTCATCATATACATATTCTACACGCTGTCCTTTTTGAATTTTGAATAGTGGCGGCATTGCGATATAAACATATCCACCTTCAATAATCGGACGTAAGAAGCGATAGAAGAAAGTCAACATCAATGTACAAATATGTGCACCATCGACATCGGCATCGGTCATGATGATAATTTTATGATAACGTAATTTAGAAATATCTAATTCATCTCCAATACCACACCCAAAGGCTGTGATCATAGAACGAATTTCGTTGTTTTCAAAGATACGATGTAAACGAGCTTTCTCAACATTTAAAATCTTACCTCTTAAAGGTAAAATCGCTTGAAATTTTGAGTTTCTACCTTGTTTTGCACTACCTCCGGCAGAATCCCCTTCGACGATATAGATTTCGCACTCTTCCGCATTACGAGAACTACAATCGCTTAGCTTACCAGGTAGTGAAGTAATTTCTAATGCGTTTTTACGTCTTGTTAGTTCACGTGCTTTTTTAGCAGCCATTCTTGCTTTACTTGCAAGAATACATTTATCAATAATAATTTTTGCCGTATCCGGATTTTCTAAGAAGAATTTCTCAAGCTGCTCTCCTAAAATTCCAGATACAATTTTTCTTACTTCGGAGTTTCCTAATTTTGTCTTTGTCTGTCCTTCATATTGTGGATCTGGATGTTTTACCGAAATAATGGCAGTTAATCCTTCACGCACATCATCACCAGCTAAGGATTCATCTTTTTTGATGAAGCCATTATCACGAGCATACGCATTGATTACACGCGTAAGTGCTAATCTAAATCCATCTTCATGCGTACCACCTTCAGCAGTATTAATGTTATTACAGAAAGAGTAAATATTAGGTACATAGCCATCGTTATACTGTAAAGCAATTTCTGCTAAAATACCATCAATGACACCTTCTACATAAACAACTTGTTCATGTAATGCATTTTTATTTTTATTTAAGTATTCCACATACTGGCGAATACCACCATCATATTTATATTCGATACGTTTTTCGTTTCCTTCACGTTCATCGCTTAAGATCAATTTAATGCTCTTATTCAAGAATGCTAATTGACGAATACGCGTATTTAATGTTTCAAAATCATATACGGTTGTTTCGGTAAAGATTTCAGCATCTGCTTTGAAACGAACCATAGAACCATGTTTCTCAGTTTTTCCAATAATTTTTAATGGTGCAACTGCTTTTCCACCATCTTCAAAGCGCATGAAGTAAATATTGCCATCTTGGTAAACGGTTACTTCTAACCATTCACTCAACGCATTTACAACACTTGCTCCTACCCCGTGTAAACCACCAGATACCTTATAGGCACCACCACCGAATTTACCACCCGCATGAAGAATTGTAAAAATTGTTTCAACCCCTGAAATTCCTGATTTCTCAACAATTCCAGTTGGCATCCCACGACCATTATCTTCAATACGAATGATATTTCCTTTTTCAATCGTAATGTCAATATCAGTCGCAAAACCGGCAAGCGCTTCATCGATGGAGTTATCCACGATTTCCCATACCAAATGATGAAGGCCCCTTTCACTAGTCGAACCAATATACATACCAGGTCTTTTACGTACCGCTTCTAAGCCTTCTAATACCTGAATGTCATCAGCTGTGTACGAATGTTCAACCTTGATGTTTTCTAATTCTTCTATTTCTCTTCTTTGATTGTCATCCATAGATATCCTCCTAACATCTTTGAAGTTTGCCTTGTACGACTTGCCACAAGGTAACTTGTCGTATCTGTTTAATTTTTAACGCTTCACTACTGTCGGTTGTGGAAATAAAGATTTGCACTTCCTTTGGTAAAGACATTAATAGCTTTTCCCGGCGATAGGCATCTAGTTCACTAAATACGTCATCTAATAGCAATACCGGGTATTCATGAATCATGTCATGAATCATATATACCATACCGATTTTCAAGGCTAATAGAACCGAACGCTTTTGCCCTTGGGAAGCATATGTCGCAAGCTCTTTGCCATCAATCACAAAGGTAAAATCTTCTTTGTGAATACCGGTTATCGTTTGTTTTAAAGAAAGCTCTCGATCATAGAGCTTTTGATATTTTGTTAATAATGCTTGTTTTAATGCGTCGATATCGTCCACATAGGGTACGCAACTTTGATAAATTACTGAAAATGTCGTTTGGTCATTGCTTAATTCATGATAAAAGACCTGGCATTTCTCAATTAATTTTTGTAAGAATAAAAATCGCTGCGAGATGATGATAGCTTCCTGTTCAATCAACGATTTCGTTAATACTTCAAGATAATCACGATCAATCACTTCTTGTTTTAAATAAACATTGCGCTCTTTTAAAAGCTTTTGAGCAATATAAAGCGTACTTACATAGGTTTTACTTACCTTGCTTAATTCCATGTCTACAAAGCGTCGTCTGACCCTTGGAGAATCATGAAATAACGACATATCATCGGGACAAAACATCACCGCATTAAAGGTTCCGATAAAATCGCTCACTTTTCGTACTGGTGTTTGGTAAAGAAATAGATTTTTTCCTTTTTCATTCACGGTAATTGTAAGCTCTTCTTGCTTCTTATCTTTCCTAACTTTAGCGCGAATAAAAAAAGCATCGCATGCATTACGAATCAAATCTTTATCAGTATTGCTACGATGCGAACGCGTCGTTGACAAATATAATAAAGCTTCTAATAAATTCGTTTTGCCTTGCGCATTCTTACCCGCGATCACATGAATGCCATCACCAAATTGCGCATACATATCTTCATAATTACGAAAGTTATGCAATCTTATTTCGGAAAGCTTCATGACAAGCTAATTTTCTTTCCTTCGATGATGATCACATCTCCTGGATATAGCTTACGACCACGTCGGTTTTCTCTTTCACCATTCACTTTGATGAAAAGCTCTTTTACAGCAAATTTTGCTTCTCCGCCGCTTTGAATAAAGTCGGCCATCTTCAGTAGTTGTCCTAATGTCACATACTCACTGGTTAACTTAATATTCATCATAAAACCACTCTCCCATTCTTATATATTATATCATATTTAAAGCTTTTTTGGTGGCTTTTTGGTAACCTTTTCAATCTTTTTTACCATTTTAAAACACTTTATTTACGCTCTTTTTAAAAATAAAAGCCATCCTCGTAAGGATGGCTGAATAGCTAGTATCAAAAACTAAATTATGCATATGTTCTTACAGGCAACACTAACTGTAAAACAGTTTCATCATCAACGGATTGAATAATGAATGGTTTTAGTTCTCCACAGAAGCTAATTTTTACTAACTGTCCATCAAGCGCTTTGATTGCATCGAATAAATATCCACCATTAAAGCTGATTTCTAAATGGTTTCCACTAAAACTTGCACTGTTTAAAACTTCGGTACTAGATCCAACAACTAAAGAGTTACTAGATAAGACACATTCGTTTTCAGATAGATTAAATTTATTGATGTAAACACCCTCGCTCTTAATAAAACTAGCACGGTCGATAGCTGTTAATAAGTCATGGGCATCAATCGTTAATTCGTAATCAAAATGCAATGGAATCAAACGATTTGTCTCTGGATAAATACCATCAATTAAACGTGTTTGAACGATGGTGTTACCAATGATGAACTGTGCTTTCTTATCATCAATACCAATTTCGACAAAACTTTCATCACTTAAAATTTTCACTACTTCCTGTAATGATTTTGATGGAATCGTAATGTTGAAGTTACTTGCATTATCGATTTCAATCGTTTTGATTGCTAATCGGTATGAATCTGTCGCAATGCAGCGTAATTCATGATCGTTACATGCAAAGTTGATACCTGTTAAAACGGGACGGTTTTCTTTATCACTAGTTGCAAAGATTGTCTGTGTAATCATTTTCTTTAATAATGGTTGTGTTAATGTAAAAGATTCATTTGGTTTTCTAAAATCAATATTTGGATATTCTTCTGATAACATTCCATTAATTTTAAATTCCGCATTGTTTCCTGATAATTTTGTAAGTGTTCCATCAATGATTTCTACTTCAATATCAACAGAATCAATTTTACGAACAATTTCTAAGATATATTTTGCTTCCATGACAATCGCACCCATATCGTGAATTTCTAAAGTAGAATCGTTTCCTTTGTGTAAACGTGTCTGGATTGAAATATTTGAATCACTAGCAGTTAACACAATTTCATCTGCTAATACGTCAATCTTAATACCAGAAAAAGCTGGTAATGGAGAAAACGTTGAAATCGCACGAGCTACGGTAGCTAGTGCACTGTAAAATTCTTTTTTACTAATTTTGAAATACATGTGGTAATTCCCTCTTTCTTTTATAGTAATTAAATAATAATAAGTATGTGGAAACTGTGGAAAAGTCCAATATATCCCATAACATACGTATATTTTAACAAATTTTATTGTGGATTAAAAGTTTAAAATTTTGTGGAAACTTTTTTATTTTATCCCCAATTTTGTTTCTATCTGTAATAAAGCTTGTTGGAAATCTGGTTTTTCTTTTAATAATTTACGCATTTTATCATAACTTGACATAATAGTGGAGTGATCGCGATTTCCAAACTCAAAGCCAATTTTCACAAATGGCATTTGTAGATGTTTTCGACAAAGATAAACAGCGATATGTCGTGCATTCGCAATCAACTTTGTACGTGATTTTGATTCAATCTGCGATTTTGTAAGTCCATAGTAATCACAGACAGCTTTTTTTATACGATCTGCAGAAAGGGATTCTTCAGAGACAATAGTAGGATTTTCTTTGAAGACTTCCATGGCGAAATGAAAATCGATTTCATCAGGATTATATAATATTGCTTTAAAGAAAAGCTCGTTTAATGACCCTTCTAGTTTTCGTACATCACTTGCAAAACGCGTTGCAAGATAATCTAAGACTTCATCATGAACGACGATCGTTTCATTTCGTCCTTCGAGTTTTTTCAACAAGATAGCCTTCGCTGTCTCAAATTCAGGGGTCCCAACAGATACAGTTAAACCACTCGAAAAGCGTGAAATTAAGCGGTTTTCGATACCTTTTAACTCAGTAGGATGAAGATCACTTGTAATAACGATCTGTTTATGATTACTGATTAATTTATTATATAAGTTAAAGAAGATTTCTTGTTAAGTACTCTGCTTTAAACGCTGAATATCATCAATCATCAATAAATCTAAATCACAGATCATTTCTTTGACCTCTTCGACATTTTTCGATTTCATCGATTCAATTAATAAGGTTACAAAATCTTCACTGTAGATATATAATATTTTTTTCTCAGGACTATGTTCTTTGACATAGTTTCCAATTGCATTTAGTAAGTGGGTTTTCCCTAGTCCTGAATTCCCAAAGATAAATAAAGGGTTATTGTAGGTACCAGGATTTAAACAAACAGATAATGCCGCAACATGGGCCTCACGGTTATTTTTTCCCACAACGAAGTTATCAAAAGTGTATTGCGGTAAAATTTTATCTTCCACAAAAACCTTATTACAGCGTTCGATGGTTTGTTTTGTTGGCTGTGCATTACTTACTTCGCTATTGACTAATACCTGGCAGGACACCGGGCCATTGATCACTTCCGAAAGACAAGTCTGAATTAACTTAATATTCATCATAATAATCTGTTTATTAAGCTTATAAGGGACTACAATAGTCGCCAATTCATCATCAATATCATAAAGTGTCGTAGCATTTTCATACCATGCCTGATAGTCATCTGCATTAATTGATCCTGAATCTTTAAGTTGTTTTAATGTGTTTTGCCAGATGGATTCTAGCTGTTTATCAGAATAAATAGACATATCTCGACTCCTTTAATTGCACTCATTATTTTACTATATTTGCAATAAAAAAACTATGTTAAATGATGAAATAGGAAGTTTTCCACAGGAAAAGTAGGAAATAACACGATGAATAAAGGACTTTTTAAATTATCAACATCTTTCCACGTGGATATTTTGTGGATTGTTAAATCGTGGATAAGTGTATTTTGTGGAAATGTGTAAAAAAGCCCTATAACAAATTCTTTTCTCACATTTATACACAATAAAAAAAAGGCTTAAAATAAGGCTTATTAATACTTTTCAACGATTTCCACATAGAGTGGAAAACAGCTTAAAATAACATGGGGAAAGATTAAAGAAAACTATGGAAAACTTAAATTTAAGCAACTATTAGTGGTTTTCCTGTTGAAAAGTAAGTAGAAATGAGGAAAAAGTGGATAACTATTGAAAAAAAGCTTAAATAGTGGATAAGTTATCAAATTTTATACAGTTTTCCACTTTTTGTAAGCGTAGTCATGAAAATTTATGTATATTTCCACAGGAAATATGTAAATAATGATAAAGAATTAAAATTATATTATATATAGAAAGATGATGAGAAGTGGATGAAAAGCGGAAAACTTTTCGTTCCCCTTTTCATCCATGGTTTATGCGAAAAAATGAAAAAAATTTCTAAATGAAATATTGACAAGAAACTTGATATTTTGTATAATTTGTGGGCAATGCTCAATTTGTATAAAATAAAATAGAACTGGAGGTGGCTCTTATATGAAAAGAACGTATCAACCGAGCAAAAGAAAACACCAGAAAACACATGGATTCAGAGCCAGAATGGCTACTGTTGGAGGACGTAAAGTTTTAGCACGTCGTCGTAGTAAAGGTAGAAAAGTGTTATCAGCTTAAAAAATCACCTTAGGGTGATTTTTTTGTCGTAGTAGGAGTAGTTGAGAAAAAGGAGTGTGACGAGTATGAAGAAAGAATATCGTGTAAAGGATACGCGTGAGTTTTCAACCATTATGAACTATAAGCGCTTTTATGCATGTCCATCCTTTGTCATCTATGTAAAACCAAGAAAATTTGATCATGCGCGTGTAGGAATTTCTGTTGGTAAGAAGATGGGAAATGCCGTTACTCGTAATAAGGTGAAACGTCAGGTACGCAGTATGGTACAAGATTTATATCAATTTGACGAGAATTTCGATACGATTATTCTGGTTCGTGTGAAATATCATGAGGAAAATTATATAAACAACAAAAAACTCTTGGAAAGATTGATTAAAAAAGTTAAAATATAGAAGTAAGTAACTTTAGCGAGGAGACAAATAAGATGAAAGATTTTTTTAAGCGTAAAAAGAAATTGCTTCTTGTTGTATTGTTAATGGTTGTGACATTAACAGGATGTACAGTACCACGTGGACAAAGTGGGAAAACATATGTTGATGCAATTATTACTTTAGAAGAAGAACAAGTTGAAAAACAGAATGTTGACTTTGAAAAAGGTTCAGAAGCCGAAAAAATGTATAAGGATTTAAAACCTACAGATAAGATTACAATCGAACCTACAGGTTTTAAAGATGCAATTAAAGAAGGTTGGTTCAATGGTTTAATCGTTTATCCAATCGCACAGTTAATTAACTTAGTTGCAAGCTTTAGTGATGCTGGTGTAGGAATCATCATTGCTACGTTATTGATTCAGATTTTAATTTTCTTATTCTCTATCAAACAACAGGTTGGAAACCAACGTATGCAATCTTTACAGCCAGAATTACAGAAAATTCAAGCAAAATATGCTGGTCGTACTGATGATCGTTCAAAAATGGCGCAAGCACAAGAAATGCAAGCCCTATATGCAAAATACAAAATTAATCCATTATCTACAATTTTAATTACATTTGTACAGTTCCCAGTAATCTTGGGTATGTACCAGGCAACGATGCGTGCTTATAGTGTAGTAACAGGAAGCTTCATCGGTATTAACTTAGCGAAAACACCAATTGATGGTTTAAAAGAAGGACAGATTGCCTTCGGTATCATCTTTGGTTTAATGATTATCTTCCAGTTATTATCATTCAAAATGCCTCAGTGGTTAGAAGCACATCGTAAAAAGAAAAACCATGTTAAAGAAAAGAAATATGCACAACCTAAAAAAGAGCCAGGTATGATGGGAAACATGAACATGATGATGTACATGAGTACTGCAATGATCGCTATCTTTGCAATTAAATGGCCTTTAGGTATGTCATTCTACTGGTTAGTAAGCTCTATTATCCGTGTAGTTCAAAACTTAGTTGTTCACAAATTCTTTATTAAAGATTAGGAGGATTACCGCATATGAAAAATTATACTGGTAAAAATCTTGAGGATGCATTAGCGATTGCTGCTGATGACAAACAGGTTAGTAAAGAAGAATTAACTTATACCATTCTTGAAGAAACAAGTGGATTTTTAGGAATTGGTAGCAAAACAACAATTTCTGCTTATTGTAAACAAGATATCATGGATTTCATGAAAGAATATTTATTACATTACTTTGAAGGTATTGGTATGGAAGCAAACGTATCTGTATCGGAAGAAGATGACTTCTATCATGTGGATCTTGATGCAGATAACAATGCCATTTTAATTGGTAAAAATGGAAAAACATTACAATCTATTAATACGGTATTAAAAGCTGCTGTATCTAGCTTATTTAAAAAACGCATTCGTGTGTTAATCGATATCAATGGATACAAAGAAGAAAAATATGAAAAAGTTTGCGCGTTAGCGTTCCGTGTTGCGAAAAGTGTACAGCGTTCAAAAACAGATGCGATCTTAGATCCAATGCCTGCGGATGAACGTAAAGCAATTCACAATCACTTAAAAGATATGAAACATATCTCAACAATTAGTGAAGGTGAAGGAATGCAACGTCGATTAAAAATTGTTTACAACGCTGAAAAATAAAGAGAAAATGAGAAAGACATTGTGCTTTCTCATTTTTTTCGGTGTTCGTATCAAAATCATGTATAATAGATAGGCAATATGATAAAATTTAATTGCCTAATGTAGTGGAGGAAGTAACTTATGAAATTAATTGTTGGATTAGGAAATCCTGGTAAAGAATATGAAAATACACGTCACAATTCAGGTTTTGCTGTAATGGATGAAATTGCCGATGAATTGCGTGTAGATATTAGTCAGAAAAAATTTAAATCACTTATTCAAACAACGCGTATCAATGGGGAACAAGTCTTATTAATGAAACCTCAGACATATATGAATAATTCTGGAGAAGCGGTGATTGAAGCAGTGAAGTTCTATCACATCGATGCAAAAGATATTCTTGTTATTTATGATGATCTAGATTTACCTGTTGGTAAGATTCGATTACGTGAAAAAGGGAGTGCTGGTGGGCAAAATGGAATGAAGAGTATCATCAACCACTTGCACACACAAGAATTTAACCGTATCCGTGTTGGAATTGGCAAAGATAGTCGTGTTCCAGTTGTCGATTGGGTATTAGGAAAAATTAGAAAAGAAGATAAAGAAGCTTACATGGAAGCTGTATGTGAAGCAAAAGATGCCGCAATCTTTAGCATTTCTCATACTTTTATTGATACCATGAGTAAATTTAATAGAAAATAAGGTGAAGTTATGAAGGTGATTCTTAATGAATTAAAAGATAATGAAGCGGTTCAAGCAATCTTAAAACGAAAAGGACAAATTGGTAATCTTTCGTTAAGCGAGGAAGCTTTGTTATTTGCGAGTGCATACCAGCAAAAGCCACAGAGTATGTTTATCATTAAAAATAATGCTTATACAGCACAGAAGTTATATGAGCGATTGCTTTGTTTTTTACCAGATGATGTGTTGCTTTTTAGCGTGGAAGAATCCCTTCGTGTAGAAGCTATTGCAGCTTCACCAGAAATGAAGGCAGCGCAGGTTGAAACGATGGCGAAGTTAGTTTCTGATAAACCATATATCTGTATTATGAATGCAGCTGCTGCACTTCGTTATGCGCCATCCTTAGAGGTATTTAAAAGTCATTATGTCCACTTAAAAATAGATGATGAAGTGGGCTATGATCACTTGAAGACCATTTTATTTGAAGCAGGGTATAGTCCTGTGAGTCGTGTGGATCAGCCATTATGTTACGCTAGTCGTGGTGGTATTATCGATGTATATTCAATGAACTATGAATATCCACTTCGTATCGAGTTCTTTGATAATATTATTGATAGTATTCGTTTCTTTGATATTTCGAGTCAGCGGACAATTAAAACTTTATCAGAAGTGGAAATTATTCCCGCGAATACGATGTTGTTAACAAATGAGCAGATGGATGAAATTGAAATGGCTGTAAAAAAAGATGTAGAAAAACAAATTTATAAATTAGACTCGGGATTACAAGTTGAGTTGCGTAATCATATTGAGGATGATTTGGAAATGTTAAGACAGCGTCAAAATGAGGCGCATCTGTATCGTTATATGGCCTATGTGAATAAGACGTATACCGTTTGTGATTATCGCAAAGATGCCTTGTTGGTGATATCAAGCGAGGAAGAAGTGAAGGAACATCTACATCATATGAGTGAGGAAAATGTCGCTTATCTACAAGAGTTATTTCAGATGGGACAGGCATTGTGTAAATTCAATGTTTATGACGATATGGAGCGCGTTATGAAAAAACATCAAGTCATTCATGTGGGTATGTTTGTAGATTATAAAAATCCAGTGACTTCAAATATTCTTACGATGGCCTTAGGGGATATTAATTTAGAGCGTACGATGAAGGAAATCATTTCTCAATCACGCCATGAGAAAGTGATCCTTTGTTTAGATGAAAAGGAACAAAAACAAGTAAAGCATTTATTAGATGAGGAACACATGGCTTATCGAGATCTTGAAGAAGGGGATGCTTTACAAGTTGGAATCCAATTTATGAAGCATAAAGTTGTGGAAGGATTTTCATGTGTTTTTGAACATATCGTCGTTTATACAAGTAAAGAATTATTTAATAAAAATATCAGACCTAGCAAATATGCGAATAAGTTTAAAGAAGCTGAGGTATTGCATGATTTCCAAGAACTGCATGTCGGGGATTATGTTGTTCATAATCAACATGGGATTGGGAAATATCTTGGAATCGTTACGAAAGTAGTGGATGGCGTACATAAAGATTTCTTGCATATTGCATATAAGGGTGATGATGTTTTATTAGTACCATTAGAGCAGTTTCAATTGATTCGAAAATTTGTTTCAAAAGAAGGTGCGAGTCCGAAATTAAACAAATTAGGAACAAAAGAATGGGAGAAAACAAAACGTAAAGTAAGTGAGAAGATTGCGGAGTTAGCGGATCGTTTAGTTCACTTATATGCAAATCGTGATGAGCATATTGGTTTTGCTTATTCACCAGATAATGATTTACAGATTGAATTTGAGAATGACTTTGAATACGAACTTACTAAAGATCAAGCTAAAGCGGTCAAAGAAATCAAACATGATATGGAAACCAACAAACCAATGGATCGTTTATTATGTGGAGATGTTGGTTTTGGAAAAACTGAAGTTGCAGCGCGTGCTGCTTTTAAAGCAGTGAAGGATAATAAACAAGTGGCCTTCTTATGTCCAACAACGATTTTATCATTACAGCATTTTAAAACTTTTGTGCATCGTTTTCGTCATTTCCCGGTAAATATTAAAGTGATTAACCGTTTTATTAAGCCAAGTGATCAAAAGCAGATTCTTCAAGATTTAAAAGAAGGAAATGTGGATATCTTAATTGGGACACATCGTCTATTATCAAAAGATGTTATCTTTCATGATCTTGGTTTATTAGTAATTGATGAGGAACAGCGTTTTGGAGTTGAACATAAAGAGAAAATTAAAGAATTAAAAAATAGCGTGGATGTATTATCGCTTAGTGCAACTCCTATTCCACGTACATTGCAGATGTCTTTAATTGGGATTCGTCAATTATCACAACTAGATACTCCACCACTAAACCGTATGCCGGTACAGACGTATGTCATTGAGAAAAATTTCTCAATGATTAAAGAAATTATTCAGCGTGAATTAGCTCGTGATGGACAAGTCTTTTACTTATTTAATAATGTGAAAGAAATCTATAATGTGGCGTTTAAATTACGACAAGCACTCCCCGATGTAGCGATTGGAATTGCCCATGGACAAATGAGCCGTGAAGAGATTGAAGATGTGATGATGCAATTTACAGCGAATCAATATCAAGTGTTAGTATGTACGACCATTATTGAAACGGGAATTGATATTCCGAATGCGAATACGATCATCATCGAAGATGCAGATCATTTTGGTTTGAGTCAGTTATATCAGATCAAAGGTCGTGTTGGTCGAAGTGATCGTTTAGCCTATGCCTATTTAATGTATGCACCAAAACGACAATTAAGTGATATCGCTAGTAAACGATTAAAATCCATTAAGGAATTTACCCAACTAGGTAGTGGATATAAGATTGCGATGCGTGACTTAACAATCCGTGGAGCTGGGGATATGTTAGGACCACAACAGGCAGGGTTTATTGATACGGTTGGTATTGATATGTATATTGAAATGTTGAATCATGCCATCATGGAGAAAAAGGGTATCAAGCCAAAAGAAAAACAAATTATGAAGAAGACAAATCTAAAATTAGATGCGTATATTCCTGGTCAGTTTGCGAATGAAGATTATGAAAAGATTACCTTATATCAGCGTATTGATAAGATTGAAACTAAAGAAGAATTAAAAGCGATGATGGAAGAAATCAAAGATAACTATGGAAAACTACCAAAAGCAGTACAATTATTGTTTGAGAAGAAACGTCTTGATATTTTAGTAAATGAATCATTTATCGAAAGTTTTGTCGAAACAAAGGCTGAATTTATCGTTATTTTTACGCAAGAATGGTCAGATCGTCAAGATGGGGTTGCCTTATTTGGGGCAATGAGTACAATTGCGAAAGATATCTCACTAGGATATAAAGATCGAAAGATTCAATTTAAATTGAAAAAAGTTCGAGATGCGATGATTATCCTTATTGAAGCACTAGAAGCCTGTGAACATTTAAAACCTAGAGATGACAAAAAATAATTGTAAATATTAAAAAATGAGTTAAAATAAAAGAGATTAATAAAATCTAAAAAAAGAGAAGAAAGGAATTATTATGATAAACAAACAATTTTTTACTTCTGAATCTGTTACAGAAGGACATCCAGATAAAATTTGTGATCAGATTAGTGATGCAGTGTTAGATGCAATCATTGAACAAGATCCAAATGCTCGTGTTGCTTGTGAAACATGCTGTACTACAGGTATGGTAATGATCATGGGTGAAATTTCAACAAATTGCTATGTAGATATTCCTAATATTGCACGTAATGTAGTATTAGAAATTGGATATGACCGTGCGAAATATGGTTTCGATGGAACAACTTGTTCTGTCTTAACATCAATTGATGAACAGTCAAGTGATATCGCTATGGGAGTTGATCATTCTTTAGAAACTAAAGAAGGAAAAGACGAAGACAACAATGGTGCTGGTGACCAGGGTATGATGTTTGGTTACGCATGTGATGAAACAAAAGAATTAATGCCGCTATCTATTTCATTAGCTCATCGTTTGGCAAAACAACTTACAAAAGTAAGAAAAGATGGAACACTTACATATTTACGTCCTGATGGAAAAACACAGGTTACAGTTGAATATGAAAACGATGCACCAAAACGTGTAGATACAATCGTTATTTCTACACAGCACTCTGATAGTGTTGAATTAGAAACAATTCGTAAAGATTTAAAGAAATATGTAATTGAAGAAATCGTCGATCCAGCATTGATGGATGAAGAAACAAAAATCTATGTAAACCCAACAGGTCGTTTCGTTATTGGTGGACCTCAGGGAGATAGTGGTTTAACAGGAAGAAAAATTATCGTTGATACTTACGGTGGTGTAGGTCGTCACGGTGGTGGAGCCTTCTCTGGAAAAGACCCTACAAAAGTAGACCGTAGTGCTGCTTATGCGGCTCGTCACGTTGCTAAAAACATCGTTGCAGCAGGTCTTGCGAAACGTTGTGAAGTGCAATTAGCATATGCTATCGGGGTTGCTCGTCCAGTAAGTGTTTTAGTAGATACTTTTGGAACTGGTAAATTAGCCGATGAAGAAATTGCTGAAATCGTAAACAAAGAATTTGATTTACGACCAACAAGTATTATTAAATCATTAGATTTAAGAAAACCAATTTACCGTCAGTTAGCTGCTTATGGACACATGGGTAGAGAAGACTTAGGTGTAAAATGGGAAGATACTTCAAAAGCAGAAGACTTAAAGAAATACTTAAAATAAATAAATATATCGGAGCTTCAAACTAACTTGGGGTTTCTGAGTTATGGGATTTAAAATATCTTGG
>SAMEA104404106__coassemble_1910_pt1 | contig 14426 bp, 13 predicted proteins | sample SAMEA104404106__metabat2_low_PE_054 | metagenome-assembled genome bin SAMEA104404106 (sample SAMEA104404106) | Balaenoptera acutorostrata
AGCTGACGGAAGACAGCAGTTATCAGCAGATACAATTACAAAAATCGATGAAGCATTCGAATTAGTTAAAGATGGAAAAATCGTTCCAGCTGCAAACTTCAACGAAATTACTCCTGAAGATTTCCCTGGTCTTAAATAAAATTTAAACGTTAATATTAAGAACCGTCTGCCCTCGATGGTGCAGATGGTTCTTTTTTACAAAACAGGAGGAATAAATAATGAGTGAATATATTGTTGAAATGAAACATATTACGAAGCGATTCCCAGGTATTGTAGCCAATGATGATGTTACTTTAAGTATTAAAAAAGGTGAGATCTTTGCCTTATTAGGGGAAAATGGTGCTGGTAAATCGACATTGATGAGTATGTTATTTGGAATGTATGAACCAGATGAAGGTGAAATTTATGTTCGTGGTAAAAAAGAGAACATCGATTCACCAAGTTACGCTACGAAATTAAATATTGGAATGGTGCATCAGCACTTTAAATTAATTTCAAACTATACGATTGCTGAAAATATTATTTTAGGAATGAAGGATAAAAATCGTTTATTTGGATTTTTACCATATGTTGATATTAAAAAAGCAAATCGCGAAATTGAAGCATTATCAAAAAAATATGGGTTGGAAGTAAATCCAACAGATGTTATTGAAGATGTGAACGTTTCTATCCAACAACGTGTGGAAATTTTAAAAACATTGTATCGTGAAGCAGAAATTTTAATCTTTGATGAACCTACTGCAGTGTTAACACCACAGGAGATTAATTTCTTATTAGAAATTTTAAATAGTTTACGTGATGATGGAAAAACAATTATCTTAATTACGCATAAATTAGAAGAAATCAAACAGGTTGCAGATCGTTGCGCAATTTTAAATCATGGTCGTTTAATTGATGTATTAGATGTGAGAGAAACATCTACACAGACAATGGCAAACCTAATGGTTGGACGTGAGGTATCTTTTACTGTGGATAAAAATCCAATGCATAAAAAAGATAGTGTATTATCCGTAAAACATTTAACAGTGAAAAATGAAGATCATTTTGCGATTGTCAAGGATGTAAGCTTTGATATCCATGGTGGAGAAATCTTTGCGATTGCTGGTGTATCAGGAAATGGTCAAGTAGAAATCGCCGATGCGATTGCGGGATTACGTAATGCAAGTGATGGGAAAATTGTGTTAAATGGTACAGATATTACAAAGAAATCAATTCGTGATCGAATTGAATTAGGAATGTCTTATATTCCTGAAGACCGTCATAACTTTGGTTTAGTTATGGATTTTGATTTACAAAACAATATGGTATTAAAGACATATTATAAAGAACCATTCTCACAGAAAGGGATTTTAAATAATCAAGCGATTGTGGAGAATGGAAAAACAATGATTCAAAAGTATGACAGTCGTAGTAGCCAGGATGGGGAGACGATTGTTCGTTCAATGAGTGGTGGTAACCAACAAAGGGCAATCATTGGGCGTGAAACTGAATTACATTCTGATTTATTGATCTTCGTGCAACCAACACGTGGGTTAGATATTGGAGCAATCGAAAATATTCATAAACAGATTCTTGAAGAACGTGATAAAGGAAAAGCTATTTTATTAGTTTCTCTTGAATTAGATGAAGTTATGAATTTAGCGGATACGATTGGTGTTATCTATAATGGTAGCATTCAAAAAATCGCCGATGCGAAAGATATCACAACGAATGAATTAGGTGAATTTATGATGGGGGTAAAGAAAAATGAAAAATAGTTCAAAATTTAAACATCTTTTACTTTCCATGTTTGGTGATGAAAAACGTCAGGGAATTACCGTTCCACTATTTGCCATTTTCTTAAGTTTATTTGCATGTGCTATTGTGATTATCTTATTAGGTAAAAACCCATTGAGCGCATATATGAACTTATTCCAAGGTGCAGGATTCTTACCAAAAGCATCCTATGCTGGTCATCAGAACATGCTTACTGACTTTAGTAGTTTCTTGAATGCATGGACACCAATGCTATTTGCTTCTTTATCAGTGGCCATTGCATTAAAAGCTGGATTATTTAATATTGGTGTATCAGGACAGATGTTAATTGCGGGATTCTTAGTATCCATCACAGTTGGATATAGTCCGCTAAATGCTGTTTTAGCAAAACCTTTAGTAATTGTATTAGGATTTTTAATTGGTGCTTTAGCTGGTGGTTTGATTGGCTGGTTAAAATATAAATTTAATATCAACGAAGTAGTTTCAGCCATTATGTTGAACTATACCTTCCAATATGTAATTAGTTTTGCGATTAATACGTTCTTTGTAAACCCTATTTCACGTGAATCAAATCCGGTTTCAGCTGCTTCTCGTTTGACTTTGATGGATACGATGGTAGCGGATTTGAAAATGGATATTCCACTTGGAATTGTCTTAGCGATTGCGATGGCTTTCATTGTGAAATTTGTTTTAGACCGTACAACACTAGGGTATGAATTAAAAGCTGTGGGAGCAAGTCGTAATGCTGCTCGTTTTGCTGGTATTAATATTGGACGTAATATTGTTTTATCAATGTTCTTATCAGGTGGACTTGCTGGTTTAGCAGGTGTTACATATTACCTTGGATATTATGGTTCTATTCAGCCGAATGTGTTAACAACAGTAGGATTTGATGCGATTGCGGTAGCTTTACTTGCAAACAGCAACCCAATTGGAATTATTTTCTCTTCATTATTAATTACTATTTTTAGTGAAGGAAGTACGTATATGTCTAGTGCAACAGGTTTAGAGTCTGAAATTGCCTCTGTTATTATTGGCTTAATTTTATTATTCTCTGCTTGTGTTGCCTTTATTCGATACAAAATTAAACTTGCTAATGATGCGCAAGAAAGAGAAAGGGGGACTAAATAATGGACACAATTATTATTGATGGTCTTGCTTTTTCATTGCCATTATTCATTATGGCAATTGGTGGTATCTACTGTGAAAAAAGTGGAATTATTAACCTTTCTCTAGAAGGGTTACAAGGCGTAGGTGCTTTCGTTGGTGCCTTTGTTGCTGTATTACTTGCATCTTTTAGTGATGTTAATCCTTTAGCTATTTACTATTTATCTATTTTATTTGCTGTTATTGGTGGGGTTGTTTATTCCTTATTGCATGCTTTACTATGTATTCGATTTAAAGCAAATCAGGTAATTAGTGGTGTTGTTATCAACATTCTAGCAATGTCATTAACAATGTTTTTAACGAAATTTTTAAATAAATCAATCTTTATGGCAGCCAGTGATAAATTTGTTTTAGGTGTATCTCCTCGTATCAGTGTTCCGGTATTAAGTGATATCCCGGTTATTGGATATTTCTTTACGAACTTATATCCATTTGAAATTATCATTGTCGTGATTGCTATCATTGCTTGGTATGTATTATATAAAACAAGATATGGAATGAACTTACGTGCTTGTGGAGATAACCCTCATGCAGTAGATGCAGCTGGGGGCAATGTAGGTCGTGTTCGTTTAATTGCTGTTATGGTATCAGGAGGGTTATCTGGTTTAGCTGGTATTAGTTTTGCTTACTCTATTTCAGCAAACTTCTCTGGTGCTATCTATGTTGGTTATGGATATTTAGCGATTGCTGCTATGATTTTTGGTAACTGGGCTATTTTACCAACATTATTCTCTTGCTTATTTTTTGGATTTGCTCGTAGTAGTGGTTATTTCATCGTCGAATTATTAGAATTAGAAAGTAGCTACTCTGATTTAGTTATGACAATTCCTTATGTAGCGACACTAATTTTATTGATTTTCTTTTCAAAATATAATCGTGCTCCTAGAGCGCTTGGTGAAATTTACGATAAAGGGAAGAGGTAGAAACTATGAATATTCGTTTTTATAATGCTCGTATTTTAACTTTAGCTGATGAGAGTTATGACATCATTGAGGGGGAAGTATGGGTAGAAGGTAATCGTATTGCTTATATTGGTGATGCGAAAGAAACAAAGCTTACATGGGATCGTGAAATTGATGCAAAAGGAAACTTATTAATGCCTGGATTTAAGAATGCACATACGCATTCCGCGATGACGTTCTTACGTTCATATGCAGATGATATGCCTTTATTTGATTGGTTAAATAATCAAATTTTCCCCAAAGAAGCACAGTTGAGTGCAGATGATATTTATTGGACTACAAAACTTGCAATCATGGAATACTTAACAAGTGGTATTACTTCTAACTTAGATATGTATTTCCATCCAGAAGCAATTGCGAAAGCAAGTGTGGAATGTGGATTCCGTACAGTGATTCAGTCAGCTTTAAATAATTTCTCATCTTCATTAGAAGATATGGAAAAAGAATACGTGACTTACAATGACTATCATCCATTAATTTCATACAAGTTAGGTTTCCATGCGGAATATACAACTAGTGAGGAATTATTAAAAGGATTAGCCGCTTTAGCTCATAAATATAAAGCTGGAGTATTTACTCACAATTCCGAAACAGCTCGTGAAGTAAAAGAATGTGTAGAACGTCATGGTATGACGCCTACGACATATTTAAACTCTTTAGGTCTATTTGATTATGGTGGAGGAAGTTATCATTCTTGCTTTATGAGTGAGGAAGATTTACAAATCTGCAAAGATAAAAACTTAATGGTGGTAACAAATCCAGGTTCAAATACAAAATTAGCGAGTGGAATTGCACCAATTGAGAAAATGATTGATATGGATTTATTGTTAGCAGTGGGAACAGATGGTCCGGCAAGCAATAACTGTTTAGATATGTTTAGAGAAATGTTCCTTGTGACAGGACTTGCGAAATTAAGAGAAGAAAATGCCGCAAGTGTACCAGCTGAAAAAGTATTGCGTATGGCTGCAAGCAATGGGGCAAAGGGAATGGGATTAGTAGATTGTGATTGTTTAGCAGTTGGAAAACTTGCTGATATGATTATGATTGACTTACATCAACCAAACATGCAACCATTAAATAATATTGTGAAAAATATTGTTTATAGTGGAAGTAAACAAAATGTGAAGATGACAATGGTTGATGGAAAAATCTTATATGAAGATATGAAGTTCAACATTGGTGTTGATGCAGAAACAGTGTATGCGAAAGCAAACGAAATTATTAATCGTATGAAATAAGCAAAAAGCAGTTATATCAAATTGATATAACTGTTTTTTTATAAATTAGATAACAGTTTTCAAAAAGGCAAATACCAATCAGAAAACTGAATAGCATAGGTAAAAGCTTAGCTTCGTTCTTCAAGATAGCGAATTAATTTTTCTTCTTCACTTTTGGGCATTTGACATTGTCCCATTTTGACATTTGGTTTGGTTTTGCCATGAAAGTCACTACCACAAGTTTGTAATAAGTTATTTGCAAGAGCAAATTGTTGATAAAAGGCAACTTGCTCTTTGTTATGATAGCTGCTATAGACTTCGATTCCATCTAAGTCTACTTGTTTTAATGCAGCGATGCGTTCGCTTTTTTCTTTCACATTATTTCCCGGGTGTGCTAATACAGCGAATCCACCTTGTTTGTGGATGATAGCGATTGCATCTTGCATTGACATAAAGTTAATTTTAGTATAGGCAATCTTTCCTTGAGAACAATAATCCCAATAGAAGTTTACATAGGGGTTATCGCTGCGATTACCACCTTTGAAATAAGGTTGTAGATAAGGATTGTCTTTATTTCTCTCATCCTTCATGGCAACTTCACAAATGGTTTCTGGAACATAAATACCATCTCTTGATAAGGCATCAAGTTCATCAAGGGCAATATGTAAATGCAAATGTTTTTTCAACATGGATAAGCGTTTATGACTTGCTTGACGTTCTTGATTTAAGATATCTTCTTCAATCTTGTCATATACTTCATCAAAAGGATGGATGAAATAACCTAATAAGTGATAGTCTACGCCTTCTAAAACACAATCGAGTTCGATTGCAGGGATGAGTTTGATATCTTTAGCATTATAGACTTGGTGATAGGCTTTTGTGGAGTTGTGATCGGCAATGGCGATGATGTTAAGTTGTTGAAAGTATGCGATGTCGATTAGTTGTTGGGTGGTGAATTCTCCATCTAAGCTTGCGATGGAGTGCATATGTAGGTCAATTTTATTCATCATTGAGCTCCTTTCTTTCTTACTTCTATTGTATCAAAAAGGAATTGTTTTAGAGAAGAAAAAAGTAGCCTTATGATATATCTTCTTATTTGACTATATAGAGCGTACGTGATAAACTCATAATGTTATTTAGCTATAACTAACTTAGGAGGACCTATGATTGACAAACGATTAATGAAAGAAATGCCAGAAGCGAAAAGTTATGTTTTTAAACAAGTTTTTATGCAATGGCTAGCAATGTTATGCAATGTTTTCATGGTATTTACGTTTGCTTATATCTTCGTAGCGATGTTAGAAAAGACACTCGTTATGAATATGTTATGGTATTGTGTGATGTTCATAGTGCTATTGATCATCATTCGTATGCTTACCACAAAACAAGCAAGTAAATATTCATATTATGCAAGTTGTGATGTTAAAAATCACTTACGTAAAAGGATTTATACAAAGTTATTAGAACTTAAAAATAGTTATACCAGCCATATCGCAACAAGTGAATTAGTGCAATTGAGCGTAGAGGGTGTAGATCAGTTAGAAACTTATTTTGGACGCTATTTACCACAGTTTTTCTACAGTATGCTTGCGCCTGTTACATTATTTGTAATCCTTGTGTGGATGGATTGGAAAAGTAGTTTAGTATTACTTCTTTGTGTGCCATTAATTCCTATTTCAATTGTGGCTGTACAAAAGTTTGCGAAGAAATTATTATCAAAATATTGGGCAAGTTATGCAACTTTAGGTGATAGCTTTTTAGAAAACTTACAAGGACTTACGACATTAAAAATTTACCAAGCAGATGAATTTAAAAATATTGAGATGAATCATGAAGCTGAGAACTTCCGACGTATTACCATGCGCGTATTAACGATGCAATTAAATAGTGTAAGCGTGATGGATATTGTTGCTTATGGTGGAGCGGCAGTAGGAAGCATTGTTGCTTTGCTTGGTTATCTACATGGAAATATTTCCTTATTTAGTGTGATTTGTATTGTTTTATTATCAAGTGAATTCTTTATTCCATTACGTTTACTTGGATCTTTTTTCCATATTGCGATGAATGGAATTGCTGCAAGTAATAAAATTTTTGCTTTCTTAGATATTGAAGTGAAAAATGATAAAAAACAAGATTTTTGTAATGATGCCATTGATGTGAAATTAGAAGATGTGAACTTTAGTTATGATCATATTCGAAATGTGTTAGAGCATGTGAGTTTAGAAGTGAAACCACATCAATTTATCTCAATTGTTGGAGAGAGTGGTTCTGGTAAGAGTACGATTGCGAAGCTTATTGTTGGTTTGCATGATGGCTATGAAGGAAGTATTAAATTACAAAATATTGAAAGAAGTGAATTAAATGATGATTCCTTCTATACGCGTGTGTTGTATCTTACGCATAAGGCAACCATTTTTAAAGGGAGCGTTCGTAGTAATTTAGAAATTGCAAACCGTGCGGTGAGTGAAGAAGCCATGTGGGAAGCATTGGAAAAAGTACAATTAAAAGCTTTCTTAATGGCTAATGATGGTTTAGATACACTGCTTGAAGAAGGTGGAAATAACTTCTCTGGTGGACAGCGTCAGCGTTTGGCAATGGCCCGTGCTTTATTAGCAGATAAAGATGTTTATATCTTTGATGAGGCTACAAGCAACATTGATATGGAAAGTGAAGATGCGATTTTACATGTCATTTCGCAAATGGCGAAAACAAAGACGATCATTATGATTTCGCATCGTTTAAGTACGGTTGTTGATAGTGATCGTATTTATGTTATGGACCATGGAGTGTGTGTAGAAAGTGGCAATCATCAAGAATTAATGAATGGAAACGGTGTTTATGCAACAATGTATCAGCGCCAACAAAATCTTGAAACATTCTATCAGGAGGATGCATATGAAACAGACAAGTAATTTTAAATTAATGCTTCGTATGAGCGGCTTAGTTAAACCTTTAGCGTTTCCTATGTTGATTGCGATTACCTTAGGAGTGCTAGGTTTTCTATGTGCTATTTTTATTCCCGTATTAGCGGCTGTTATCATTAGTCATGTTGCGATTGGTGCAGGTGATTTTCCATTTGGAATCATCTTTGGTGTCATGGTCGCATGTGCGATTTTAAGAGGTGTACTACATTATGGAGAACAAGCATGTAATCACTATATCGCTTTTAAATTATTAGCGATTTTAAGAGATAAAGTATTTAAAGCATTACGTAAGTTATGTCCAGCGAAATTAGAAAGCAAAGATAAAGGAAATCTAATTTTCTTAATTACTAGTGATATAGAAGCATTAGAAGTATTCTATGCACATACGATTTCACCAATTGTGATTGCAATTATCACATGTCTTATCTTACTTGTGATGTTTGCGAAATTACATCTATCCTTTATGATTGTGGCATTGCTTGCTTATACATTTGTTGGTATCATCATTCCGATGATCATTACAAAGTTAGGAAAAGAGGATGGAATTGCTTCTCGTAAAGAATTTGGCGCATTATCAGATTATACATTAGAATCACTACGTGGTATTCAGGAAGTTCTTCAATATCGCTTAGGGGATGTTCGAATGGATGGAATGTATGAAAAGAGTGAAACGCTAAACAAACGTCAGAAGAAATTAAAAAGCTATGAGGGGACTAGTGGAGCGATTGCGAATATGGCCATCATGTCTTTTTCACTTATGATGGTGCTTTGTGCAAGCATCTTCTATATGCATAATGAAATTGATTTTGTGGCAGCTGTTGTTGGAAGTGTCTTAATGGTGTCTAGTTTTGGACCCGTGATGGCTTTAAGTAATTTAAGTAATAACTTATTAATTACAATGGCCTCTAGTAGACGTGTATTAAGTTTATTAGATGAAGAAGCTATGGTAGATGAAGTAGTTGGTCAAAAGGATATTGCTTTTGGTGATATGCAAGCAAATCATGTGCATTTTGCGTATGATCAAGAAGTGATATTAAATGATTTTAGTACTTCATTTAAAAAAGGACAGATTACTGGTTTATTAGGAAAAAGTGGTTCGGGTAAATCAACATTATTAAAACTATTAATGCGTTTTTGGGATGTGAACGATGGAAGTATCACAATTCATGAAGAGGATATTAGAAATGTGAATACTGCAAATCTTAGAAATATGCAAAGTTATGTAACGCAGGATACAGTATTATTCCATGATTCTATCGAAAATAATATTCGTATTGCGAAATTAGATGCAAGTCACGAAGAGGTTATGGATGCATGTAAAAAGGCAAATATTCATGATTTTATTATGACGTTACCAAATGGATATGAAACAACGGTAGAAGAATTAGGAGAGTCCTTATCAGGTGGAGAGCGTCAGCGATTAGCACTTGCACGTGCCTTTTTACATGATGCAGATTGCATCTTATTAGATGAGCCGACAAGTAATTTAGATGCTTTAAATGAAGCAGCAATTTTAAAGAACTTAAAAGATCAAAAAGATAAGACTATCATCTTAGTATCACATCGTCCAAGTACGCTTAAGATTGCGGATACCGTAGTAGAAATGGAGACAATTCGATGCAGTTAAAGAAAGCTAAATCGATTCCTGAAAAAAGAGAACAGGAAAAGAAAACGATCCGTTTCATGATTGAATTATATAGTAAAAAAGTCGATCATGAACCAATGTCACAAGAATGCAGTGACTTATATAAGTATGCATGTAAGCGAATTGATCATTGTCCATTTATGGAAACGAAGACTTTTTGCAGTACTTGTAAGGTGCATTGTTACGGCAAGCAACAACGTGAAAAAATTAAAGAAGTGATGCGATTTAGTGGGCCTAGAATGATATTTTATCATCCCGTTATGGCGATTAAACACGTACTAAACACATTGAAAAGTAAACTTGATGATAAAAAAAGCGCGAAGGCGAAATAGAAAGGAACGATATGCGATATCTGTTAATACTAATCGGGCTGATTGCCACTGCATTAGGAGCTATTGGCGTTGTATTGCCAATTCTTCCTACTACACCATTTCTATTATTAGCAGCATTTTGTTTTGCGAAGAGCTCACGATGTTTTCATAATTGGTTGATTGCTACAAAGTTATATAAAAATCATTTAGAAAGCTTTGTGAATAATCGCTCTATGACCTTGAAAACGAAAGTAAGCTTATTAAGTTTCGCAAGTACGATGTTAGTTATTTCATGTTTAATGATTGATAATGGATATGTGCAATGTATCATTTTAGCACTTATGATATTTAAATATTATTACTTCTTATTTCATATTCGCCTCGCATAAGCGAATTAAGTATGATAAAATGGTAAAGAATGAGGTGAAATCATGAAAACAACGTTAGTCGTATTAGCTGCTGGAATGGGAAGTCGTTACGGTGGACTAAAACAGATGGATCCATTAGGACCTAATGGGGAAGCTATTTTAGAATATTCTGCTTATGATGCAATCCAGGCAGGTTTTGATAAAATCGTCTTTATTATCAAAAAAGCAATGGAAAAAGATTTCAAAGCTTTGATTGGTGATAAAATCGCTTCAAAAGTGGAAGTTGTATATGTATTTCAAGATATTGATACAAACTTACCACAAGGATTCACAGTACCAAATGGCCGTGTAAAACCATGGGGAACAGGACATGCTTTATTATGCTGTAAAGATGTTTTGCATGAACCATTCGCAATTATTAATGCGGATGATTTCTATGGCCGTCATTCTTATCAATTATTACATGATTATTTAGTTGATGAAAATAATAAAGAATATTGTTTGGTTGGATATGTTTTAGAAAATACACTGACTGATTTTGGAAGTGTTACACGTGGTGTTTGTAAAGCAAGTGATGGCTTTTTAAGTGAAGTCAATGAATGTGCACAAATTGAAAAACGTGATGGAAAGGTTTGTTACTATAAAGAGGATGCTTGGCAAGAAGTTGATCCAAAATCTTTAGTATCGATGAATATGTGGGGCTTTTATCCACGTTATTTAGCGCAAATTGAAGAAAAATTCCAGACCTTCTTAGCTGAGGAAGTAGCAAAAAATCCAATGAAAGCTGAATTTTTAATTCCGATTGTAAGTGATCAGCTAATTAAAGCGCAAGCTTGTAAGGTTAGTTTATTATCAACCGATGAGAAATGGTTTGGTATTACTTATCAAGAAGATAAGCCAAATGTAAAGGCTAATATTAAAAAATTAGTTGATAATAACGTTTATCCGAAGGATTTGTGGAAGTAAATGAACAACTTTGAAGGAAGGCAAAAAACCTTCCTTTTTTTTTCAAAGTACTTCATTTGTGCTATAATAATAAATAACTTAAACAAAATGAGGGGTATTATGTATGAAAAAAGATGTCTTATTAATTAATGATATGGCAGGTTATGGGAAAGTTGCTTTATCCGTTATGATTCCAACGTTGTCAAAAACAGGTCATCGTATTCACAATTTAGTGAGTGCTATTGTATCCAATACACTTGATTATGGGAAATTTGAAATTCTTGATACAACTGATTATATGAAACAAACGATAAATGTTTGGGATGAATTAAACTTTCATTTTGATGCGATTGCGACAGGCTTTATCGTTGATTTAAAACAAGCACAGTTAGTTTGTTCATATTGTCATCAAAAAGCTAGTGAAGGGGCAATGATTTTATGTGATCCAATCATGGGGGATAATGGAAGTTTATATCCTGGTATGGAGGAAACAAGAATTGATGCAATGAGAGTATTAGTGAAGGAAGCAATGTATATGATTCCGAATTATACAGAAGCATGTTTTCTAAGTGATCTTCCTTATGAAAAGATGGCAAGTAAAGAAAGCATGGAAGAAATCATTAAAAAATTGCATGCTTTGAATCATCAATCGGTTGTAATTACAAGTGTACCAATGGATGGTGGTCATTATGTTTGTGGATATGATCATAAGCGCAAAGAAACTTTTTATCTTGCGTATGATGAAATCGATGTTCGTCTACCTGGTACGGGTGATATTTTCGCTAGTATGGTACTTGCTGGTTTATTAGATGGGCAAACACTTAAAGAAAGTGCACAAAAAGCGATGGATGTTGTTTACGATATCATTTGTCGTAATAAAGATAATGAAGATTTATTTGCTGGGGTAAACATTGAAGAAGCCTTAGAGGATGGATCGTTATGAGTAGAAAGAAAATAAGAATTGAATTAATTGATCGAAAAGGAGAGTTTCCTTGTCATCGTGGACATAAAATTGGCGATTGCTTTGACTTTGATAGCGAGCGTGGAAAACTTTGTCCGATGGCGATGCATATTGCTTTTCCATACATTGATATTTTACGCTATGGTGGACAAATTCCAAATCAGCCAAAAGATACAGCAGTATTTTGTTGTAGCGATGTAGATACGATCAATGTTTTCAAAATTGAAGTAGTAAATGATGAAAAGTGAGGATAAACTATGAATAATAATAGAGAAAAATTATCATCGCGTCTTGGATTTATCTTTTTATCTGCAGGATGCGCAATTGGATTAGGGAATATTTGGCGTTTCCCTTATATGGTAGGAACTTATGGTGGAGGTGCCTTTGTAGCAATCTACTTGTTCTTCTTGGTTATTTTAGGATTACCAATTATTGTTATGGAGTATGCAGTTGGACGTGGAAGTGGAAAAAGTGTTGCACGCTCTTTCCATGTCTTAGAGAAACCAAAACAAAAATGGCATATCTTCTCTTATGTCGCAATGCTAGGTAATTATTTATTAGTTATGTTTTATACTACGATTGCCGGTTGGATGCTTGCTTACTTTGTGAAAATGGCAATGGGTGATTTTAATGGTTTAGATACGACAGGTGTTTCGAATGCATTTGTTTCTTTACAGCAAGATCCAGTACAATCCGTTTTTTGGATGATAATGATCGTATTAATTGGTTGTGGTATTTGTATTTTAGGATTACAGGCTGGTGTTGAGAAAATTACAAAAGTGATGATGGCACTATTATTTGGTGTTATGTTAGTATTAGTAGCTAAATCATTAAGTTTACCTGGCGCTAAAGAAGGGCTTGCTTTCTACTTAGTTCCAGACTTTCAAAAATTGATGGATATGGGAATCTTTAATGCGATTTATGCGGCGATGGGACAGTCTTTCTTTACCTTGAGTATTGGGATGGGAGGTATGGCCATCTTTGGAAGCTATATCGAAAAGAAACATACCTTACCTGGAGAAGCTGTACGTGTAATGGTATTAGATACGTTTGTTGCAATCATGGCTGGATTCATTATCTTCCCTTCTTGTTTCTCATTTGGAGTAGATGCAGGAGCAGGTCCTGGATTAGTCTTTGTGACATTACCAAACATTTTTAATGCGATGCATAATGGACAACTGTGGGGAACTTTATTCTTTGTATTTATGAACTTTGCGGCGTTATCAACGATTATTGCCGTATTTGAAAATATCGTTTCATTCTCTATTGATTTATTTGGATGGACACGTAAAAAGAGTGTGTTACTAAACATTATTATTTTAATTGTTGGAAGTATTCCTTGTGCTATTGGATTTAGTATTCTTCAAGGAATTCAGCCATTTGGACCAAATTCAGCGATTCTTGATTTATTAGATTTCTTAGTATCAAATGTCATCATGCCACTTGGTTCATTAGTCTTTGTCTTCTTCTGTACACGTAAGTATGGTTGGGGTTGGAAAAACTTCATTGCGGAAGCAAATGCTGGAAACGGAATTAAATTTCCAGCAAAAGTAAGATATTATGTAGCTTATGGATTACCAATCATTGTTTTAGTAATCTTTGTATTTGGTATTATTGAGAAATTTATGTAGAACTTTTGGTCATTTCCAATTTGGAGATGACCTTTTTTAATTTTATGATGAACGAATCAAAAGTATGTTATAATACCAAAAGATAAGGTTAGGTGAAGTCATGATTAAATTAATCGCATGTGATTTAGATGAAACATTATTAAATGATAAAAAAGAAATTACCAAAGCAAATTTAGCGGCGATTCAAAAAGCTCGTAAAGAATATGGTGTTTATTTTGTGCCTGCAACAGGTAGAGGGTTTACTTGTTTGCATAATGTCTTAGAGGCACTTGAGGCATATGATCAAGAAGATGAATATATTATTAGTAATAATGGTGGTATCTTAGTTGAAAATAAAGATTTTAAAATTCTTCAAATGCATGCTTTACCATTTGAAAAAGCAAAAGAATTATTTACATTTGGTTATCAAAAAGGAATTTGTGTCCAAGTCTTTACAGCACAAGATGTATTTGCCTATCATTTAAATGAGGAAGAAGCAAAATGGCTATTTACATTTAAACCAGATAGTAAGGTAATGGACCTTGATCATATTGATTTTCT
>SAMEA104404106__coassemble_1923_pt1 | contig 14386 bp, 16 predicted proteins | sample SAMEA104404106__metabat2_low_PE_054 | metagenome-assembled genome bin SAMEA104404106 (sample SAMEA104404106) | Balaenoptera acutorostrata
AGGCTATATACTCATTCAAGGTATATAGCCTTTATTGATTTAATTATAGGGATGTAGTAAAATAGTGCAAAGATTTTTTGTTAGATAAATCATAATTTAACTGACAAACAACAGTGAAAGAGAGGAATCATTATGAATTGTCCGTACTGCGATATGGTTATGATAAAGGGTGAAATTGTTACAGCTTGCAATATCACTCCTTACTGGCGAGAGGAAGGGACTAAAAGGAATATTCTGGATGCCCTGGGCGGTAAAGGAAATCTGGCAATTTCTCCTTCCGGCGATCTCACACATAGGTGTATCCGGGGATTCTATTGCCCGAATTGTAAGAAGATCATTATTGACGCCGAACTACAGGCTTAAGATTGTGAAAGAAAAGAACTGTTAAGTTTATTCCAATTTGTCTAACAGATGAAAGTAATAAATTTGTAATTACTGAGATAAAAACTAAGCAAATTAGATAACAGTAAATTAACAGAGTAACTGTGAACAAAATGCTTGTTCCTACTAACGCCCAGCTAATTTGCTAATCAAAACAAGGCTATTTTTGCCTTGATTTAGTTAGCAACTGAATAACTAAAAAGTGCTTGAAAAGCCGATAAAATAAGGCTTTTTTGCGTGATAGTTACACTTACAAAAATCGCCAAAAATCAAGTTCCTAAGGACTAATTGTAGGTTCGACTCCTAATTAAAACATCGTCGAAAACCTTCATTTAAGGGGTTGATATGTACCCTCTTTATTGGACAAACCAGTAAGGAGGGTATTTTATTATGCGTTATAGTTATGAATTTAAAATGAAATGTATCGTGAAGGTATTGTTGAAAAAGAAAAGATGACTGCTTATGATGAAAAGTTAGAAAAAGAGAAAGATACTTCTAAAGAATCAAGTGATATTGAAACGTTAGCTAAGCTACTTTCAAACCCTGAAACAGCTGCTTTACTTAAAGCTTTAGCAAATCAATTATAATATTGATAAAGGCTATATACCGTTATTAAGCAGGTATATAGCCTTTATTGATTTAATTATGTGGATGTAGTATACTTGTCAACATATATATTATTATATAAATTTTTAGCAGAAAGGAATGTTGTATATATGTCATTTTTTATTTTGTTAGCAGTTTTAGTGAGTTCACTCATCATATGTAAAGTAATATCCTTGACAATTGTTCTTTTATTTTCGTTTATAAAAAATGTGAAATTTAAAAAAGATAGCGAACAGTGGAATCGTTGGTTTCAAGCGATGTACGCTCAGAAACTTACGGTATATATTGGTATTTGGTATTTGATTGCTGTTACCATTACATCCGTGATTACTTATTATATTTTGATAACTTGTCATTTGAAATACGCATTTATAATCACTGTTCTTTTCTTTATTGTTCGCTTTACAATCAGCGTTGTTCGTTATCATAAGAATAAAGAAGCCGTGCTAGAAAAATTAAAAAAGAGTTTGTCTAAATGATTGCATGATACAGAGTATCAAACTTATTCAAATTTTCTTAACACTAATACATTTATGGCTAAATCAGGTTGTGCAACTGAAAGTAGCGGAATAGTTGGTGGCGCAACTTCCCTTTTTTCAGTATAATATAGCCACCATAAAAGAGAAAGGGTGTTTAATATGAAAATTACCATCACTACCTATGTTATGCAGGTTATTATCCTATCGATCATGATTGCAATTTTTGCTGGCTTCATCTATCTGTTCGTCTTACTTTGCAGAGCACTAAAAAAGTACATTGGAAGCAAGGAAGTACGAGTAGAAAAGAACCGTATAAAAAAAGCACTAGGAGAAATATTAAAGGAATATAGAGTGAAATGCAAGATGACCCAGGAATTTGTCGCAGAAAGATTAGGTATCAGCCGTCAAGCTGTTTCAAAATGGGAGAGCGGTGCATGCGATCCGAGTATGTCTAATTTAATTGCTTTAGCAAAATTATATGGCGTAGCCATCGAAGATATTTTGGTCCGAGTAAAAGATGGCGAGGATGAAGATAACAATTAAACTTGTTCTACCTATTCGGATAAATCTAACATACAAATTTGTAATTACTGAGAAAAAACTAAGTAAACTAGATAATAGTAAATTAACAAAACGCTTTTTGCGTGATAGTTGAACTTTTAATAATGGCCAAAAATCTTGATTTAAAGAGATTTGGCTTTTTTATTTTCTCGTTTTATAGGAAAGTCCATACAAAACGTGATTTTTCGATTAGCAAGAAAATCGTCATTTTTCCCTCATGCGCTAATTTGAAAAAAATCCAATATATTTCTTATATGAACCTACGCAAATTTTAATAATACGTATATTCACTTTATAGTATGGTGGTTGCAATAAGATAATAACTGATTATAGAATTGCGAATATGAGAATGAAAAGTCTAATTAATTATCGACTAAGAAACTATTATCAGCATAGGATAATGTTGAATTTAGTAATCTAATAAATGATTAATTTATTAGTGCAATAATCTAGAAAAGCTATAAAAAAACCAAGCGAACGCAAATGCGTGCTTGGTTTTTATTTATATATTTACATATTTTAAACTAGACGGTTTACTAATTTGTATGCTGTATGTACAGCATTGTAAACATGAGATACATTGTCACTGTCACCAATGTTGTATACTTCTAAGCCTGAACGAGCAAATTGTTCATATAATGAAGCATCACTTCTATAACCTACAGAGTAAATTACTGTATCTGCTTCAATCATTGATTTTTCACCATCTTTAGCTTCAACTTCTACACCATTTGCACTAATTTCTTTTACCATTGTGTTTGTAAGTGCAGTTACATTGTCCATGTTTCTAATGATTTCATTTCCATGCCATTGAACCTGAGGTGCAGAACCACGTTGTAATCCACCAAGTGCTTCAACGATTGTAACTGTTTTACCTTTTTGACCTAACCAGATTCCTGTTTCAGTACCTACTTGTCCACCACCAACGATGACAACTTTTTCTCCTACTTTTGTAATATCTGATAATGCTTCACTTGCAGATAAGTAAGGAAGGTTTTCGTTACCTTTAATGTTTGGACGAACTGGAGATGCTCCTGTTGCTAAGATTAATACATCAATATCCATAGCATTTAACATTTCAGCAGTTGCTTCTGTGTTCATACGAACATCTACTTTCATTACATCTAATTGATGTTTGTAGTAAGCAATTAATTTTTCATCACGGTATTTGAAATCAGCTTTACTTCCACATAATAAGTTTCCACCAAGTTCATTTCCTTTTTCTAATAAGATTACATTAAATCCACGGTGAGCAGCAGTTAAGGCAGCAACCATTCCACCAGGTCCTCCACCAACGACTACCATGTTTTTCTTCTCAGCAATTTTAGCTGCTAGTGGATCTTCAGATTCATATGCACACTGAGGGTTTACAGCACATCCTAAGTGAGCAATCTGAAGAATTTTACTTCCACATCCAACGTTACAGTTTAAGCACCAACGGATGTTTTCTTCGTGTCCTGTTTGAAGTTTTAATGGGTAGTATGGATCAGCAAGTAAGGTACGACCTAAACCGATCATATCACATTTTCCATCAGCGATTGCTTTTGTTGCTACTTCAGGATCATCCATACGTCCAGCACATAATACAGGAACATCAACGGCATCGCGAATAGCTTTCGCAAATGGCAAGTAAAGTCCATCTTCACTAAATACAGTAGGGTGGTTCCAGTAGTGAGAGTCATAACATCCAACGTCAACGTTAAGTGCGTCATATCCATTTTCCACTAAATATTTAGCGGCTTTAATTCCTTCTTCTAAATCACGTCCAACTTCAACGAAATCTTCTCCTGCGATTGCCCCTTGGTTTAATCCACGCATGAAGTGTTTTGGAGAGTAACGTAAACTTACTGCAAAGTCTTCTCCACATACTTTTTTGATACTCTGGATGATTTCGATTGCGAAACGGTAACGGTTTTCAAAACTTCCTCCGTATTTATCTGTACGGTGGTTGAAGAATTCTGTACCAAACTGATCTAATAAGTATCCTTCGTGAAGAGCATGTACTTCAACACCATCAAATCCTGCCATTTTCGCAACTAATGCTGTTTTGGCAAATCCTTTTACCATTGTTTCTACTTCTTCTGTTGTAAGCTGTTCGTGCATAACACCAGCTTCGTGACGGTTTTCCACATTCGCATCGACACTTACTAAACGTTTTGCGAATACTGGCCATAAGTTTCTTCCCCAACCAGCACTAATCTGTAAGAATACTTTACTACCAAATGCATGAATTCGTTCAATCATTGGTGTTGTACTCTGTAAATAGTGAGCTGGATCGTCTACACAAGCAAATACAGGGCGCATAATTTCTGTTGTGTTATCGGCACGACAAAGTCCTGTAATAATTAGACCAACTCCACCTTTTGCACGTTCTACGTAGTAATCTGAATACCTACGTGTTGTAATTCCGCTTCCATCAGATAATCCAAATGGAAACATTGGTGCCATAAAGAATCTGTTTTTGATTTTTACGTTACCAATCTGAGTACTTTCAAAAAGATTTTCGTACTTCATTTCTTTTCCTCCTCTTATCGACCTCTATAATCATTCGTCGAATCATTCTATTTTTATTATAGCATTCATTATTTGATAGTCAAGGTTTAATATTTTATTATATATTTTTTTACTTTTTCACTATTTTTGATTGATTTCATTTCCTAAAAATTGATATATAAACCAATTTCATATATAATTAATAAATAATATATAATAAAAACAGGAGATTATCGTATGAAAAACAGTATAAGAAAAGATAATACACTTCGTAAAATATATGATGCTGTTCAAGTGTTACTTGAAGAAAAAGGCAATGATATGAGTGTGAAAGATATATGCAAACGTGCAGGTATTGGTGTAGGAACGTTCTATCATTATTATCCCTCAAAAGAAGATGCTATTTTTGATATTAGTAATCCTATTGATTTGTATTTTAAACAAAAACTGATACCCTTATTAAAAGATAAATCACCACAAGAACAGCTTGAGCTTTATTTTATCTACCAAGCACAATTTATGAGTGATTATGTTCTTATCAATGGACAATCTTCGTTCTTAAAAGCATTACAAGGTAATCTAGAACATTTCTTTTCAAAGGATCGTTTAACTTTCACTATTCTAAAAGATATCGTCGCTTCTTCCCCTGAGTTATATAAGGAATGGAAAAAAGACTATTCTGTCGATATGATTACATGGCATCTTTTATGTTTAGCTCGCGGATTGATCCATCATTGGTTAGGTTGCGGATGTAATTATATTTTAAGAGAACGTTTATTAGCTCAAATTAAAATGACATTATAAATAATAAAGAAAAACAAGTTCATCGATGATTGGACTTGTTTTTCTTTATATCTTAAAAAAATTACTTTTTTTTATAAAAAAACTGTCTTTTTTTAGCTAATAGGATTATCATTATACTTAATCATTCACAAACTCGAAAATGATATTTCTATATATTAGGGGGTATAAAAATGAATGAAAAAAAATTATTAATGACGGAAGGCTCTATTTGGAAAACGTTGGTTCGTTTTGCTTTTCCACTCTTTTTAGGTGGTTTATTTCAACAATTATATAACACCGTAGACTCCTGGGTAGTTGGACAATATTGTGGCGATAGTGCATTAGCTGCAGTTAGTTCTTCTGGTAGCCTATGTTTCTTATTAATTGGTTTTTTTCAAGGGGTCTTCCTTGGTGGTGGAGTCATCATTTCTAGATATTATGGGGCCCGTGATAAAGAAGGGGTCGATAAAGCAATTCATACATTGGTTGCCTTTTCTTTAATATTAGGTGTTATCTTATCGATTCTTGGTGTTATCTTTACTCCCACTTTATTACATTGGATGGGAACACCAGAAAGTGTTATTGATAATTCTATTACTTATTTTCGAATCTATTGCTCTGGAATGATGGCATTGATTCTTTATAATACAGCAACTGGTATCTTTCAAGCATTAGGAGATAGCAAGCATCCCCTTTACTATTTAGCTATTGCTTCATTAGCCAATGTTCTTTTAGACTTCTTATTTGTTGCAGGTTTTCAATGGGGTGTAGCAGGAGCTGCACTAGCCACTGTACTAGGACAAATGATCAGTGCTGTGATCGCCTTTATTCATTTGATGAGTGGTCGCTTTGTTATTAAAATCGAACTTCGTAAACTAACTTTTGATTCTCATATTTTAAAAGATATCTTCATGCAAGGATTACCTAGCGGAGTACAAAATAGTGTAATTGCGATTGCAAACGTCGTGGTTCAAAGCAATATCAACGCATTTGGAAATTATGCCATGGCAGGTTGTGGAAGTTATCAGAAAGTAGAAGGATTTGTGTTCCTTCCAATTATGAGTCTAACAATGGCCATTACCACTTTCGTTAGTCAAAATTTAGGTGCTAATAATAAAGAACGTGCACGTAAAGGAGCACGTCAAGGAACATTGCTTGCTGTCTTCTTTGCGGAAGTAGTTGGTGTTACCTTCTTTATCTTTGCGCCTCAATTAATTGGATTATTTAGTAATACCCCTGAAGTTTTAGCATATGGTATTCATCAAGCACGAACAATCAGCCTATTTTTCTGCGTGTTAAGTCTAGCCCATTGCTGTGCTTCCATCTTACGTGGAGCCGGTCATGCCATGGTTCCAATGGTCATCATGTTATCTATTTGGTGTGTCTTTAGAATTGTTTATATTACCGTTCTAGTCAAGTTTATACCAGATATCACAATCGTCTTTACTGCTTATCCAGTAACATGGTTGATTAGTTGCATCTGGTTTCTAATCATCTTAAAAAGCAAGGATTGGACTAAAAATCAACTTGATTAATGAAACGTCGTTATGCGACGTTTTTTCTTTTTCTATTCTATATTTACAGCGTAACATTGTTATGCTACAATGTATACGTAACAATGTTACGGAGGAATTAACATGGATGATTTAATCTCAAAAAAAGAGCTTTTAGAACAATATAAAATATCCTATGGAGCTTTATACCGATGGAAGCGAGCAGGTCTTATCCCTGAAGATTGGTTTATTCGAAAAGCAACGCCTACAGGACAAGAAACATTCTTTCGCAAAGCACAAATATGTCCTCGTATCGAGTTGATTTTATCTCGTAACAATAAGCAAACATTAGAAAACTTAGCAAATGAATTACAAGGTAAAAAGAAGAGCGAACCCGTATTGACTATTGAAACAAAGTTTGAAAAGCATACTTTTTTAATCAGTGATTTATGTCGTATTACACTAGTAGATAATGATGAAACAATTGAGCTATTAGAAAAATTAAAGGAGAAACTATCATGAGTGAAAGACAAAATATGAATATTAGTGGCGCATCTAGTATGCCTGGTGGAGAATATGGTATTATTAATATAAGTGGATCTGGAAAAGTGTTAGGTGATATCAAAGCCGAAAAATTAGATTGTTCCGGTGCAATAAAACTATTAGGAAATACGACCCTATCAAGAGTTGCATGTTCTGGAGCTTGTCACTTTGAAAAAGACCTACATGTCAGTGATAAATGTGTTTTTTCTGGAGCTAGTAAAATTTTAGGAAATTGTAATTGTAAACAAATGGAATCTTCTGGTGCTTTAAAAATTGATGGAAACTTATCTTGCGGTAATTTGTATGTCGCTGGGTTATTGAAAGTTGGAAAAGGCATCGAAGCTGAAGTGATGAAACTCGATGGCGTAATTTCTGTTTGCGAATTATTAAATAGCGAAGAGATTCTAATCAAAGGTCGATCAACTTCAAAAATCAATGAAATCGGATGTAGTTCATTACAGGTAACAAAAGGTCATATTAGCTTTTTTGAACAATTGTTTCATCCATTTCGTAATATTTTAGAAGTTAATGTCATTGAATGTGATACTTGTGAATTAGAAAAGACAACAGCCAAAATTGTACGTGGAAGAAAGATCAACATAAAAAAAGGTTGTCATATTGAACGTGTAGAATATTATGACTCTTGCACGGCCGCACCAAATACAGTAAAAGAAATGATAAAATTATAAGGAGGTTAAAAACATGGCAAAAACAAAAGGAGATCGCATGTTTAATGGATGTATTCCACTCATTGAAAGCTTAGTTGGCAAAGAAAAAACACAAGAAGTAATGCATCATGTATACAAGCGCTATGAAGAATTATTATTAGAAAACAAAGATGAACCTAGCATTATGGATCAACATACAAAAGCTCGTATTTATCCTGCAATTGCAATCTTTGAATCCTTACTTCAAGCAGGTTGTAGCCGTGATGAAGCTGCGAAAGTAATTTATGATTTTTTTGATATTTTTGCTGCGAAAGGCGCAAAAATGCTTCAAACCATTCTAAAAGTTCCTGGTCTTTATAAAAAAGTTCCATCCCTTGCACTAAAAATGATTCATAAAAGCTTTAATGAAGCAGCTGGTTTTAAAGCCATCCAACATGATATCAAAGATGGCATGCATCTTGATATGGTCGTTTGTCCTTATCATGAAATATGCAAAAAATATCATTGTAGCGAAATCACAAAAGCCTTTTGTCACTCCGATGATATCGCCTATGGAAATATGCATCCAAAACTTTCCTGGGATCGTAGAAAAACATTAGGACGCGGAGATGATTGTTGTGATTTTATTATTCGTGTAAAAAAATAATAATATTAAAAAAGCCGAAATCTAACGATTTCGACTTTTTTAGATTACTTCTGATTTTTTAGGTAAAACAAATGCAAAGATTAAATATAAAATAATTCCAAATCCATAAAAGAATGAAATTACTGCCCATAATACACGTACAATCACTGGGTCAATATTAAAGTATTCTGCGATACCACCGCAAACACCACAAACTTTTTTACCTGTTTCAATTTTATATAAACGTTTTGTCATACATATCTCCTATTCATACATACGGAATTATAGCATACTTCCATACATTTTCCTACCATTTCCATTTATACTCATCACTATATCTTTTCAACACTACTATATTATAGTAAAATGTAGGATGAATGAATTTAAGGAGAATTTTATGATATCACCAAAACAAATCGCTACAAACTTTATTTCTATTGGAATAAATAAAACATCACTTCCTTCATGTAAATTATTTGCCCTAGGAATCTTTGCAGGAATCTTCATTGCACTCGCAGGTGCTGGTTCTGCCATTGCTTCCTGTACCATTCAAGATCCATCTCTTGCACGCTTTGTGAATGCATTAGTCTTCCCTGCTGGCTTAGTAATGGTACTCTTAGCTGGAAGTGAATTATTTACTGGAAATAGTTTAATTATCATTTCTGTTCTTACCAAGGATGTTTCCCTTTCAGCAATGATAAAAAACTGGATCATTGTCTTTATTGGAAACTTTGTAGGTTCCATGTTCATCGTATTAACCTTTGTATATGGGCATATCCCATCCATGTTTCAAGAAGGCTTAGCACAAGCTATGGTCGCAAGTGCTACAGCGAAAGCAACACTTCCTTTTATGGATGCTTTATTACGAGGAATTCTATGTAATATTCTAGTATGTATCGCTGTGTGGGTAGCTGCTGCAAGCACCCAAGCTCACGGCAAAATCATCGCCTTGTATTTACCAATTGTCGTATTTGTTTTATGTGGCTTTGAACACTGTATTGCGAATATGTTTTGTATCCCTGCTGGTTTATTCGTTGCAAGCGAATATGCAATTACTTCTACCGCCTTAACATGGTCGTCATTTTTCATTACCAATTTAATTCCTGTTACCATCGGTAATATCATTGGTGGATGCATGGTTGGAATTGGTTATTGGTATATTTATTTACGAGATGAAATGGTCGCTTAAGACCATTTTTTCTTTTTCTTATTTCTGATTTAGTCACTCCTTTCATCTAAATATGAAAATTTTGATATTAACTTCTTCAAGATAATCATTATACTAACAATTAGGAGGATATGGATATGAAAATTTTAGTAGGTTCCGTTATGAAAGTTGATGTTATCAAAGAAGCATTATTAAGTATGGAAGAAGTCAAACTAATGTATGAAGGTAAGAATGGTTTAAACATGGTATTCTCATGTGAATCAGATAATGAAAAAGCTACCTTAAGAAAAGTAAAAGATCACTTAAAAACATTACCTGAATTAGGTGGTGTATTCTACAACGTATCAATCGGTTATTAATAAAAAAAGCACTATGAAGTGCTTTTTTTATGCATATCACATAGTTACTAAAATATATAATGTATATTTTATTTCATGCTATAATTATTTTAATACCTGATCGTTTTTATATTACGAATGGTATTTTTTTATATCATCAGCTTATTTTAAGCTTATCAACAAATTACATATACGGTACATCATCAATAGTACAAAAATTTCATCTTAATGTGCAATGTTTATTGCGCATTAAGATGAAAAACATGACTTTTTAATTATTTTCATACCTAAGTATAATAAAAGTACCTTAAGAAAGGGCATACATTCATTGGATGCACTTTCTTTCCTTTATGTAATTAAAGAAAGGAGAAACAATCGTGAGAATATATTCTATATTAAAAGATTTTATCGATGCTGATCAGTATCTTAATTTACAGTATTTAGCAGATAAATATCAAGTATCTAAGCGTACCATCCAAAATGATATTTCTTACTTACTAACGATGGCTTCACGAAAAGGTTATCAGCTACGTCAACAACGAGGCGCTGGTTATTTATTAGAAATCACCAACGAGGAGTTATTTCATGATTTTGTAGCAAAACTTGCTGAAGAAAATACACTTGGTTCTACGAATCGTGTGGAAAACATCTTAGCATACATTGCTGTGCAACCTGATTATATTTCCATGGATTACATTTCCGTGTACTTCCAAATCAGCAAGACATCCGTAAAAAATTATATGAAGGAAGTTGAAGATTTAGCAAAGCACTACAAAGTGAATTTAGAAAAGAAAAGTCACTATGGTATTCGCGTTGATAAAGATACAAGCTCTTATAAAGAGATGCTTGTAGAAATGTTCTTTAATAAAAATATTATTATTCAAGAAACATTTAAAAAATATCTTCAAGATTTTGAGGTTTATAACTTCTTATTTAATCAGTGTAATAAAGAACAACAAAATATTAATTACTCTGAATTAAAGAATGTTTATGTTTTTATTCAAGCTTTAATCGTTCATGCTCATTTACAAAAACAAACATCGTATCAAAAGGAATGGGATATGCAAGATCCTATCGCAAGAATGGCATGGAATATGAAAGATTGGATTGAACAAACTTATCACATCGAAATTGGTTTAAAAAGTTTAGACGAATTACAGAAGGTTCTCCAAAAGAACATTCGTATGAAAACAATTCCATCAAACTTTGAAGGTCAATTAGAATCTGATATTGATGAATTCTTAGCCGAAGTTGATGAAATTCATAATACAAGCTTTCAAGAAGATCAATTATTTAAACAACGTCTACTTGATCATGTCTCCTTGTTAATTTCACGCTTCTACCAAAAGATTTCATATAAAAACACAATGTTGAATGAAATCTGTATTCGTCATCCGATGATTTTCAATATTGCAATCTCGTTTTCGAATATGTTGAAGACAAAATACAATGTTGTTGTTACCGAAGATGAAGCAGCCTTCATCGCTATTCACTTCGCTGGTCACATGGAAAAAGAGAAAAAAGCAAAGCTTTCAAGATATAATCGCGTTGCGATTGTCTGCTCGTCTGGAGCTGGGGTTGCTTACCTCTTAAAGCTTCAATTAGAAGGCGTCTTTAAAAAAGAAGAAGTAGAGACATTTAGCTTTTTAGATTTAGAAAATCTAGAAGAGTTTCAACCAGATATCATCTTTACCATTATGCCACTTGAGAAAGAATTTAATGTTCCGATTATTCAAATTCATGAATTGTTAGATAAAGAAGATTTATTGATGATTCAAAAATTCTTAGAGTATGATCACATTGATCAATTATCACTCTTAGATAAAACGAACGAAATTGATGAAATTTTCAATAAAAATTATTTCAAAGTAGGAAATGAAAAGAACTATATCGACTTGCTTACAAAGATGGCAGATGAGCTTTCAGAACATGGTGTAGCAACGATGGATTTTACCCACAATGTATTAGAACGTGAATCGTATATGAGTACGATTTTCTTCAATGGTGTGGCAATTCCCCATCCTATCCAATTATGTTCTTATCAAAATGTGATCTCCGTTTATATTTTAGAAAAACCAATCATTCATAATGATAAAGAAGTACGCATTGTCTTTATGATTTCACTTCGTCAAGAAGATTACAATCGCTACAAAGACATTACAAAATTATTTTATCGCTTAATGCAGGATGAACAAGCGGTGAAAAAGATTTGCCGATCGAAGTCATTTGAAAATATGATTGTTATTTTAAAAGAAATGAAAGGAACGCTAATATGAAAGAAGAGTTATTGATTCGCTTAAGTAACGCGGATGCCGTAGCTTCAAAAGAAAATGAAGTTCGTCAAATTCTATACGAAGAATGCAAAGATGCTTGTGATGAAATTGAATATGATCACTTAGGTAGCATCATTTTCCGTAAAAAAGCAAATGCTGCTGATGGATTAAAAGTTATGTTCACAGGGCATATGGATGAAGTTGGATTCATGGTCAGACATATTTCTGATATTGGATTCTTATACTTAATTAAATTAGGTGGAGTAATTGATAAAACCTTAGAAATGCAACCTGTTCGCGTAACTTGCGACAATGGAAAAAAAGTCTATGGTTTAATGAACGTCACAAAAGATGACAAAGGACATGTGAAAGATATCTATGTTGACCTAGGAGCTGAATCAAAAGAAGAAGTTGCAGCTTTAGGGGTAGAAATTGGAAACATGGTTACCTTCGATACACAAAGTCACCAATTAAATGGTCTTGATGTTATTTCAGGAAAAGCAATGGATGATCGTACTGGTTGTTATGTTATAGCAGAAGCATTAAACCGTTTAAAAGATGAAAACTTAGCTAACGAAATCATCATGTGTGGCACAAGTAGTGAAGAAGTTGGTGTACGTGGAGCGAAAACAGCAACGTACCAAGTAGATCCAGATATCGTATTTGCAATCGATGTTGCAAACAATCCGGAATTAGTAAGAAATTACACGAACCACAGACAGATAGGGAAAGGTTGTATGCTAGTGCATTACGACAAAACAATGGCACCAAACGAAAACTTAGTTCGTTTCGTGAAAGATTGTGCAAACCGTATTGGTATTCCTTATCAATGTGACATGTTAAGCGGTGGAGGAACAGATTGTGGAAATGCCCACTTAAGTCGCAATGGAAAATTAGCGATGGTTATTGGTATTCCATTACGCTATTGTCATGGATGTGTATCATATGCTCATAAGACAGACTTAGATGCTGCAATCGATTTAGTTTGCGAATTAGCAAAAAGTTTGACTAGAGAAAAATATAACGAATGGGTTCGTTTTAATGGAGGGAAATAACATGAGTGAATTAGAACAACAAATCGTCGGCATTATCTCTGCTGCTGGAGATAGTAAAGCAAAAGCTTTCGAAGCTATGAAAAAAATTAAAGAAGGTAAATACGATGAAGCTCGTCAATTATTAGCTGAATCAAGAGAAGCTGACTTAGCTGCTCACAAAATTCAGACACAATTGATCACAGCTGAAATGGCGGGTGGAGAAAACCGTCCAGAAATCGGGTTACTAATGGTTCATGCGCAAGACCATTATATGACATCTCAACTAGCTCGCGACATGGTTGAGGAATTAATCGACATCTTTGAAGCAAAGGAGGGAAAATAAGATGAGAATTGTATTATGTTGTGCTGGGGGTTTTTCAACAACAATGTTGATGGAAAACATGAAAAAAACGGTTCGTGATTCTGCGAAATTAAACGAAGCTGACTTCTCTTTCATCGCTATTCCAGTTGATGGATTATCTAGTGAAGTTGAAAACTGTGACGTTTTAGTTGTTGGTCCACAGATTGCTCACCGTATGGAATACATCCACGAAATTATCGATCCATACAAAATTCCACACGTTATCGTTGACAAAGATACATATGGAAAAATGGATGGGGCAACAGTTATGAAAATGGCTTTAATTGCTCGTCGTAAAGCTGATTTAAACAAATAAGAAAAAAATTGAAAAGGAGATTTATGCATGTTTGATAAATTTGAGGCGTTCATGTCAAAATACTTGACACCGATTGCAAATAAAATGGATAACCAAGTTCATTTAAGTGCGATTAAAAAAGCAATGGTTGCAATGACACCATTATTAATTATTGGTAGTTTCTGTTTGATTCCAGAAGCTATTCCAAACATTATTGGTACAGAAAACGCATTTTCTACTTGGATTAATGCTCACTTAGACATTATCTATGTACCATTCAACGTA
>SAMEA104404106__coassemble_1947_pt1 | contig 14201 bp, 19 predicted proteins | sample SAMEA104404106__metabat2_low_PE_054 | metagenome-assembled genome bin SAMEA104404106 (sample SAMEA104404106) | Balaenoptera acutorostrata
AGAATCCTACATTTTTAACCGCCTAAAAACGACATTTTTTGATTGACATTTACATCTATTGGGACTGGAATTTTTAGTTGCTTTTGGTTCTCGTTAAATTATTTTATTAAGAATAAATATATTTATAGGGGAATTATGGTATTATGGTTATTTTTATCAATGATTGGATTAAGTGCTTTTTATGGAATTATAGGAAATTTTTTAGGGCAGGGAGACCATGTATTATCACTTGCATCTTCAATTAGTCCAGCAAGTTTATTAACTCCTGGAGTTATTTATGAATCTTATGGATTTGTAAATTTTACAGGAGGGGTATTTCTGTACTCACTTGCAACTATTGTATTAATTATGGTAACTATAAGAAAGAAGTATCAAGATGGATAAACTATATTATAAACTATTAAAATCTCCGTATTTTATATGTTATATTTTATCATTATTATATTTGTATTATCAAAGAATGTTTATTTGGGAAAATTCTACATCACCGATTGATCAGTGGATGATCACTAGTCATATTGTGACGATAGTGGTAAATAACACATTTCTTTTATATCAGATGAAAAAGGTAGGAAGTATAAGGACTATCAAAAATTATATTCAGATTAGAATAGGAAGGACTAATTTATATAAACAATTATATCAATTATCAATGAAAGACTTATGTATCTATTTTATTGGTACGTATATTGCTTTAACTTTAATATATATACATACACTGACTATTATTCCGATATATATTGTCTTCATGACATTAAATTTATGCTTATTCATTTTTTATCAGGTGTTATTAAATTATATAATTGTAGAAGGGAAAAAAACATATTATTCAATATTACCATTCGTATTAAATATTTTGTTTCATTATTTAATCGTACCATTATTATTTTTTTGATTATATAGAGAGGAGATTTCAATTATGTTAATGGAAATTAAAGGATTGTCAAAAAGTTTCAAGAATAAAAAAGTACTGCAAAATTTGGATATGCAGATTGCTAAAGCAGACTTAATTTTAATACAAGGAACGAATGGATGTGGTAAATCAACCTTGTTAAAAATTATTGCAGGATTGATGAAATGTGATGATGGTGAAATTATTACATCAGAACCTATTAAACTTGGTGCTTTTATTGAAAATCCATCTTTTATTGAAAATGAGACAGCGCTATTTAATATGCAATTTTTAATGGAATTAAACGGAAAATTTGATAAAGAGAAAGTGGCTACATTATGTGATAAATTTTATTTAGATCTTGATGATCAAACACCAGTTAAAAAATTTAGTATTGGTATGAGACAAAAATTAGGAATTATTCAAGCGATTATGGAAGATCAAAACTTTATTTTATTTGATGAACCAACTAGAGGATTAGATAAAGAAAGTATGGAAATATTTGATCAATTAATTATGACTTTACAGAAGGAAGAAAAAACAATTATTATTTGTGCACATGATGGTGTATCGAATATTCCTTTTAATAAAGCATATAAAATGGAAGAAGGTCGTCTTGTTGAACAATAGAATTATGAAATATCGCTTTCTATTATTGATGATTATGATACAGATACTTGTTATATTTGTATTTAATGTTAATAATTTTACAATGATTATATATACATTTCCTAAAAGAGCAATTGAAATGATGTTATCAATATCATTGGTATTGGTGAATAGCTATTTCTTGGTAGATATGATTTACTATTACATAGAAATGAAAGATGTTATCGTTATACGTACGGATAAACAAACATATTATAAAATAATAGTGAAGAGATTTTTATTTTGCTTGTTATGTATGGCTATGGTTCAGTGTGTATTTAATTTTCTTGCATATGGTAATGTAGCATTTTCCTATGCAGTATTGTATTATCTTTTATTCATTATGATTTTTTATACTATCTATAAGTTATGTATGAACGTATCAATTGATGTATTAGTTATGGTGTTTACCTTATTTATTGTTATTCTTAGAATAGTTATTAATTAAATAATTAGATGAAATTAATTCAATATGATTTTAAATGCAGTATCCTAAATAGTGTAAAAAGTATGTCAATTTTGATGTAATGTTATATAGCTAAATTATGTCATTATAAAATACGATGATTTCTAAGATAATTCTTATCTTAGAAATCATACTTTTAAAGGTCTCATAAAACCCTTTGCTTATGTAGATTACATAGTAGAGGGTTTTTATATTAGAAATAATATAATCAAATATATACTTTAGGTAGTTGACTTTTTATATTTAAACTTGTATTATTGTATTAGATAGATAGTACAACGATAGAAATGGAAAGGAGTATCAAATATTAATATTTAAATAGTTCATAATTCTATAATTTTTATTTCTTGATAAAAGATAAATTAAGTAAAAGAAAGTATAAGCAACATAACAAAGTAAATAGGAGGTAAATACTATGTTGAAAAAATTATTATGTTTATTGTGTGTTGGAATTTTACTTACTGGTTGTGGACAACCCACAAAAAATGATGCGACAGAAGCAAATGTTAAAGAAAAGAGTGGAGTCAAGTTAAGCAGTGAAGAGTCACTTGTAATGCAATTAAAAGATCAGGATTATGTTGTGGAAGATGGAAAAGAACAGGATGCTGATATGAAAAATTATGTATCATGGAAGAGTGCTAAGAAAGATAATATTACTTGCGATGTATTTGTATTTAAAGATGATCGTGGAGCAAGAGCTGCCTTTGAAGCAACTTTAGATGAGAATACAGAAGAAAAAAATAATGCAGTTATGACTGTGGATACGACAAAAAATGATGAAGCTTTAGGATATATTACAAAAGATAATCTTGTTGTAAGAGTGAGAATTAAAAATGGTACAACAAATGATTTAGGAATTGTATTTGAAGCATTTCATTTAACAAAATAAAGGAGGATACTTATATGAAATTAAAAATAGCACATATACTTATGGCGGTTTCAATGTTTATTTCAGCCATTGTATTAGTTTATGTGGATTCACATGATATGATTCATGTGGATACACAACAATCTTTAATTACTGCCTGGGGAATTGTTATCTTTTTACCACTGCTTGCGCTTTACTTTTATTATTCAAGTTTTAGAAGCGTACGTACAAAGGATACCAAAAGTAAGCTTATAAATTATGTTGTATGTGTGCTTTTGTTCTTAGCAGTAACTTTAGTAAAAGGGTTTGAAATCACTTTATTTGATAATGTTTTAACTGCTTATGCAGGAATGATTATAAGTGTTATTGCAGTTATTTTAGCTTGTATGGTGAAAACGAAAAAGATATCTAAGTAGCACTATTGTGAATTATAAAATAAAATGTAGAGGAGTTTAAGTATGGATATTATGGATATATTATTACATCTTTGTAATCTTGCGGCTGGGCTTGCAATTATTATTCTATTTACTAAAATAGATAATAAATACGCAGTTGGATTAATGGTTATTTCAGAATCGATTAAAATCATCCATTCTTTATATTTTGGAAATGTTTACTCGATTCTAGCAAGTATTTTCTTTATTGTTGTTTTTGTATTAGGTTATAAATATTTTCCTGATTAAAATATTTTACTTTATAAGAAAGGAGTTTTGTTATGATAAAAATAATGCTTAGTCTATTGAGTGTAATATCGATGTTACTTGTTGGTTGTGTTAAGGATTTAGATAGTTCTACAGTGGAAACTACTTACAAATTTTCAGGAAACAACGGTGTTATTGAATTAGAGAATGGTTCCATGGTTATTGATCGTTATATTAAAACGATGGATGGTGGACAAGTGACTTTTCTTGGAGATAGTAAGCTAAGTGAATTTGATGAATATTCAATCACCATTTACTTAGAAAATGAAGAAAAAATACCATTGTTAACACAACAAGGAAGAGCATCAAATAAAGATCATGAAGTAAAAGATATGGAGATGGGTTTTGTAAAAGAGTGGACATTGGAAGGTGTCGATGTTGATAAAGCAAAACTAGATGATCAATTATATGTGGAAATAAATGGTAAAATTGGTAATGATGAATATAAATCCTATGTATTAAACTTAGATGTTGAAAAAGTAAAAGAAGAAACAAAATAAAAGGCAGAAGTAAGTACTTTATTCTCGATAACGTATGTAGAAAGTAAATTGAAATGATGTTAAAATGAAATTACTAAAGTAGGGAGAATAGAGTATGATAAAATGTACAAATTTATCGAATGAAGAAATCATGCAAATAGGTTCATGGGTTGCAAAAGCGTTCTTAAGTGAACCTGGATGTTTTTCTATTTTATCACAAGATGTTGGAAATAAACTTTTTACAGGAATTGTTAAAACGTGTTATCAAGCAGGTCACTTATATACAACGAGTGAAAATAAAGAAGGCTTTTGTGTTTATTGGACAAAGCAAGAAAGACCTGGATGGTGGCCACAGTTAAAAATGGGATTAAGTATGGCAGTAAGTTTACCATGGAAGGTAGGAATTTTATTAAACGATAGTCAAAATAATTGGAAGCCTACAGAAAAACGTTATAAGAAAGCAGATGATTTCGTAGAAATATTTCTTATCGCTGTTAGAAAAGAATATCAAGGACAAGGATATTTCCGCAAAATGTTAGAAGAACCATTCGCATTAGCGAAAAAAAGAGGAACGATTTGTGTACTCGATACAGATTCTGAAGAAAAAGCAGCGAAGTATGAACATGTAGGAATGAAGATTATTGATCATAAAGTACAAAAAAGTAAAATTGAAATGTTTGCGTTAGAAAAATAATACAAAAAAGGATAATTTGCTATTATGGTAAAATTATCCTTTTTTATATTAATAACTATTAAGATTATTATAATATATTTTTTTATATATATCGTCTATACTGTATCAGTATAAAAATTTTGAGAGGATGTATAATGAAAAAAATTGTCCATGTTTGTATGGTAATCATACTATGTATATTTTTAAGTGGTTGTAGTGAAAAACTTAGTCAACAACGGAAACTAACACCAATTGTACTTCATGAACAAGATCAGGTTATGAATGTTGTATATGAAGAATTAGGAAATGATAGTATCATTTTTGAATACGAATTTAATATGCCTTTATCTTATATTGTATGTGATGTTTATAAATTAGAAGATGGAAATTGGAGACAATATTTATCGAGTAGCATTTATGAAAAGAATAAGAAAGGAATCGTTGCTATTTCGCCACATGATTTACGAAAAAATCTTAATGTTGCGACGGGTAAAGAAAAGAATCTTGCAGGTGTATATCGTTTAAGTAGTGATGATGATAAGATGACAACTTATCAAGTGATGAAAACTATGATCATTGAAGAGGAAGTAGCAATTTCGAATAATCGTAAAATTCCTATTATTGCGCAATATTTTACAAATGATTCGGATGCTATGTTATTATCACCAAAGGAAATATACGAACATCCACAAGAACTTAGTACATTCTGTGGGGAAATTTATGTGGTTACAGTCACTTTTATGAAAGATAAATAATAGCAAACATCACGATTGTGATGTTTTTTATATATATCATAACATAGATAATAAAATATCAAATATTATATAAAAATAACATAAAGATATTATTTATATACTTTAAATGATATTTATAAAGAGTATAATGATATTACGAGGAGTTAATAAAACTCCACTTGTAAAAGCATGAATGATCAATCATAGAAGAAAGGAAGTGAATATCTTCATTGATCAATCAAAAGCATTAGGAGGATTAAAATGAAAAAAGCTACAAGTAAAATGAAGAAGATTATGACATCTGCAGTGGCATTATCATTAGTTATTCCTTTGTGTTTACCAACAATGACAATAGCTGCAAAAGAAAATGAACCAACCGAAGAAAGTAGCGTATTATGTTATCAAAAACGTAATATGCCAATCATCTACGTAACTGAGGATGGTAAAAAAGTTGGATATGAATCAGTTAAAGTTCGTAAAGGTAGAGATGTTATTGAATATGAAGATTTGAAAAATATTCCAGAAGGATATGAAGTTATTGATCAATCCGATATTCATGTTAACCGTTGTACTAAATTTGTGAAAATCACAGTAAAAGAAGAAGTTACTTCTCGCTTGCTAAGAGTAAACTATGTATTAGCATCTGGAACCATCATTTCAACAGAACGCGTGAATGTGAAATATGGTACAACACAAATTACAATGGATGATTTACAGCGCGTTCCAGAAGGATATGCAGTTGTAAATACAAATCCAAGAAACATTCTAGATACAACAAAATCAGTTGATATCTTAGTAGAAGCAATCCCTGGTGATATCGAAGGAACACAGACGGTCATCGTAAAATTATATGATGGATCAGAACAGGTAGGAACAAACCTACAAGTAGAAGTAGATATCAATGCTGACTACGTAACCAAAGCAGAATTAGAAAAATTATTTGCAATCGAAGGAGCAATTCCTGAAGGATATGCACTAGATGATTTAGCAGATGCATACTATATCAACAATGGTGAAGTAAGAGTTGCATTATTATTAAACGCAACTGAATTAGAACCATCACATCCAAGCCAAAGAGCATTACGTGTAAACTATGTATTAGCATCTGGAACCATCATTTCAACAGAACGCGTGAATGTGAAATATGGTACAACACAAATTACAATGGATGATTTACAGCGCGTTCCAGAAGGATATGCAGTTGTAAATACAAATCCAAGAAACATTCTAGATACAACAAAATCAGTTGATATCTTAGTAGAAGCAATCCCTGGTGATATCGAAGGAACACAGACGGTCATCGTAAAATTATATGATGGATCAGAACAGGTAGGAACAAACCTACAAGTAGAAGTAGATATCAATGCTGACTACGTAACCAAAGCAGAATTAGAAAAATTATTTGCAATCGAAGGAGCAATTCCTGAAGGATATGCACTAGATGATTTAGCAGATGCATACTATATCAACAATGGTGAAGTAAGAGTTGCATTATTATTAAACGCAACTGAATTAGAACCAGCAAAACCAATCATTCCTTTAACTCCATTAGAACCTGCTACTCCAGTAAAACCTGAAGAAGAAGAGAAAGTGGAAGTTGATGAAACTACAAAAGAAGACACTGATAAAGCAGAAATTGAAGATCAGAAAGCCCCTCAAACTTCAGATACATCAAATGTCGCATTATGGATGTCTTTACTTGCAATGGCAGGTGTTGCTACAATTGCCCTAACAAAGAAACGTGAAGCTACAAAATAAATAGTATAAAATATCGATAAAAAAGTGATATCATTGTGATATGTACCCTCTTTACTAGACAGACTAGTAAGGAGGGTATTTTTTATATTATAACCTTATTTTTCAATGAAAAATAATTCGCACTTTTTTGGCTCGTATTGATGTTAGAAATGGTAGGAAGGTTGCTTCTTTCATGAGGAAAAAAAGAAATGGTAGTATTGTGTTATAATAAGTTTTAAAAGGGGATGTTCGATATGGATAAGCAACAAGAATTCTTATTATATTCAAAATTTTTATGTGAATTAAAAGCATATTATTATAAACAAAAAAGTATATCTTGTGTAAACCAAGATATACGATATTTCTTAGAAAGCCAGCAAGCAAGATTAAACAAGTATAATTTAACATTGCGTTTGGATTATGAGAGTGAAGGAAATGTGTATAATGCGAATATGGTAGCAAATACAATTCCTGTTGTGAATCAGTTTGAATGTATGACGAAGTTCAATGAATCTATTTATTATCAACGACAAAATATCCATAAACGCTATTTTTTTAATAATAAATTAATATATTCGAAGAATGCCTATATAACGTTATATGAAACGATTATAAGTGCGGATGAACAGAATCAGCATTTACAAAATAGTACGTATTGTTGTCCTAACTGTGGGGCTATTTCAACATTAAAAACATTGCAGCAAGAAGGTTGTCCGTATTGTAAGACAAGTTATCTAATGAGTGATTTATATCCTAAAATCACGAATTTTTATATGATTAATGATGGTAGTGTATCAAATCAACAATTAGGTTTTCATAAGCGTTTTATTGCGATTAGTGCGATTGTATTAAGTTTGATTCAAAATATTTATTATGTACTACACGATTCAGAAGGAATCTATTTTGTGCTTGTTACCTTTTTTATTGGTGCTGGTATATGGGCGTTTTTATTATACTTATTAACATCTTTCTGGTATTTGATAAGATTGCTGAAACAAGGAAAACAATCGTTAACAATTCTACATGGAAGTAAGGGAACTAAGAAGCGAATTACAAAACAATTAACGCCACTTGATCCTAATTTTGATTATGAATATTTTGAGGGAAAAGTAGTATCTTTATTAAGGATGGTCATGTTTGCAAAGCAACCTGATACGCTTGTGCAATTTCAAGGTGCACAATTAGATCATTTTGATAATGTTCTTGATATTGCATATCATGGTGGATTTGGGATTACATCGCTTTATATAAAAGATGAGTATGTGTATCTTGTATTAAATGTTTATATTACGGAGACAAGATTTGAAAATGGAAACATTAAAGAAAGTGATGAAGTGATTGAACTATCGATGCAGCATTATTGCAATCATCTTGTAAATAGAGAATTTTCGATTTTAAAAGTTAACTGTCCTCATTGTGGAGCTAGTTTTGATGCTCGAAAACATCATCATTGTCCATATTGTAAAGAGGAATATGATGTAGGTAGTGAGGATTGGATGGTAACAAAAGTGGTGAGAAAATAAAAATGTGTGTACGTTGCCGTACACACATTTTAATAATTATAATACATTGTTGATTTCATTTACTAGGTTTGGTTTTGGCATGAATCCCTGTAACTGTTTTACAACTTGTCCATCTTTGAAGATTAACATTGTAGGTACTGCCATGATACCAAATTTAGCTGCTAAGTCAGAACTCTGGTCGATGTCTACTTTTACAACTTCAGCTTTACCAGCTACTTCGTTTGCAACGTCTTCTAATACTGGTGATAACATTTTACAAGGTCCACACCAAGTTGCGAAGAAGTCTACCATTACAACACCTTTGCTTACTACTGCTTCAAATTCATTACTGTTTACGATTTTCATTTTTATTTCCTCCGTTATAGATTACAAAATTCATTTTTTAATAGATCCATCAGATCACGTATGCGCTTATCACAGATCGTATATTCCACAAATTGAGCTTTACGACATGTACATACCAGATTTGCATTTTTTAATCTGTGTAAGTGCTGTGATAAGGCAGGAGCACTAATTCCTGGAACCATTTCGGCAATATCGCCAACTGTCTTTGGACCGTCTAGTAGGCTACATAGAATTAGTAAGCGATTTTCGTTCGCAAGTTGTGACATGATAGTAGCGATTTGTGTCGCATGTGAGCGAATACTTTTATCTTGATGCAAATCACAACCTCCTTTTTAATTAAGTAATTACTTAATTAACTTACATCTACATTATACAATATTTCTTAATTAAGTCAATACTTAATTAAGAAATATATTAATTAATAATGTAAACAAAAACCTCTTGCGAGGTTTTATTTATGTTCGGATGTTTTGATATCTTGGTATTGTTGCTGTAATTCTTCATAATCATATAGATCTCTACTTGGATTTAGAAGTGCTTTTTCTTTCATAATTGGTAAGATGAATTCATAGCAGCGAACTTTCGCAAAGTCATTCTCTTCTAAGTCATATAAATTGATTAATCGTTTGATAGCATATAATAATTGTTCTGGATATCTTGCTTTGTGATTTTTTTCAAGGTTGATAATTTCACGAATGAAAGCAATAAGATTATCACGAATACTAATATATGTAGGATAGTTATCCATTAAGAAAGCAACGTGTTTATCAATTTTTGTATCGAGTGCTAGTTGGAATTGAATTTCTAATTTACTAACTACGAGTGATAATTGATAAGCGCGGTAACGTTGTTGTAAATCGTCAGTAAGTAGATCAAAATAACGTCCTCCACGTGTGATATAAGATTGTGCTAATAAGTAATCATTTGTTTCTACTAAATCTTTTGTAATATGATCACAATATACAACAGCTTGTACAAGTTCATTATCTGTACGATAGAAATTCTTATCTTCAATCGCTAATGGATTGTGATAGAAAACTGGACAAGTAATGGATATAAAAATGATCATATCAAAACTCATAAGAGAAAAATCAGTTAAGAATGGACATAATTGAAAGCTCCAATGTAAGTGGTAAGAAAGTAAAAAGAATGCAAGACGGAAGATAACATAAGCGAAAGCGATTGGATATAGAATCGCAAACTTAGGGTTCTTAAAGTCAGATACATCTAGCACATACGCTTTATATAAGACAAATAAGAAAAGCAATGTCACAACGATGATTCCAGCTTCATAGAAAGGATTTTTAAACATCGTATTAAATGACCATGGATCAACATTTGGGATATGTAAGGCAAAGCAAATAGAGAAGGCTGCAATGTTTGATAACAAAATTAAGATGATAGATAAAAATTTATACGTATGACCAATTTTTAAGAAGTATAAACGACTCATAAAAATTAGAATAGAAAGAACATTTAAGAAGATGAAGTTCATATTATAAAGGATATTGTTATGGGCCATAATTGGTATACATAAGAGTGGAATCGTACAAAACATTAGAGTAGTTAATAGCAATGAAACAAATAATCCTTTTTTGCTTCGTTTGATCATTTCATAACCTAACTCACTAAATCCAATATTTAATAATAAGGCAGCTAATGCACTTGCAGTAAATGGTTCACTTCGATAAACGAAAACGATGAGTAAAAATAGAAATGATAATGTTAAAATTGAATGATATTTATAAACTAAGAAAATTCCATAGGCAAAAAATAAGGCCTCCATCAAATCATGAATAAAGAAAAAAACATTTTGATTCATCATTTGATTTTGGGCATAAGTGACAATGGCTGTGGAAAAACTTAATAAAATCCCTAAGATAACGGCGACATAAGTGAATATTCGCGTTTTTGTTGATGATACGATATGCATAAAATCTCCCCTTTCTTTTTAGATATGTTGTGTTTTGAATTTATGTTCGATGGTGCCATCTTCATAAATAGTTAAAATACAATAAGAGCCTAAGTCTTTCATGAATAATTCATAATCACGAGATTCTCCAATACTTCCAGGATTTAAAAGAACTCGTTCAACTTTTCCATTATGATTTTTTTGTTCACAATAAAGCATGCGATGGGTGTGTCCGAATAATAAAATATCAACACCTTCTTCTTTCATGTAGTCAAACATCTCATTACTTGTTGGATAATCCCAAATGAGACGATCACCATGTACCATGCGAATGTTTTTATGAAAGATGTTTAAATCTCTACGGTATGGCGCAAAAGGTCCATCATTATTGCCACGAACGCTTAGCCATGTATTATAGTATTCATCACTAGGTTCCATCCCACAAAAATTATCACCTAAATCTAAAAAATAATCTGCATCTTTTTCGTTTTCAACGATAAGATCCATTCCATAAATATCTTGGTGACAATCACTAGCGATGACTAATTTTACTTTTTTCATAGTATCACCCCTTTTTATATGTGTATTAATTTTAATATAGGAATTAGGTAAAGTGAATAGAAATTTTGACTAAAGTACAAAAAAATGAGATTGCAAGAATCTCATTTTTTTTCATCTTCTATGAATTGCTTCATTTTCATCATTAAAGAATCACGTTCTTCTAATAAGTTCCAAATTCCATCTTCACTTAAGATGCCTCGTTTTAAATCTTGTGGAAGTTTTCCTAATTCATCATCAGTGAAATCTTTACGCCATAAAGCAGATTGATAATAGGCTTGTAATTCGTGAAGTTCTTGTTGGATTTCTTCATAATGATTGCAGGCAATGCGAAGTAGTTCAAGACTTGCTTCACTTTTTTCCATAATGGCTTCCATGTGTTTAATGCGTTGAATTTGATCCATATTAAATTCCTTTACGATATAGTAAGTAAGAATATACGATTACAAAAATAGCAGGTGCAAAGATACAAATTAAGAAAAGAACTTGTTGGTGGAAAAAGCCACATAGAAACATCATAACACCTGTTAAGATAAATATATAACCACCAAAGCGATGTGTACGATTCCAGTTTTCACTTGAGTGTAGCGTCCAAGGAAGGCGTAATCCAACCGTATAATTCTGTTTTGTTTTGGGAAGATAGTTGCCAAGGAAAATAAACACAAGACCAATTACGAAATAGGTAAGCATCGCAATGTCAAAGTGATAACCTAAAGCGATTGTGTAAATACCACATTGCACAAAGATACCAATAAGGGCAATGATCCAGATTACTAATTGAGAAGGTTTATGACCAATATTTTGATGTTTTGGATCTTGTGACATAGCAAAGATTAGAAATCCTAAAACAACTATAAATAATAAAGGTAAACCAAATACAACGATTGTTTTTGATGCGAAAGTATCAGCAACTCCTTGAAAGTTAAAATGTACTGCTAATTCAGCAGGCAATTGTTTCCATAAAACAAGACCAATCAACATTGGTAATACACTTGCTAATAATGCACTCATATAACTACTTTTTTTCATCTTCTATTCCTCATTTCTTAATTCATTTAGCCATACCATGATTTCTTCAATCACACTTGTATTTAATTCGTAATAAATAAAGTTTTTATATTTTGACTCAAAGACTAAATCCGCTTTTTTTAAGATACTTAAGTGATAAGAAATGGTTGCATTTGTCATATCAAAATGTTCCGCAATTTCTCCTGCTGACATTTTGCCATTCTTTAATAACATTAGTATCTTACGACGAATTGGGTCTGATAAAGCCTTAAACGTAGTCGCAAAGCTCATATCCTCACTCCTATCTATTTAGAAATATTTCTAAATAGATTATAACATTATATATCAAATAAGCAATACCTATTTAGATAAAATTCTAAATAGGTAAAATGTATTTACCATTCAATGAAAAGTAGGTATATAATGAAAGTAATAAAGGGGGTACATATATGGCAAGTTTTAAGAGCGATAAAATTATTAAACAACATTTAACATTTGGAAACTTATGTTATTTATATCAAGCAAATGCAAAGAAAACATTGAAAATTAAAACCGACGACATGTCATCTACTTATAGTGATGGCAATAACCAAATTGAAATCATTAAAAGTATGATGGATTTGTGCCATAATGCTCCTGTTCGTAAAAGAATACTAGGGAATTTTGATAAAGCAATCGCAAGTTATATCTTCAATTCGAAATATACGATTACTGCTTTAGCTATGGAGATTAGTAATTGCAGCAGAGAGGAAATTAAAAACAACATTCTTACTTATATGAAAGCAAATATGGTGGATTGGGAAAACTTTGTTTCGCAATTACAAGAATTAGTGAAAAGCCTACTTGATGAAGATGAAAAGCAACAACTGCTATATGATCATCAATCAAGTGCACAGAGTGAGGCTGAAAATGAAATTGAATTTGTAGCGAACTGTTTATATTACGTTGTTTATAATGACAATGAAATTAAAGTGGCTGATGAAGAAGCAATGATGGATGGAATTGAGGAACCATTTAGTTTATTCGAAGATGATCCTTATACAAGAGGTGAAAAGAAAGAGTTTAGTGCAAGTACTGCTGTAGAAATTCATTTATTTGCAAGCTTTCTAAAAGAAGCACCTTATCATCGTTATCAAGGTTATATTGTATATCATAATTTTGATGATGTCGTTGATTTCATTGTGGATCATAATCTTATTATTACAAAGATTGAAACCTTATTAGGAACACTGCATATTTATGCGAAAAAGACTGCGTATACACTTCGAAAATTACGTCATGAAGAAGTCCCACAAGCATTTGCTTATATTGATTCTTTTAATGATACTTTTAAACCTAAGATTTCATGGAAAGGAAGAACCTTAGCGCAAATGTGCGCAGATGGGTTAGAACGTCGTATTTGGAATGCTTATGTATATTTAGATGGTGATGATATTGTTGCCTATCAAGACTATAAAATTCGAAGAGATGGCGTTATTGAACTTGGTGCTAACGTATGTCGAAAAGAGGAACAAGTATTGTCCGTTTCTTTGATTTATTTATATGAGTTGAAGTTTCCATTTAGTAAGTTCTTTGCGGGAACCTATGAAGAAAATATGGATGATATCGCCATCTTTGAAGGTGCAGGCTTTGTTCCAAAAAAATATTATAACAGTGA
>SAMEA104404106__coassemble_2073_pt1 | contig 13536 bp, 15 predicted proteins | sample SAMEA104404106__metabat2_low_PE_054 | metagenome-assembled genome bin SAMEA104404106 (sample SAMEA104404106) | Balaenoptera acutorostrata
TAATCAAAAAGAAAAACTGGACTCCAGTAAAATGTATCGGTTTATTCTTAGTAATTGGTTTAGTAGGAGCTGCATTCGGTATTTGGGCTGGAGCATACACTCCATTAGTACCAGTACCTTGGAACGTAATTGCTTAATTTGTAATTAACTAAAAAATAAAACAATCAATATAGATGGTGCTCTCTCATCAACTACTCTATCTACATTGAGTAATAAAAGCTATCTCGCAAGAGATAGCTTTTCTCATTTCTAAACAATATATAAAAAAAGGTTATTCGATAAGAAAGTGCTTGCAAATTTTCTTGTCGGATAACCGATTTTTATTTTATCATTTTTTATACCGTAATAAAAGAATTTATTTACGATGTTTCTGCTGAGGTTTATAACGGTAAGTTTCGACCATATCAACTTGTTTGATTTTGAAGTCATAATCAAATTGATCTTGATAATGCAAATAATTGCTATTCCCATATGTATCGATGATTGCTTTAGCGTCTTTATAGAAGATATCAGAGTGAATTGCATCAAAGTTACATAGAGCTGCATCATAGGCATGAAGAGCTTGATCTAGGTGGTGCTCTTCAAAATAGATGACACCGAGTAAGTAGTTTGCTAAGGCGGTGTAGAATGTGACTTCTTTTTGATTGTTAATCATTTGTTGAAGAGTATCTTTCATCGTGTGATCGTGTTGAAAGATTACACGATAACAAAGCAAGGCAACATCATAAGATGCTTGATTACATGTATGAAGTGCATCTAGGAATAAATCGGCAAATTCTTGATGTTGACAACGAATGCAATGATAGTACCATCTTTCTAAGATTGCTTTTTTATCATGTTTGTAACTTGTCGTTGCAATCGTTTTTACTTGTTTTACGAAAGCATCGTGATTTCCAAGCATGAAGTAGCATTTCATCACATAGGTATCATGTTCTAGTGGGGTAAGTAGTTTATTTGCCCCAACGCCATCGAGTACTTCTAAGGCGTGTTCATAATCACCTCTTGCCATCGCACTTTCGATTGTGAATTTAGGAAATTCTTTTATGCGACGGTAAGTAAACCATATAAATCCAATAATCAGCAGAATTAAAATACTTGCTGTTGACATTTTTTCACCTCTTTCGCTTATTATACCATAGTATTTTTTATGTATGTGATAATATTTGAGAAGTGTTAAAATAGCAAATATAAAAATGTAAAGGCTTGCATTTGTGTAAAGTGAAAAAAGTTGAATAAAACGCTATAAAAAGCACCTAAAATGTCGTAAGTGAAAGAATTGTCAATTGACATTTTCAGTTATAGTACGTATAATAAGGTTGTTAAAAGGAGGACTTTGAAGATGACAGTAAAAGTTGCTATTAATGGATTCGGACGTATTGGACGTCTTGCATTCAGACAAATGTTTGGAGCAGAAGGATACGAAGTAGTTGCAATCAACGACTTAACTTCTCCTGATATGCTTGCTCACTTATTAAAATACGACTCAACTCAGGGACGTTACGAAAAAGCTGACACAGTTGTAGCTGGTGAAAACTCAATCACAGTAGATGGAAAAGAAATCACTATTTACGCTGAAGCTGACGCTAAAAACTTACCTTGGGGTGAATTAGGGGTAGACGTAGTATTAGAATGTACAGGATTCTACACTTCTAAAGCTAAAGCTAGCGCACACATCGAAGCTGGTGCTCGTAAAGTTGTTATCTCTGCTCCTGCAGGAAATGACTTACCTACAGTTGTTTACAACACAAACCACGATATCTTAACTGCTGAAGACACAGTTATTTCTGCTGCTTCATGTACAACAAACTGCTTAGCTCCTATGGCTAAAGCATTAAACGATTTAGCTCCTATCCAGAGCGGAATCATGTCAACAATCCACGCTTACACAGGTGACCAAATGACATTAGACGGACCTCAAAGAAAAGGTGACAAACGTCGTTCACGTGCTGCTGCATGCAACATCGTACCTAACTCAACAGGTGCTGCTAAAGCTATCGGATTAGTAATTCCAGAATTAAACGGAAAATTAATCGGATCTGCTCAACGTGTTCCAACTCCTACAGGATCTACAACTATCTTAGTTGCAGTTGTTAAAGGAAAAGTTACAGTTGACGAAATCAACGCTGCTATGAAAGCTGCTGCTAACGAATCATTCGGTTACAACGAAGACTTAATCGTTTCAAGTGACATCGTTGGTATGCGTTTCGGATCTTTATTCGATGCTACTCAGACTATGGCTATCGAAATGGAAGACGGAAACACTCAGGTACAGGTTGTTTCTTGGTACGACAACGAAAACTCATACACTAGCCAGATGGTTAGAACAATCAAATACTTCTCTGAATTAGCTTAATTCTTGAATTTTGATAGAGTTTAGACTGTTGACATTGTCAACAGTCTTTTTTTTGTGGTAAAATTAAATTATTCACAAATAGATTTTGAAATTATTACAATTGTGAATATTATGAGGAGATTGAAATGAAGCAGGTAGTACTTGATTACATCCAACGGATTGGAAAGAGTATCATGTTACCGATTGCAATTATGCCGGTAGCTGGATTACTCTTAGGAATATCTACTGCATTTACGAGTCCGACGATGTTAAGTGTAGGGAATTTAAATGAGTTTATTGGAGAGGGAAGCTTTTTTTATTCTTGTATGCTAGTTTGTCGTAATGCAGGTGAAATTATTTTTAATAACTTAGGAATCTTATTTGCGGTAGGGATTGCTTTAGGGATGGCTAAAAAAGAAAAGGGCGTCGCATGTTTATCCGCAGTCGTAGCTTTTTTAGTGATGCATACAACCATCTGTGCCATGTTATTAATTCATGGAGTGATTTTGGATGATTTTACTATTGCGCCAGGTGTTGTACCACAAATGATTACAAGTGTTTGCGGAATTACTTCTTTAGAAATGGGAACTTTTGGTGGAATTATTGTAGGAATTGGTGTCGCCTTCTTGCATAATCGTTTTTATCGTATAAAATTACCAGATATTTTCTTATTTTTTGGAGGTACGCGATTCGTTCCTATCATTTCCACGATTGTATATATTTTTGTAGGTGTTTTAATGTTTTATGTTTGGCCAATTTTTCAAACCTTTATTTTGAATTTGGGAGAATTCATTGTTGATACAGGCTATGTAGGAACATTTATCTATGGGGCATTGCATCGTTTGATGATTCCGTTTGGAATTCATCACCTCTTTTATTTACCATTTTGGCAAACAGCGGTTGGTGGTAGTTTAGTCGTACAAGATGTTTTAGTTCAAGGTGGACAAAATATCTTCTTTGCACAGATGGCCGATCCAAATCTTACACATTTTAGTGTGATTGGAACACGTTACTTTACAGGGCAGTTTTTATTTATGATTTTTGGTCTTCCTGGAGCTTGTGTAGCGATGTATCAATGTGCAGATAAGGAAAATAAGAAAAAAACAAAAAGCTTATTGATTTCAGCCTCTTTAACGAGTATCATAACAGGTATTACAGAGCCAATTGAATTTTCATTTATCTTCTCGGCTCCAATCTTATTTGCGGTGCATGCATTGCTTGCTGGTAGTGCGTACATGATTTGTCATATTCTGGATATCACCATTGGCTTTACCTTTTCTGGAGGCTTTATTGACTTCTTCTTATTTGGCATCCTACAAGGACAAGCAAAGACCTATTGGTTATATATGCTTCCATTAGGTGTCTTATACTTTGTTTTATATTATGTCATCTTTAAATGTTTAATTCTGAAATTTAATTTAAAAACGATTGGTCGAAATGGGACAGTCGTGCAAAAAGAGTTACAAAGTGTTACAATAGATAAAGGCGCAGAAGAGACAACGAGTATCGAAGTACCTGTTGTAATGAAAATTATTCAAGGATTAGGTGGTATTCATAATATTTTAGATATTGATTGTTGTGTGACACGTTTACGTATTACGACAAATGATTTAAACAGAGTAGATGTCAATCTTTTAAAGATGACAGGAGCAGCAGGGGTTGTAAAGAACGGTACGATGGTACAAGTTATTTACGGACCTAGAGCAAGTTTGATTAAAGCAGATTTGGAAGAATATATTGAACGCAATAAAAAAGTGAATGCGTTTTTTGAGAAACGTGAACCGACCTTTATTGAACTATATTGTATTTGTGATGGGCTGGTCCGTGATTTAATTGTGTCACAGGATGAAGCCTTCTCAAGTCGTATGGTTGGAGATGGGGTTGTAATTCTGCCGAAAAGCGATACCATTAAGGCACCATGTAAAGGAGTCGTCAAAACTATTTTCGCAACTAAACATGCGATTATTATTCAAGTTGACGAAAATATTGATGTCTTAGTACATATTGGTGTAGATACTTCTTCCTTACAAGGTCATGGTATGGAAGTAATGGTAAAAGTAGACGATCCAGTAGATCGTGATACAGTACTATGGAAGCTTGATTTAGAATATATTAAAGCAAATACCATCAGTAATGAAATTACGGTTATGATTATGAAACGAAAAGTGAAAGTTTCACTGATTAAGTTTTATGGAGATAAAATGCAGGGGGAATTAATCGGTTATATTGAAAAGGAGGGTAAAAATGTATAGTATCATCAAGGTATTGAATAACAATACGATTTTGACGGCAATGGAGAATACAAACTATATCTTCCTTGGAAAAGGGATTGGTTTTGGTAAAAAGGTAGGAGATTCCTTTGCACCGCGTGAAGAGGATCAAAAATATGTTTTTGTGACGAAGGATGAAAAGCGTAATCATCCCAATACTGCCTTTAATAACGTAGATCCTATTTTTGTAGAAATTGTTTTAGATATTATGAACATCATTAAAGAGGAATATCAATTTGTAGATGAGGATGTCTTGGTGCCTCTTGTTGATCATATCGCATTTGCGATTGAACGATTAAATAACAATATTAAAATTGAAAATCCATTTATCAAAGACATTGCATTATTATTTCCCAAGGAATATGAAGTGGCACAGAAAGCTCGTTTGATGATTGAAAAGCGCGTGCATTGTCAGCTGCCAGAAGATGAAGTAGGTTATATTACATTACATATTCGCTCTTCAATCAGTTCAAATCGCGTTGATGAATCGATTCAAGTGATGGAAGTCATCCGTCAAAATATTTTAAAATTACAAAATGATTTGCATATCACCATTAATGAAAATTCAATCGCATATATTCGATTGATGAATCATTTGAAATTTTTATTATTACGATTAGATACAAATGAAGATTTAAATATGGATATTTCTGAATTTACGAAAACTAATTATCCATTTGCTTATAAACAAGCAACGAAAATTTGTAGAGAATTAACAAAAGTTTTAGCAAAAGAAGTACCAGAAGTAGAAATTGGCTATCTCGCACTTCATTTAGAACGTATCTTATCGCAGGAATTAGCAAATGCAAATTAAATGATGAAACACCTTGATTTTTATGAACAAGGTGTTTTTTTTCAGGATTTGTTGCAAAAAAAATAAATCCCATAGAGAAAATCATATAAATAACACAATTTACACAAAATGTTTGACTTTAAGTGAAATAAATGATAGTATTTGAACGTAAAAGTGTGTTACTGGTCAAGCAGGCATTAACTTCATAGAAATGTTAGGAAAGTCGAAAAATTGTCTTTCCGAAGTTTTTGTGTGGTTAATGCCTTTTATTTTTGATCATGAATGATCGTTGAAAAGCGCGCACAATGATGATTCGTAGAAAACATATTTTTAAAACTTTCAGACGAAATCGTCAAATTAAAAAGAAAGGTAGGAGAAATTAAAATGGTAGGAATTATCCTAGCTAGTCATGGTGAATTTGCCAACGGCATTTTACAGTCTGGTGAAATGATTTTCGGTAAACAAGAAGACGTAAAAGCTGTTATCTTGAAACCAAGCGAAGGACCAGAAGACATCCACGCTAAAATGGTTGAAGCGATTTCTACTTTCTCAAATCAAGATGAAGTATTATTCTTAGTTGATTTATGGGGAGGAACTCCATTTAACCAGGCCAGCAAAGTTATTGAAGGTCACGACAAATGGGCTATCGTAACAGGTTTAAATTTACCTATGTTAATCGAAGCTTACGCTTCAAGAATGTCAATGGAAACAGCTGCTGAAATCGCTAGTCATGTAGTTGAAACAGCAAGAGAACAAGTTAAAGTTCTTCCAGAAGCATTAGAACCTGTAAAAGCAGCACCAGTTGCTGCAGCACCAGTTGCTACAGGTGCCATCCCAGAGGGAACAGTTATTGGTGATGGAAAAATTAAATACGTATTCGCACGTATCGATACTCGTTTATTACACGGACAGGTTGCTACAGCTTGGACGAAAACAACTCAGCCAAACCGTATCATCGTTGTTAGTGACGCAGTATCTAAAGACAACTTAAGAAAGAAAATGATCGAACAGGCAGCTCCTCCGGGAGTTAAAGCTAACGTTGTTCCAGTTGCTAAAATGATCAAAGTCGCTAAAGACCCTCGTTTTGGAAACACGAAAGCAATGTTATTATTCGAAACACCACAGGATGCATTACGTGCTATCGAAGGTGGCGTAGATATTAAAACATTAAATGTTGGTTCAATGGCTCACTCTGTTGGTAAAGTTGCAGTCAGCAAAGTATTATCAATGGACTTAAACGACATTGACACATTTGAAAAATTAAAAGGTCTTGGAGTTGAATTTGACGTACGTAAAGTACCAAACGACTCTAAAGATAACTTAGATAATCTAATTAGCAAAGCTAAAGCTGAATTAGCTAAAGCTTAATAACAGTAGGAGGAAACAGAATGTCAATTATTACAATTTTATTAATTGTTATCGTTGCTCTTTTAGCTGGTATGGAAGGTGTATTAGACGAATTCCAGTTCCACCAGCCATTAGTTGCGTGTACATTAATCGGATTAGTAAGCGGACACTTAAAAGAAGGAGTTATCCTTGGTGGTTCATTACAGATGATCGCTTTAGGATGGGCTAACGTTGGTGCTGCTATTGCACCAGATGCTGCCTTAGCTTCAGTTGCGTCTGCAATTATTATGGTTTTAGGTTTAGAAGGTGGAGCTACTAACGTTGATACAGCTATCTCTACTTCTATCGCAGTTGCTATTCCACTTTCAGTAGCAGGTTTATTCTTAACAATGATCGTACGTACTTTATCAATCCCAATGGTTCACGCTATGGACCGTTGTGCTGACAAAGGTAACATGCGTGGAATCGAAATGTGGCAGATTCTTGCAATCTTAATGCAAGGTGTTCGTATCGCTATCCCAGCTGCTGCATTATGTTTCGTTTCACCAGAAGTTGTAACTAACGCCTTAAACGCTATGCCAGGATGGTTATCTGGTGGTATGGCTGTAGGTGGAGGAATGGTTGCTGCTGTTGGTTACGCAATGGTTATCAACATGATGGCTACTAAAGAAACTTGGCCATTCTTCGCTTTAGGTTTCGTATTCGCAGCTATTGGACAGTTAACATTGATCGCTTTAGGTATCATTGGTGTTGTATTAGCTATTTTATACTTAGGATTAAAAGAAAACGCAGGTTCATCTAACGGTGGAGCTTCAAGTACTGGAGACCCATTAGGTGATATCTTAAATGATTACTAGGATGCAGGAAAGGAGACAATAAAAATGGAAAAAATTAAATTATCTAGAAAAGATCGTTTAGCAGTTGCTATTCGTCATCAGTTCCTGCAAGGTTCATGGAACTATGAACGTATGCAGAATGGTGGTTGGTGTTACTCAATCATTCCTGCAATTAAAGCTTTATACAAAACTGAAGAAGACCGTATCGCTGCTTTACAGCGTCATATGGAATTCTATAACACTCACCCTTATGTATCAGCTCCAGTAATGGGTGTTACTTTAGCTCTTGAAGAAGAACGTGCAAACGGTGCTGAAGTAGACGACGCTGCTATCCAGGGTGTTAAAGTTGGTATGATGGGACCTTTAGCTGGTATCGGTGACCCAGTGTTCTGGTTTACAATTCGTCCAATCTTAGGTGCTTTAGGTGCTTCATTAGCTTTAGGTGGAAGCATCATGGGACCAATCTTATTCTTCGTAGTATGGAACGTATTACGTTGGGTATTCTTATGGTACACTCAGGAATTCGGTTACAAAGTTGGAAGCAGTATTGCTGAAGACTTATCTGGTGGTTTATTAGGAAAAATCACTCAGGGTGCTGGAATCCTTGGTATGTTCATCATCGGTGCATTAGTACAGAGATGGGTAAGTATTTCATTCGTATCTACAGTATCTACAGTAACTCAGGCTCCAGGAGCATTCATTGACTGGGCTGCTTTACCAGAAGGTGCAGAAGGTATTCACCAGGCATTATCTCAGTTTGCTGCTTTAGGAGCTACAGGTCTTGAAGTTGAAAAAGTAACTACTTTACAGCAGAACTTAGACCAGTTAATTCCTGGATTAGCTGCATTATTATTAACATTATTATGCTGCAAATTATTGAAGAAAAAAGTTTCTCCAATCGTTATCATCGTTGCCTTATTCATCGTAGGTATCGTTGCTCGCGTTTGCGGTATTATGTAATTAATAAAAATTCTATGATATACTTAATAAGAAGCTCTTTGGAGCTTCTTATTGCTTAATTAATAATATGGAGGTTTTTTATGGCAAAGTCTTTAAATACAAAAGTTGATATGGTCGTGAAAGCAACATCTTATATTGGTTTACCGACATATGGAAAAGTTATGATTGGCGATCGCGCATTTGAATTTTATAATGATAAGAATGTGAATGATAATGTACAGATTCCTTGGACAGAAGTTAAACTAGTCGCTGCATCAATCTTGTTTAAAGGAAAATGTATTCCTCGTTTCGTAGTCATGACGAAAAAGAACGGAAACTATACTTTTAGTACAAAAGAAACACGTAAATTATTAACACATATGAAAAGTTACGTAGACCCTGATCATATTGTCCGTTCATTAAGTTTCTTTGATGTATTTAAGCGCGGTATAAAAAATCTATTTCATCGTAAAAAATAAGAAAACGTGTATTTCGTTTTCTTTTTTTTGGTTACCTATTGAAAACATCACAATAGCTTGTTATACTATAAAAAACCGATGAAAAGGATTAGTAACAATTAAATTTATTAGCGAATTCTGGATGGTGAAAGCAGAGTCATATAATTGTGAATGCACCTTGGAGGGATTTTTCGATAAGTAGAAAAGTACGTTGCACAGCGTTATTGTGAATGAGTTGGGAAGCATATTTCAAGCAAAGTGGAACCGCGCGTAAGCGTCTTTGCATCGATGTGCTTTTTTTTATGTTAGGAGGAAATCGAAAATGAAATTATTTAACAGCATGGATCAAAAAATTGAAGAATTTAAACCGATTCATGAAAATCAAGTAAATATGTATGTATGTGGGCCTACAGTATACAATTATCCACACATTGGGAATGCCCGGCCAATTGTTGTGTTTGATACATTGAAAAGAACATTTCAGGCATTAGGTTATAATGTCAAAATGGTATCAAACTTTACAGATGTCGATGACAAAATTATTAAAGTAGCAAAAGAACTAGGAGTAAGTGAAAAAGATGTAACTGAAAAATTTATTAAAGCATATAATGCAGACCGTCTTTCTTTACATGCGATGATGCCAGATGCAGCACCACGTGTAACAGAGACAATGGATGAAATTATTGCTTTCATTAAATTATTAGTTGATAAGGGGCATGCTTATCAAGTTGATGGCGATGTTTACTTCCGTGTAAATAGTGTTGAGAAATATGGTAACTTATCAAACCAGCAAATTGATGATTTGATGGTTGGAGCACGTATTGATGAAAATAGTAAAAAAGAAAATCCACTAGATTTCACATTGTGGAAACGTACAGATGAAGGAATTCAGTGGGATTCCCCTTGGTCTGTAGGAAGACCTGGATGGCATACAGAATGTGTTGTTATGATCAACAATGAATTCCAGGAACACACAATTGATATCCACGGTGGTGGTATGGACTTAAAATTCCCTCACCATGAAAATGAAATTGCGCAGTCTCGTGCAGCATTTGCGACACCAATTGCCAACTATTGGGTACACAATGGGATGGTGAATATCGATGGTGAAAAAATGAGTAAATCATTAGGAAATGTTATTTGGGCGAAAGATATGATTGAAAAAGTAGGTGGAAATATCCTACGTTGGATCTTCTTATCTGCACACTACCGTTCACCTTTAAATATGAATGAAGAAGCAATTGAAACAGCGAAAAAAGAATTAAACAAAGTTGTTACTTCATTAAAACAAGCATATGTGAAAGCAGGCTTACAGAATTATGAATTATCCACAACAGTGAAGGATGAATTAGTGAAAAACTTCATGGATGCAATGCAGGATGATTTAAATACACCAAATGCTTTCGCGGCTTTATTCGAAGCTGTGAAAGGATTGAACCAATTAGTTCGTCAGCGTGAAATTGATTTTGAAAGTGTAGATGCACAAGTGAATGCAATTGAACATATGTTGCATGTATTAGGAATCGAAAACAAACGTATTGTCTTAAGTGAAGAAGATAAAGAATTACATGCGAAATGGAAAGCTTGTGTAAAAGCAAAAGATTTTCAACAGGCCGATGCATATCGTGCACAGTTAATTGAAAAAGGAATTCTATAATGGAAATTAAAGAATATAATGGAACATCCCTTGCTTATATGGGAGATGCTGTGATGAGTTTATTTGTTCGTAAGATGTTACTTGCGAAAGGATATCAGAAATCAAAAGATCTTCAAAAGATGAGTGAGCGATGGGTAAGTGCAAGAGCACAGGCTGCCTTTTTAAACCAGTTAGAAAAGGAAGGTTTCTTTAGTGAAGAAGAATGGGCAATCGTATTGCGTGGTCGTAATACGAATCCAAAAAGCAAAGCAAAAAATGCGGATGTGATTACATATCGTAAAGCGACTGGTTTAGAAGCGATTATCGGATGGTTTTATTTAACGGATGAAACGGCACGATTAGATGCCTTATGGCAGCGCATTGTGGAAATAGGAGAACAATAATCATGACACAATATGTATATGGTAAAAATGTTGTTAAGCAATTACTTGCGGACGAAAAGAAAATCTATGAGATTTTAGTTGCGGAAGGAAGTCGTGATACAGCATTAGAAAAGATGTTGAAACAGCGTAATATTCCATGTAAGGTTTTATCTCGTAAAAAGATGGATGCCATGCTACAAGGAAATCACCAAGGAATTGCTGCTAAAATCGATGATTACAAAACATATGAATTAGAAGAATTATTAGAAAGTATCCCACGTGGAAAAACACCTTTATTAGTCATGCTTGATGGATTAGAAGATCCACATAACTTAGGGGCGATTCTTCGTACTTGTGATTGTGTTGGAGTGGATGGTGTCATCATCGGAAAACATCGTAATGTAGGATTAACACCTACGGTTGCGAAAGTTAGTACGGGAGCGATTGATACGATTAAAGTAAGTATGGTAACAAACTTAGCACAGTCCATTAAATATTTAAAGAAACAAGGCTTTTGGGTCGTTGGTACCGACTTTGAAAATAGTCGTGATTACCGCGAAGGGCAATATGATGTACCATTGGTGATCATCATTGGTAGTGAAGGTTTTGGAATGAGCAACCTAGTAAAGAAAAACTGTGATTACTGTGTACGCTTACCGATGGAAGGAAGCGTTACAAGTTTAAACGCTAGTGTGGCTTGTGGAATTTTACTATATCAAGTATATCAACAACGTCATCCACTATAAGTAAGTTTCACTTACCCTACAAGGGGGAGTATCGATGAGTGAAATAAAAATAGTGGCGATAAATGAATATGAATTAGTATATATGTATCATCAACAAAGTGATGTTGCGTTAACGTTGTTAATGAATGCTTTTCAAAAAAGTATTCGCAATTTGATCTTTGTTACTTTAGGGTATCAGGGGTATAAGCAACAAGAGGACTTGTATCAAATTGCTCATATCAAATTAGTGGAAGCGATGAATACGTATCGCATGGATCGTAAAACGGGTTTTAAAAGCTATTATCAGCGTATTATCCACAATGGTATGATTGATTATATTACTAGTTTTTCGCGTTATCACAATCGTTTAGATGTAAATACATTAACCTTTGGCTTTGAGTGTTGTGATGGCAAAGGGGATTATTTAAATACAACCAAAACACAAGTGCCGAAGAAGCAACTGATGCTTTATGATGAGGTGGTTGCGGCACTCTCTAAAATAGACGACATGGATCCAAAGCTTGCTTATGAGATTGTTCGTCTTCGTTATCTAGGGTATAGCATGAAAGAAATTGAAGCAAAAACAAAGATTTCGATAAAGAAGATTTCCTATTTGTTTCGTAAGCTTCGCTCTAAAAAAGATAGAATTGACTAACCCTATACTTTATGATAAAGTAAACTATGCAAAGAAAGAGGTGTTTTTATTATGAGCGAAAAAGTTATTTTAACCTGCACCGAATGTCTTTCTCGAAACTATACAACTACAAAAAACAAAAAAACGCACAATGAGCGTATTGAATTAAAAAAATTTTGTAAGAAGTGTGGCAAGCATACAATTCACAAAGAAACGAAATAAGGAGAATTCTTATGAAATGGTTTAGTATGAACGGTATTTTAACCGAAGTTAAGCGAATTCGTTGGCCGAAGGGTAAAGATTTGGCAAAAGATAGCACAACTGTTATTATTTTCGTAGCAGTGTTAGCAGTGTTTTTCTTCTTGTGTCAATTTGTCTCATCAGGCTTTTTGAAATTAATTGGAATGTAATGTAGGAGGTTAGACATGGCAGAAGAACAACAAAAGAAGCAGTGGTATGTAGTTAATACCTATGCAGGACACGAAAACCGTGTAAAAGAAAACTTACAAAGACGTGTAGAAACAATGGGATTACAAGATTGCTTGTTCCGTATTGTTGTTGCGGAAGAAAAAGAAATCGAGTACAAAAATGGTAAAGAAGTGGAAAAAATTCATAACCCATTTAGCGGATATTTATTCGTTGAAATGATTATGACAGATGAAGCTTGGTACATTGTACGTAATACACCAGGTGTTACAGGATTTATCGGTTCAAGTGGTGGAGGAGCAAAACCTTTCCCAGTTGCGGAAGATGAAATGGAAGCTATTCTTCGTCGTTTAGGTATGAGCGAAAAGAAAGTGCAGATTGACTTTGAAGTTGGTGACCGTGTTAAAATCTTACAGGGTGCTTTCATTAATTCTGAAGGTACAGTTGAAGAGTTAGATGATGAAACGCAGACAGCTCGCGTATTATTAATTCTATTTGGTCGTGAAACACCAACTGAATTCCCATATGCAGATTTAGAAAAAGTAGAATTATAAAAAGCTTAGATCAATGGTCAGCCATTGATCTTTTTTTATGTTTAGATGAAGCAAAAAGACTAGCGAATCATTGCAAAACATAATAAAATAAAAACGAAAGCAGGTGGAGTATGAAGAAGACTTATTTAATTGATTTAGATGGTACGATGTATCGTGGAAGTGCCATCATTGAAAGTGCGAAAGCATTTATTGATGAATTGAAT
>SAMEA104404106__coassemble_2154_pt1 | contig 13073 bp, 10 predicted proteins | sample SAMEA104404106__metabat2_low_PE_054 | metagenome-assembled genome bin SAMEA104404106 (sample SAMEA104404106) | Balaenoptera acutorostrata
CAGTAGATGGTGTGGAATATGTATTAGGATTAGAATCGCTCGTTGGAGAAAATATTCCCGAAGAGATGATTCCAACGGAAGTAAAAGCAAAATTACATAGTGAAAATTGGAAATTATTATTAGTCAATTCGAAGTATCCAGTCGCAAGTGATGAGGTGAATGCACAAGTCACCAATTTAAATCAAATTTTAAAAAGTTATGATCATAAAGGAATGTTGATTGGTGAAGCACCATGTATGAAAGATATGATTGAAACAACGGATCATGATTTTAAAGTCGTGAATGCAATTTCTATTCTTGCGATTTTTATCATTATTGCGATTGTGGAAAAGAGCTTTACCTTACCGATTATTTTGATTGCGGTTATTGAACTTGCAATCTTTATTAACTTAGGATTACCACATTATTTACATCAGTCCTTACCGTTCATTGCACCAATTTGTATTAGTACAATTCAATTAGGAGCAACGGTGGATTATGCGATTTTGATGACGACAAGATATAAACAAGAACGAATGAGTGGACAGTCGAAAAAAGCAGCAATCAAAATTGCTTTAGAAACAAGTATTGATTCGATTTTAGTAAGTGGTCTTGGTCTATTTGCTGCAACCTTTGGAGTTGCCATTTATTCCGATATTGATATCATTCGATCTATGTGTATGTTGATGGCAAGAGGAGCTATTATCAGTATGTTTTTAGTAATCTTTATTCTTCCTGCTTTATTTGTTGTATTTGATCATGTGATTTGTTTAAGTAGTGCAGGAATGAGAGCCGTTGTGAAGAAGGAGTGAGAATATGAAATTACAATATAAAAAAATCAGTGTATGGGTACTTGTCGCAGCAGTTGTATTCAGCTGTGTTGGTTGTAGTGTAAAACAAGAAGAAGCGCAAGAACAAAAAGTGATTGCGACAAAAGAAAAAGAAGTCGCAGATGTAAAAACAAGTGGAAACAATGTTTATGTCTTTACGAATGATAAAGATGAAGTGAAAAAAATTGTTGCAAGCGATGATGTTTTAGATACAATTAGCGATACAACATTAAAAAAAGATGAAAATTTATTAGGCTTAGAAAGTCAGTTACCAATTACCATTGAAACAACATATTATCTGGATGGTAAAAAGATGTCGAAAAAAGAATTAGAAGGAAAAAGTGGAGATTTGTTAATTCGTTATGATTATCATAATCACCAACAAGAACAAGTGATCATCGATGGTCAAAAGAAAGCGATGTATATTCCTTATGTGATGCTTGCAGGTTGCATTTTAGATGATGAAAACTTTAGTAATGTATCAATTACAAATGGAAAGATGATCGATGATGGAAATCATACGATTTTATTAGGACTTGCCCTTCCAGGGTTGGCTGATAACTTAGCTATTAATTCTAAGGATGTAAATCTTCCATCTAGTATTGAAATTCATGCCACAATGAAAAACTATCAACCAGTGGAAACAATTACGATGGCAACCAATAAAGTATTCCAAGATATTAAACTTGATGATCAGTTATCACTTGATGGGATGAGTGATAAATTACGTCAATTAGATGATGCGATGAATCAATTAATTGATGGTAGTGAACAATTATATAATGGATTGTCTTTATTAGATGAAAAAAGTGCTACGTTAAGTGCAGGTGTAAACGCCTTGTGTAATGGCGCTCATCAATTAGAAGATGGTAGCAATCAATTGTATCAGGGAAGTCAGCAGTTAGCATTAGGAGCTACTTCTTTATATCAGGGACTTGAAACTTTATGTGGAAATAATGAAGCTTTACAAACAGGTGCAAAAGAAGTATTTGATACATTGCTTGCGACAGCGAATGAACAATTAGCAAAAAATGGAGTAGCAATGCCAGCCTTAACAATAGCAAATTATGATCAAGTATTAATGAATGTGATTGCTAGTCTAGATCAAGATCAAGTGTACCAACATGCACTTGATGAAGTGACAAAAGAAGTGAATAAGAATCGTACATTGATTGAAGCGAAAGTCAGCGAAGTTGTTGAAGGACAGGTAAGACAACAAGTTCTTGCAGGTGTGCAAAGTGAAGTTAGCAAAGAAGTAGAAAAACAAATGCGTGCGAAAGTAAGAGAAGAAATTATTGCGAGTCAATTGCATATGAGCGTAGCGCAGTATGAACAAGCATTACAACTTGGTCTTATTTCTAAAGAGGTAGATCAGAAAGTACAAATGGCAACAAAAGAAATGATGGCCTCAGCAGAAATGCAAGTCAAAAAACAAACTTTAATCGATACGAAAATGCAAAGTAAAGAAGTGCAAATGATGATTGAAAATATGACAAAGCAACAGATGCAAAGTGAAAAAGTAAAAGCGATTATCAAAGAACAAACAGATTTACAGGTAGCATCAAAAATTGCTGAAATCATGGATTCAGATGAAATGAAAGCAAACTTTGCGAAAGCACAAGAAGGTTTAAAACAAGTCATTGCACTAAAGACATCATTAAATAAATATGATGTGTTTTATAAAGGTATCTTACAATATACAAATGGAGTGGCAGCCGCTTTACAAGGAAGCGCACAATTAAAAGATGGTATGTCTACATTAGAAGATGCATCGAAACAAGTACATGATGGCGCAAGTCAGTTACAAGCAGGCTTATTTAGTATGCAGCAGCAGATGCCAGTTTTAGTAGGTGGAGTTCATGACTTAAAAGATGGTTCTAAACAATTAGTATCTGGTTTAAACCAATTTAATGAGGAAGGAATTCAACAAATTGTAAAGGCTGTAGATGGTGATGTGAAAGGTTTTGCGCAACGTTTAGAAGCATGTATTAAAGTAAGTAAAGAGCATGAAAGTTTTGCGGGTGTAAGCCGTGATGTAGAACGTGAACTAGTATTTATTTATAAGTAATACGTGTTGTTATATAGTAAAAAAGTATTCGTTAGGAATACTTTTTTACTATATAATCTAAAGATTTTCTTAACAATATATGAGAAATTGTTATTTTTTTATATGAATGTTATAATATTTACGACTATAGAATGGAGGTTGATTTGTGGAACATGTAGTAGCTTTTTTACATCGAAAATTAGATAATTTCTCATTCGATGAATATTTAATTATGTTTGTCGTATGTACAATATTTTTGCCATTTTATTGTTCGATCATTGCAATCATTGGAGTGCTTTTATATTTGGCTTATCATCATCGTTTAAAAGATATTGTCAAAGCTGTTCCAAAAGCAAACTTTGCCCTAGGGTTCTGTCTTCTTAGTGCAATTGTAGCAGCCTGTTATCAGAATTGGTTAGGAGTTGCTTGTGCATTTGGGATTTTCTTGATTATGATGTTTATCCTCTTTTTTAGAACGGTGATCAATAAGCGTTTATTTGAATTATTAATGGATGCTTGCTGTATTATTTCACTCTTTTGTGTCGCATGGGGATTAATGGAATATACGCGTATTGTGCATCGTTTGAATTATGATTTTATTGAATTAGTCGTTGAAGATAGTCCTAAAAATCGTATTAATTCGACCTTCTTTAATGCGAATTATTATGCGATGATGATTGAGTTTATCGTATTAATTTGCATTTATAAAATGATGCAGGTGAAAACTTTACATCGTATCGTTTTCTATATCGTTACCATTTTGGCAAATTTATTTGCTTTATATCTTACAGGTTGTCGTACGGCGTGGATTCCTTTTGTTGTAACAATTCCTTGTATGTTTTTAATAAATAAGCGATACGGTTATTTTACTTTGACGATGAGTGCAATTGGGTCTGCTGGTTTGATGGTCTTGCTTCATCCATCCCTTTTTCAACGTGCGAGTATTTCAGCAGATTTTATGAAGCGTGCTAAAATTTGGATTACCGCAATAAAAGGGATTCAAGCACATCCTTTATTTGGTGAAGGTCCTTTAACATATTTTCATATTTATAAACTTTACCATGGACATCCAACGCAGCATTCACACAATGTTTTCCTTGATCCTATTTTAAGTCATGGAATTGTTGGTGTATTGATTGCGGGAGTGTATTTTTGGGCGAATATAAAAGAAGTAATCAAGTTATTTACGCGTCGTATTGACTTGCGTTTATGTTCTTTAATCGTGGCTTGTATCCTTACGGTATTACTTCATGGAATGCTTGATTATACTGTATATTGGGTGCAAACAGGATTGTTATTCTTGATTGTATTATCTAGTTCAAGTATGTATTTTCATAAAGATGTGTAAAGAAGTAACATGAAAGTGTTACTTTTTTTTACGTCTTACTTATAGTAAAATAAAAAGGAAGAAAGATAAGGTGGCAACATGAATTATTTTATCATTACGTTTACGGTTTATTTCGTATGTTTTATTATGAGTTTTTATGCTCTATCATCAGTGAAATTCGAATTGTTTTGTGATGTAAAAAAACCTGGGAAAGTACAATTATTATTGCTTCTAACTTCGCTTGCACTCGCTTATTTAGTTGGACAATTCGTCTTGAATATTTCTATCTTTAATGGATTATAATAGGTTTTAATATGAATTGGTATCGTAAATTATTTCGTAAGAGCAGTATTCGTGTGCGTCTTTTAGTTGGCTGTATCGTCTTACCTTTACTTGTGATGATTGGCTGTTTTTTGTTGTATTATAATTTCAGTGTTCATTTTTTAATTGAACGAAATCGTGAAGCGAGTATTCATAGTGTAACGATGGTAGAGGAAATTTTTCATTTAAATATGATGCGTTTAGAAGGAGAGATGAATGATCTGAGTGAACAAGCTTATATTCATACTTTATTGCATCATGAAACAGACAAGAAGGCAAAGGAAACCTTGGATGATTATGTGCTTTTAAATATGAGTGAAAAGCATTTAGATAGTTTTATTTTAGTTGATAAAAATCATAAGATCATCTATCAAAAGGGAAGCTATGTACAGGAGGATGAGAGTCACTTCCATGCGAATCTTTCCAAAGAATGGTATCATATGCCAACGATGCATGGGATTTATTTAAAACAGCAAGTATATGAAGGAGACGAATTAATTGGTTATATTCTAGGTGGTTATAAGCAAGAAGCATTTAGTCCAGCATTTACGAATATTTCGCAAGTAGATAATCTGATGATTATCGTTGATGAAAATGATCGTTATATTTTCGGTCATACATATCTTGATCAACAAACGATGTTTGAACTTGAAAATGATGTGATTCAAGTAGGTAATAATAAATATTATATACAGACAAAGAAGATTACGAATACGGATTGGATGGTTGTGAATTTAGTAAGTAAAAACTATGTTCTAGAAGAAATCCATAGTACGCGTAATATGTTGATGTTGTATATGTTTGTCATCTTATTTTTAGAAACGATTTTATCAACGATGATCTATCATAGTATTTATGATCCGATGGAACATATCTTAATTTCAATGCGTGAATTAGATGAACATAATTTAATTAGTTGTCAGGTAAATGATGATGGAAATGATGAACTCCATGAATTAAGTACGAATTTTAATGCGTTGTTAAAAAAAGTAGATGAGCTTGTTACAACTGTAGCACAGGAACAAGAACAAAAGCGTATGACGCAGATTCAGTTGTTACAAGCGCAAATTAATCCACACTTTTTATTTAATACATTAAATACGTTGCGCTCATTAGCCATCATCAATGAAGACTTACCAGTGCGTGATGGAATTGGTGCATTATCAAAACTATTGCGTAATACCATCATTGATAGTAATGAATATGTGAATGTGGAAGAAGAAATTGAAAATGTGAAAAATTATATTATCATTCAAAAGTTACGATATGGTGATTTATTTGAAACGGTATATAATATAGATGATAAGGCAAGACATTGCCAAATTGTGAAATTTTTATTACAGCCAATTGTGGAAAACAGTATCTTACATGCGTTTGAAGAGGATCGCGAACATCAAATTTTATCGATTCGTGTACAGCTTTTTGATACGCATTTACAGATTGAAATCGGGGATAATGGAAAAGGCTTTTCACAAGCGGAAATAAGTCATAAACATACAAAGTTAAGTGGAATTGGAATTGAAAATATTCGTGATCGTATTCATTTGATGTATGGTGAACCATATGCGATGAATATTCAAAGCGAAGTCGGTAAGGGAACGATTGTATGTTTGAAATTGCCAATTAGAAAAGAGGAATCATAAGATGTATAAGGTATTAATTGCAGATGATGAAAGACTAATTCGAATTACATTAAAAAATATGTTGAATTGGGAAGCATTGAATTGTGAAGTGATTGCGACTGCGAAAGATGGTAAGGAAGCATATCATATATTTGAACAAGTACATCCTGAAATTGTGATTACTGATTTAAAGATGCCGGCAATGGATGGGATTGAATTAATTAAAAAGATTAAGGCCCAGAGTGAAAATACGCAAATTATCGTATTAAGCAATTATTCTGATTTTGAATTAGTTCGTGATGCGATGAAGGCTGGAGCCTTTGATTATTTATTAAAAATTACATTAGAAAAAGAAGATTTAGCGCGTGTTTTAAAACAAGCAAAAGAGAATTGTGTAGAAGGTTATGATGATCGTAAAGAACGGGATGTACGTGGTGTTAAAGAATTACAGCAGTGTATGATTTTAAGCAAAAATGAGCATATCATTCATCCTCAAGAATATGCGAATGCACTTTCGATGCCAGCCTTTAAAGCCTTTGTACATACGTATCAAGTAGCTTATTTTCGTGTTGATAATATTCATGTTTTATATGAAGGAAAATTTAAAGAGCATGAACATTTAATGCATCACTTGTCTGATTTAATTAAAGAAAGTATTTCTACCTATCTTACGTATCATGTTATTTTTATAAGTAATCACTCTGGTATCATTTTATTTAATAGTGATGAAAAGATGCGTGTGATGACGATATGTAATTCTATCATTCGTAACATTGAACAATATATGAATGTGAAAGTATCCATTGCTTTATCAGATATCCATCATGATTTAAATGTTTTCTATGAAGTATATATGAATACGATCGTGATGCATGATCAGCGTTTCTATTTAGGAGAAGGTAGTCTGATTCAAGGAGAAGCAAAACATCAATTTAAAAGCTTAGATATGAATGACGTGCATTTCCATACGGAATTTGCGGAAGCAATTGCGAAAAAAGATTTCCATCATGTGGATGAATTGATTGCGACCTTGCTTTATTATATGCGTGATCATGATATTGAACCCGAACAGGTCATTGAATATACCGTCTTTATCATCAATAATTTAGAAGGTAAAGAGATGGAAAAAGGGGCTCGTTATGATATGCCTTTTGATAAGCTTATCGCACGTATTCGTAAGTGTGAAACAATGGATAAGTTAAAGGTTGTTTTAAAAGAAGGAGCTGCCTTAATTGAAGGTTGGCTAAAGGATGATACGAATAGTCGTTATCGTCGTGAAATTACCGAAATCATGGACTTTGTGGAAAGAAATTATGATAAGAAGATCAATTTAAAAATCTTATCTGAAACATTAGATATGAATGAGAGTACCTTGAGTCGTCTATTTAAAAGTGAAACAGGAATGAATTTAAATTATTATATTAATAGCAAACGTATGGATAAAGCGAAGTCTTTATTATTAAATCCAAACTATCGTATTAAGGATGTCGCAAGTGCTGTTGGAATGGATGATCAGCTGTATTTTAATAAAGTATTTAAGAAGTATTATAACCTATCACCAAGTGATTATCGTAAGCATTATCGGAATCAAAATGATTAATTTTTCAAATTGAAAAAAAGAAAGCGTTTAAATCTTAAGGAAGACTGAAGTTTCTTAAAAACTGTTTGTAAATAACAAATTTATGATATAATTATAAGAGTTAAAAGATAGGAGGAATAGCCATGTTTTCAAAAGAAGTAGGAATTGACTTAGGAACAGCGAATTTACTTATGTACGTTAAAGGCGAAGGTATCGTTATTGACGAACCTAGCGTCGTAGCAATAGATGCAGAAACAAAAAAATGTCTTGCGGCAGGGCAAGAAGCAAAAGATATGTTAGGTAGAACACCAGGAAGAGTGCTTGCCATTCGTCCATTAAAAGATGGTGTTATTGCCGACTTTGAAGTAACTGAAATTATGCTTAACTTTTTCTTTAAAAAGTTAGCTATTAAAGGAATGTTTAAACGTCCAACCATCTTGATTTGTTGCCCAAGTAACATCACAAGTGTTGAACGTAATGCGATTCGTGATGCAGCATACCGTGCTGGTGCGAAAAAAGTATTCATTGAAGAAGAACCAAAAGTGGCTGCTGTAGGTGCTGGTTTAGATATCGGAAAACCGAGCGGATGTATGGTATTAGATATTGGTGGTGGAACAACTGATGTTGCCGTTATCTCTTTAGGAGAAATCGTATCTAGTACATCATTAAAAATTGCAGGTGATACATTTGATCGCGATATTATTAAATTTGTGAAAGAAGAAAAGAAATTATTAATTGGTGATCGTACAGCCGAAGAAGTTAAGAAAAGAATCGGTACTGCATACAAAGGTAGCTTAAATGAAACAATGGAAGTTAGTGGTCGTGACTTAGTTACTGGACTTCCAACAACGATTTCATTATGTTCAGATGAAATCCAGGGTAGTATGGCTGAAAGCTTACAAGATGTTGTTAGAGCTTGTAAGACAGTCTTAGAACAAACACCTCCTGAACTTGCGAGTGATATCGTAACAAGAGGAATTGTCTTAACTGGTGGTGGTGCCTTATTAGAAGGTATCGATAAACTATTAAGAGATGAATTACATATTCCTGTATTCGTAGCAGAAAATGCATTACGTTGTGTAGCGGAAGGAACAGGAATTTTATTAGAGAATTTACACTTAGTTCGTTAATTGTATAACCTAAAGTGAGGTGGATCTATGGATTCGTTAAAATATCTTATGATTCCACTAGCGTTATCGGCAATCTTAACGCCGTTTGTAAAGGTCATTGCGACGCATTTAAAAATTTATGCGTTAGAAAATGAAAGAACTGTACATAGTGGTAAAATCGCTCGTATTGGTGGAGTTGCAATCTATGTTTCGTTCATTGTTTGTATGGCTCTTTTCATGAAAACAGATACAACGATCAATGGTTTTTTAATTGGTGGTAGTATTATGTTTATCGGTGGTTTGATTGATGATATGGTGAATTTATCACCGAAACTAAAACTATCATTTGAGATTGTTGCAGCCGTTGTATTAATGGTTGTTGGGAAAGTAAGTTTAGACGTCATTCGTTTACCGTTAGGAATTCAGATTGATATGGGAATTATTTCCTTTCTTGTTACTTTCATCTGGATTATTGGGATTACCAATGCGGTCAATCTGATTGATGGATTAGATGGTTTGGCTGGAGGAATTAGTGCAATTATCTTAATTGTCGTTGCTTGTTTATCTGCTATTGAAGGTCGTATGGATATTCAGACGATGTCTTTGATTCTAGCAGGCGCAACACTTGGCTTTTTGATTTATAATAGTCATCCTGCAAGTATTTTTATGGGGGACTGTGGCGCGTTATTTTTAGGCTTTATTATTTCCGCAATTTCATTGCTTGGATTTAAAAGTTCAACGATTATGACGCTTGCTTTACCAATTCTTTTATTGGCAGTACCAATCATTGATACACTAGGTGCTATTTTACGTCGTAAGCTATCCGGTCATAAATTTTCAGAAGCTGATAAAAAGCATGTGCATCATTTATTGATGAGTAAGTTTGGACAGCGCAATACCGTTATTATTTTATATGTTGTGACAGCATTATTTGGTTTTACTGCTTATATTTATTTAATGAATAAAACAGCTGGTTTTATTGTTTTATTCATCATTGCCTTTATTGTGGAACTCTTCATTGAAGGAAGTGGTATGATTTCTAAACGTTATCATCCAATGATTTCGCTTGGAAGAATGGTAAAACATAAATTGTTGCATAGTTTTAAAACAAACGATACAAAGGAAAGTGAATAAATGTGAAATTTATTCACTTTTTTTAATATTTTACCATTTTCATCGTATATAACTATGGGTGATATATGTGGGCGTAAAAGAGTTATTAGAATTAATTAATCAAGATGTGAAAGTTGGTATGATTTCACATAAGTGCTACTGGAATCAACTGTGGTCACAATACATAAGTGAACATGAGGAAGAATTTAAGGGGCTAGAGGTAAAGGATGCCCTTCCTAAATTAATTAGTGATGTGAATTTTCGTGAGCGTAAGAATTATGCTAGTTGTCAGGAGTTAGGGGTCGATATTCGTGTTGGAGATATTTGTTATATTGACTTTGGGGAGGCCTATATATGCGAAATTGGATTCCAACATTTTGGTCTGATCTTAACTCTTTTCCACAATAAAGCATTTGTGGTACCAATGAGTGGAAACTATGTAGCGTTTCATCAAGCTTATGGAAAAAAGAATCCAAAAGGGAAGAAACATCTGATGCGTCTTGGTAAGATTAAAGGAATGAATAAACAATCGGTACTCTTTTTGAATGATGCTAAGTGGATTAATACAGCGCGCATTATCGATGTAAAGTCCCACTTAGATCGTAACAGTACGCTATTTTTAGAAATTAAAGAGCGTGTGAAGGATTGTCTTGATTAGGTTTTCGCATATATCATCAAATCGTGTTATGGTAAGGCATTCTTATGATTGTGGATAACATGAAAAAGGGATGATAGAAATACTTTACAAAGTATTTCTATCATTTTTTTAAAGTTGTGAAGTTCGTGTGAAATATATCAAAAAGCTTGCTTTTATTAGGCTTTAGTATATAATAACGCTTATGAAATGGCTTAAGAATTTAAAACAAGATGCACGTTATATCATTGGTGTTAGCGGTGGTCCAGATTCGATGGCTTTACTTGCTATGTGTCGAGTAGAACACATCGATATCATTGTGGCACATATGAATTATCAAAAGCGCAAGAGTGCGTTACGTGATGAAGAAATTGTGAAAGCATATTGCGAAAAGTATGCAATTCCATGTGTAATCAAACGGCAACAAGAAGCATGTGTTGGGAATTTTCAGGCGTTCGCAAGAGAGAAACGCTATTTTTTTTATCAGACATTGCTTCAAGAGTATCAAGCAGATGCCGTTCTTTTAGCGCATCATTTAGATGATCATCTAGAAACGTATTTGATGCAGAAGATGCGCCACAGTGTAGGAAATGTATATGGGATTGCAGTTGAAAGCAATGTCTATGGTTGCAAGGTGATAAGACCATTGATGGAGTATACAAAACAGGATTTATTAGCTTATTGTATTCAACATCAAGTACCGTATGGTTTTGATGAAAGTAATTTTAGTGATGATTATTTGCGTAATCGTATTCGTCATCGTCAAATTGATCATATGAGTAGAAAAGAGAAAGAAAGCCTACAACATGAAATTGCCCTAGAAAATCATCAATTGCAGCAATTTCAACAAGAAGCTAGTGAATTTTTAAAGGATTGGCAAGAAGATTGTGAAAGCTTGCTTGCACTACCTGATGAATTGAAGATGTGGGTGTTGCGCTACTATATTTATCAGCATACCAAACTTCATCTATCACAAAAGTTTTTAGTAGAACTTATGCAATTGCTTGTGAAAGCAAATCATTGGACAACGAAGCTAGATGAAACGTATGCTCTTTGTAAGGAATATGGAAAGCTTGCGATTGTGGATACGAAACCTTGTTTATATGCATATGAAATTCAAGATATAGATGATTTCAAAAGCTTTTATTGTCCATATTGTCATAGTGAAACAAAAGGGGCAACGATTGCTTCCATCACCTTAGATGAAAAGGATTTTCCATTGACGATTCGCAATGTGAAACAAGGGGATGCAATCCAATTACGATTTGGAAAAAAGAAGATTCATCGATGGTTTATTGATCGTAAAATTCCTTCTTGGCAAAGAAAGATGTGGCCAGTTGTGGAAAACGCGGCGAATGAGGTTATTTTCGTACCAGAAATCGGCTGTGATATTGCACATTTTTCTAACAATCCAAGCGTATTTGTGGTAAAATAAGTAATAACTGTATTAGGAGGATGAATCATGCACGAAGCGGTTGAAAAAGTATTAGTAACACAGGATGAAATTATTGAAAAATGTAAAGAACTTGGAGCACAAATTACAAGTGATTATAAAGCAGCAAATGAAGTTCCTTATGTTGTAGGATTATTAAAAGGAAGCGTTCCTTTTATGGCAGAAATTATTAAACACATTGACTTAGATATTCAAATTGATTTTATGGATGTTTCTAGTTATCAGGGTACCAAATCAGTTGGTGATATTCGTATTGACAAAGATATTGATCGCTCTGTTAATGGATTGTCTATTTTATTAGTAGAAGATATTGTAGATACAGGGCGTACACTGAAAGAAGTGAAACGTATGCTTACAAATAAAGGAGCAAAAGATGTGAAAGTTGTTTCTTTATTAGACAAACCTGATCGTCGAGTAGTTGATATTCAAGCAGAATATTCAGGTTTTGCTATTCCTAACGAATTTGTTGTTGGGTATGGTTTAGACTACGATCAGAAATATCGTAACTTACCATATATTGGTATTTTAAAACGCGAAATCTATGAATAGATAAAAGGAGGCGTATTCGTATGAATAATAAGAAGGTAATTAGTCTATTGCCTTACTTTCTTGTAATTTCTATTTTGATTTTATTGATGTCATTTGGAAGTAGCTCAGCTACAAAAGAATTCAAGTACAATGAATTTATGGCGAAAGCCGAAAAAATGACGTTCCAAGATGTAAATATGCAGATGGGAACAACGGTCATTGGTCTTAATGGTACTTACAAAAGTGGTGATAAAGTAAAAGCATTCACCGTAAGCATTCCGAAAACAGATGATAACGTCGCTTGGTTAAGCGAGTTATTTGAGAAAGGAAAAGACACTAAAGTAAATGTTATTGACGCAAATAAAGAAAGTCTTTTTGAAGTCTTTCTAAAAAGTGTTTTACCATTCTTATTGATTGCAGGAGCAGCGATGTTCTTGTTCTCTAAAATGAATGCAGGTGGAAATAACAAAGCATTCGAATTCAGTAAATCAAGAGCGAAAATTGAAGGAAATATCAAAGTTCGTTTTAAAG
>SAMEA104404106__coassemble_2159_pt1 | contig 13047 bp, 18 predicted proteins | sample SAMEA104404106__metabat2_low_PE_054 | metagenome-assembled genome bin SAMEA104404106 (sample SAMEA104404106) | Balaenoptera acutorostrata
CCCTCTGCTTGATTTGCAGCAATGGCACCACCCCATAAAAAATCATTAGGAAAACCTGTTGGTACTTGTTTCATACTTACCTCCACTTATCCTAGTTTTGCTTCTAAATCAGCAATACGTTTTTCGTAGTTACGAGCAATTTTCAACATCTGTCGAGCCATTAAAATTTCACTATTAATGGTCATCAAAGTATCTTGCGCATGAGCAAATAAAAGTGAATACTCACTCTTTTCACCACGTGTTTCTCCTTGAATCGCATCCGTTTGTAATTGATGTGCTAACGTAATCTTTTTACGTGCATCTTTTAATTTTACTTGTGCTTGTTCAAAATCTGCATCCGCAATCGCTTGATAAGCTTCCATACATGCGACACGAGCATCTCCCGCATGCAGAATAATCTGCATTGATAATTCTGCATTTTTTTCGTTTTCCATGATGTACTCCTTATTTCGTATTATTTTCTTCTTCAATACATTGTCTTTCGTAAGTTTTAAAGAATGGGTACCAAATCAATAAAGCAACGAAGAAAGTAAGAATGATGAAAAGAATACCCATGAAAGATCCCTGTGTACTAATCCATGTTGAAATTGGATATGGACAATACCATAAATCAAATTGAATCGTTGGAATTGGCGCAAACGCAATTACTTTACAAGCAAACCAAGTCATTGCTGGTAACACAATTCCAATAATCCACATCGGTAACATCATAATTGGGTTCCATGCGATACATCCAAATACAACCGGTTCATTAATATTAAAAATCGCAGGAGCAATACATGCTCTTCCTAAAGCTTTTAATTTCTTTGATTTACTCTTAGCAAGTAAAACAACTAATGGGAAAGTACAAGCAATTCCACCAATCCACATATAACATGTAAAGATTAATGTATCTGTATACATATTTAAATTAGCGACAGTCGCTGTTCCAGCAGCTGCCATTGCAAGGTTTGCTGTAATACTCTGTAAACGAATTGGTTGTGTTGCTGGTGTTAAAACCCAACTTGAAATTCCCATAGAGTAAATAAAACAATAGATAAAGTTCATCAAAATAAAACCATACCAAGTATTTAATAATTTACTCAATGGCATAAAGAATGTTGTGACAATTTCATATACATTAATACCTAATACTTGAACAATGATCACACCACCAAAAATCACTAAACCAATTGGTAACAAAGAGTCAAACCACTGACGTACAAAATCAGGAATCGCACTATCTTCTTTAAAGAAAGAAAACTTACCAAAGATATTAAAGACGATTGAAGTAAGAATCCCTGTTACAATGGCACAGAACATTCCACCAGCACCAAAGGCACTAGAGCCAAAACCTGGATTTCCTTCCGCAATTAATTCTGGTGTAATTGAAATAAAGAATAAAATTAATCCTGAACCTCCCGCAATAATACGTTGTTTACGTAAACGTTTCTTTTCACAAAAATTAAATGGAATCAAAAAAGCTACAAACACTGATACCATTCCCATTGTCCATCCAAATGGAGTCCAAAAAGTAAATGGTAATGTGATATAGTTTTCAATAACGGCTCCAACACAGAAGATAGAACCTAATAAAATAAATGGTAATGTTTGAAGAATTGAATCCTTCAAAGTAACAACCCAAATATTGTGATTAATTTTATTCATTTTTGGCACAAACTTAACATTTAGCCATTCTATAAATTTTTCCATTACATTCTCCCTATTCTCTTATTTAACTTCTTCTAATAAATGTGCAAGTGCTTTTTCACCATCTAAAGTAGCGTAATATTCACCCTTCATTAAAATAACTTTTACATCGTTATCACCAATGTAATCATCTACTTCATCTAGCACATAAGCCAAATGTGGTCCAACCATCAATACATCAATTTCATCAATATAGTTTTCAATTTCTGATTCACTACGTGCTTTAATATCCATTGATAACTCCATTTTAGATGCAGCTTTTCGCATATTTGCTGCCATAAAACCTGAGCTTGCCCCAGATCCACATACTAATAACACTCTTAATTTGTCCATTGTCATGACACCTCCCTATACATTTTATTATATTCTAATTTCCGTACTTTTCTAGACTATTTTTTACCCAATTCATTATTTTTTAACTAACAAAAAAAAGAGATCTTTCGATCTCTTTTGGCTTACTTAATGATCACCATATACATGAATACGGTTAATCGCTTTCGCTAAAGCAACTTCAGCACGTTTGATGTTCGTACGACTATCTTGTTTTCTCAAGCGTGTTTCGGCACGTTCCTTCGCACGTCTTGCACGTTCAATATCAATTTCATCGCGTCCTTCAATCGCATCACAAAGAATTCTCATTTCATTGTTCGAAAACTGAAGTAACCCACCAGCTAATGCATAGGTACTCAATTCTTTATTTTCCATCAGTGTGCATTTACAAGTTTTTAACATTGCTACAATGGGCATATGATTATCTAAAATCGTTGTTTCTCCTTCCACTGTTGTAACGTGGACACTTGAAACTTCACCTTCTTTATATAACCCAATAGGTGTAATGATTTTTAGTTTCATATTAGTTTTCCATTGCTTTCGCTTTTTCTACAACATCTTCAATTGTAGAGGCAAACATGAAGGCCTGTTCAGGCAAGTTGTCATATTTACCAGCTAATAATTCTTTAAAGCTGCGTACTGTATCTTCTTTTGATACATAGCATCCAGGTTTTCCTGAGAATACTTCCGCAACGTGGAATGGCTGAGATAAGAAGTTACGTACACGACGAGCACGGTTAACGATGATTTTATCATCTTCACTTAATTCATCCATACCTAAGATAGCAATGATATCTTGCAATTCTTTATATCTTTGAAGAATTTGTTGTACACCACGAGCAACTTCGTAATGTTCTTCTCCAACAACTAATGGATCCAAAATACGAGAACTTGATTCAAGTGGATCAACGGCTGGGTAAATACCTAACGCAGCGATGTCACGGTCAAGTACAGTTTTGGCATCAAGGTGAGTAAAGGCTGTTGCTGGCGCTGGGTCAGTTAAGTCATCGGCTGGCACATAGATTGCCTGTACAGAAGTGATGGATCCATCTTTTGTAGATGTGATACGTTCCTGTAAAGCACCCATTTCAGTCGCTAATGTTGGCTGGTAACCTACCGCACTAGGCATACGTCCAAGTAAGGCACTTACTTCTGATCCTGCCTGTGTAAAACGGAAGATGTTATCGATGAACAATAATACGTCCTGATGTTGTACATCACGGAAGTATTCTGCCATCGTAAGTCCTGTTAAACCAACACGCATACGAGCACCAGGTGATTCATTCATCTGTCCATATACTAATACGGTTTTATCTAATACACCACTATCTTTCATTTCGTGGTACATATCATTTCCTTCACGAGTACGTTCTCCAACCCCAGTAACAACAGATTTTCCACCGTGTTCTTTTGCGATGTTGTGAATTAACTCCTGAATTAATACGGTTTTACCTACTCCGGCACCACCGAATAAACCAATCTTACCACCTCTTGAATAAGGACATAGTAAGTCGATTACTTTAATTCCTGTTTCTAACATTTCAGCAGATGTCTGCTGTTCGTCAAACGTAGGTGCTTTACGGTGAATAGGCATACGTTTTGCTGTTTCAACAGCACCTAATCCATCGATTTCACGACCTAAAACGTTAAACATTCTACCTAAGATTTCATCTCCCACAGGGACTTCAATAGGGGCACCAGTATCGATTGCATCCATACCACGTACCAATCCATCTGTACTTCCCATGGCAATACAGCGTACACGTTCATCACCAGTATGCTGTGCCACTTCAACAATCAAAGAGTCTTGATCTTTCAATGGGATTTCGATTGCGCTAAGTAAATCTGGTAATTCACCGTTTTCAAAAGCAACGTCAACTACTGGCCCGATAACTTGCACAATTTTTCCGATGTTTTTACTCATCAACTATTCACTCCTTCCATTGCGTTGACACCACCGACGATTTCCGTAATTTCCTGGGTAATAGCGGCCTGTCTAGCCTGGTTAAATTGTAATTCTAGTGTTTCTTTAATTTCTTCAGCATTATCCGTTGCACTTTCCATCGCCATACGACGACTTGCCTGTTCACTCGTTTTTGTTTCTAAGAAATAACTATAAAGCAAAGAGCGAACATACATTGGTACAAGCGAATCTAAAATCTGATCTCCCGCTGGTTCAAAAATAGTTAAAGCACTAGCGGTTTTCTTTTCTTTTTCTTCTTTTTGTACTGGTAATAAAGTCACTAACTGTGGCTCAAAACTTACCGAGTTCACGAAGTGTGTATATAAAATGCGAATTTCTGATATTTCTTTATTACGGTATAGTTCCAATGCACGATCCGCAATGGTTACTAGTTCACTATAACAGTCATCTTCAAAATCAGTTTCTGCCATTACAACATGGAAATCTTTATTACGGCTCCAGTTGACACCGCGACTTCCAATCATCACAAAATCTCCATCGTTTCCGATTTCTTTTTGTAGCATACGATAAATATTAGCGTTATATCCGCCACATAATCCCATATCGCTCGTAAAAACGATCGTAAATGGTTTTTTAACTTCATTTTTCGTTAAATATGGGTGGTTTGAATGATCAATAGAAGCTAAAATCTCTTGCACTGTTTCTTTTAGATAATGTGCATATTCGCGATTTTCTTCCATGTACTGTTTTTGTTTTTTCAGTTTACTAGTAGCTACCAGCTGCATCGCCTTTGTAATCTTTTTCGTCGATTCAACAGAGCGGATACGCGCTTTAATCTCTAGTTTCCCCGCTGCCATAGACTAGCCTTCCATCATATTTTTAAAAACCTCTTCAAAGGCTTTTAAAGCATCAGAGATACGTGTATTCAAGTCTTCATCTAAAGCTTGTTTGGTAGCGATATCAGAAATGATATCTGCATGTTCACGTTCCATGTATTTCAACATTTCTCTTTCGTAATCTTTTACTTGGTCTACTTTTACTGGTTTTAAGAATTTGTGTTTAGCCGCAAATAAAGATAATACCTGGTGGGTAACTGGCATTGGTTCATACTGATTCTGAATCAATAGTTTTGTTAAGCGTTCCCCGTGTGCTAATGTTTCTGTTGTAGCAGCATCTAAATCACTACCAAACTTCGCAAAGGCTTGCATTTCACGGAACTGTGCTAATTCAAGTTTTAAACTTCCACTTACCTGTTTCATTGCTTTAATCTGCGCTGCACTACCTACACGAGATACTGATAAACCACTATCTACGGCAGGTCTTACACCACTATTAAACAATTCGGTCTGTAAGAAAATCTGTCCATCCGTAATTGAAATTACGTTTGTAGGAATATAAGCAGAAATATCTCCAGCCTGTGTTTCAATAATTGGTAATGCTGTTAAACTACCAGCACCTAATTCATCGTTTAATTTCGCAGCACGCTCTAATAGACGAGAGTGTAAGTAGAATACATCACCAGGGTAAGCTTCACGTCCAGGTGGACGTTTTAATAATAATGACATTGTACGGTAAGCTACTGCATGTTTACTTAAGTCATCGTAAACAATTAAGACGTCATCTCCGTTTTCCATCCATTCTTCACCAATCGCACATCCTGCATATGGCGCAATGTATTGTAATGGAGCGGCTTCACTTGCTGTAGAAGATACGATAGTTGTATATTCCATAGCACCATGACTTCTTAATTTTTCAACAATCTGCGCAACGGTACTAGCTTTCTGACCGATGGCAACATAAATACATTTTACGTTATTACCTTTCTGGTTAATAATTGTATCAATCGCAATTGCTGTTTTCCCTGTCTGACGGTCTCCAATAATTAACTCACGCTGACCTTTTCCAATTGGAATCATAGAGTCAATTACTTTTAATCCTGTCTGTACTGGCTGATGAACACTTTTACGTGTCATAACCCCTGGGGCAACACGTTCTACTGGTCTAAATTTATCACTTACGATTGGTGCACCACCATCAATGGCTTGTCCTAATGCATTAACAACACGTCCAAGCATCATATCTCCAACTGGTACTTCCACAATTTTTCCAGTACGTCTTACTTCATCGCCTTCTTTGATTCCCTTGTCATCACCTAATAATACGGCTCCAACATGTTCTTCTTCTAAGTTTAATACCATTCCATATACATCATGTGGGAATAGTAATAATTCTCCAGACATAGCATTCTTAAGACCGTGAACAAGTGAAATACCATCACCAATTGTGATAACCGTTCCAGTTTCACCAACCTCAAGTTCGTCATCATAACGACGGATCTGTTCTTTGATCAGTTTACTAATTTCTTCTGGTTTTAAACTCACCATATTCACCTCACTTGCTTATTTTGTTTCGGCTGCATTTAATACTGTATGTTTTAAGTTTTCAAGTCTTGTACGTGCAGTATTATCAATCAGCTGATCGTTGATTTTAATACGGATACCCGCGATTAAGCTTTCATCAACAGAAAGTACGAAATCAACTTTTTTATTTAATTTTGTTTCCAATGTAGCTTTTAATTTAGCGATTTCAGCTTCTTTTAAAGCCGTTGCACTCTTCACATAGACAACCTGAATATGGAAATGCTCATTGTATGCTTTCGTATATTCATGACGAATTTCATCAATCTTAGAAAAACGTCCTTTGTCTACTAACAATTTCAAAAAGTTAAGCATCATATGATCAATTCCATCTTTATAAATGGTTTCAATCATCGCTTTCTTTTCTTCCTTGTTGATTTTTGGATGTACCATAACGGCATAAAAGTCACGATTGTTTTTTACACTATCCGCAACTACATCTAGCTGTTCTTTAAATACATCAAGTTTTGCTTCTTCCTGTGCAAGTGCAAATAATGCATCACAGTAATTCTTTGCGACTATGCCTGCCATGAATCATCACCTGCATGTTCAATAAAGTCATCCACATATTTTTGCTGCTGTGATTCATCAAGTTCTTTTCCGATAATTTTACCAGCAGCCTCGAATGCAACATCTGTAATCGTCTGTTTCATCTCTTTTGCGGCCTGAACTTTTTCTCGTTCGATATCCTGCATTGCTTTTGTTTTTAATCCTTCTGCTTCTAAACGTGCCTTCGCTAAAATATCTTTCTTTTCAGCACTTGCATTACGTTTCGCACTTTCTAGGATTTCATGAGCTTCGCCTTTGACATTTGCCATTTGCTTTTCGTATTTAGCTTTGTAATCTTCACCAGATTTACGAGCTTCACTTCCTGCATTGATATCTGCAGCAATTGCATCTTGACGCTTCTGGAAGTAATCTAAAATGACATCCCAAAAGTAATGTTTCGCAATCAAGCAAATAATAAGTGTAGAAATACAAACAAGTAACATATCCACAGGTGCTATTCGCAGGTAATTGTCAATGTTAATATTCATCTGCTAATCCTCCTTATGGTTTTCTATCCTTGTTTTTATCCTTTCATGAAAATTAATAATAATGCAACGATTAAGGCATAGATACCAGTTGTTTCGGCCATCGCGATACCTAATACCATGATAGAACGAATTTTACTAACTGCTTCTGGGTTACGTCCACAAGCTTCTGCACCTTTACTAGCTGCAATCCCCTGTCCAATACCAGGCCCTAAACCAGCGATCATTGCGATACCAGCACCTAATAATGCCATACCTCTTACGAAAAATTCATTGTATTCCATGTTTAATTTCCTCCTATAGAATTTAAATTAAAATTGTGTATTTGTTTATTCTTCTTCTGCATAAGATTCACCCAAGAAGAAACTTGCTAGAGTGAAGAAGATATATGTCTGGATCAATCCAGAGAAAATATCGAAATATGCATGTAAGAATGGTGTAAATGATAATCCTAATAAACCAATTGGCATTAGGGATGTAATTAATGAGTAAACCAATCCAGTGATGATTGTCCCTGCTAATAAGTTACCAAACAAACGTAATGATAACGAAACTGGAAGTGCTAAATCACCAAGAATGTTCAATGGTAAGAATAAGATGAATGGGTCAGCTAATTCTTTAAAACGACCAATTGCACCTTTTTCCTTCAATCCAACAAATTGAATTAGTAAAAACATCATTACTGCAAGTGTCACATTTACACTTAGATTTGATGTTGGTGGTTGTAATCCTATCAATCCTAAAAGATTACTAGGAGCCATCATGAAAATCAAAGTACCAAAAAATGGTAGGTAGTATCTTGTACGTGTTTTTAAATTATCGCTAATAATTCCTTGCCCTAAATTGGCTAAACATTCACATACAAGTACAAAGCCTTTCGGCGGTTGTGTTGGATCTGCTTTCTTAATCTTATTTCCAGCTACAATAAAGAAGATGGATAAAATTACACAAAGCAATAACCAGTTTACAATTGATGGATGAATTGAAAACGACATCTCACCAATATGAATAATGAATTCCACGAATCAATCCTCCTTTCGGTGTATAAATACATAAATCAAAATCGCCCCTTTGTGGAGCAGCATTCCCACCAATAATGCTATTATATTGACTCCTCGCCATGCCGCCAAAGCAAAAATTATGGTATAAATACCAAATCGCTTCACATAGCTGCTATAGCCTTTTGCCTTTGGATTATCATACAATTCAATCGTATTGCTCATACGAATAATCATTGAAAATCCAATTAACCCACTCAATGCGCCAATCAAGATACCCACGCCAATTCCTTGAAATTGATCTTGAAAAACGATGAGTGAAATACCACATGCAATGCATGCTAAAGCAAGAGTAATCCAGCGAATTGATTTCCTCATCAGCGCTGTTTCATCCTTCATGATCACTCCACCCTTTCATCAATAGATAAAAATTAGCACCAATTGCATAAGCTAATAAAAGCAACATTACAAACGGAGTTGAATGCCATCTTTTATCAATCCATAACCCGATTACGACTGCACATAAACAGCTTAGTAATAAGGTCATTATAAAGCGAACTGCTTTATAATATGCGTTCATATTATTTTGTACCGAAAATACGATCTCCAGCATCTCCTAAACCAGGTACGATATATCCGTGTTCATTTAATTTTTCATCCAATGAAGCTAGGTAAATATCAACATCTGGATGTTCTTTTTCAACTGCTTTTACTCCTTCAGGAGCGCCAACGATACAAACTAAACGAATGTTTTTTGCACCTTGTTTTTTGACCATGGAAATTGCTGCATTCGCACTTCCTCCAGTAGCTAACATAGGGTCAACAATCATCACAACGGCATCTTTCACATTCTTTGGATATTTCTCAAAGTAAGTGTGAGGTTCTAATGTTTCTTCATCACGGTAAAGACCGATGTGAGCAATTTTAACAGTTGGAATTAAGTTACAGATTCCATTTACCATTCCTAACCCTGCACGTAAAATCGGAACTAATACGATATCTTTCGCAAGTTCACTTGTTGTGTAAGGAGAAACTGGTGTTTCAATTTCAACATCGCGTAAAGGAAGATCGCGTGTGATTTCATAAGCCATTAAACCTGCTAACTCATCCAAGTTTGCTCTAAAATCTTTTGTTCCGCATTCTTTTCTACGCATCTGTGTAAGCTTGTGTGTAATCAGTGGGTGCTCTAAAACTTTTAACATAATTATTCTCCTATCTGAACCACATGAAGATCATGTGTCTTGTCCGTATTACAAAATAAAAATATACCTCATAATACTTTTTTATTATAACATGGAAGTATAATTTTGAATTACAAAAGATATATTTATCCATGTTTTTAGCCAATTAATTAGGATTGTCTAACTCCCTATAATAAAAAAATGTCGCTTTTTAAAAGCGACATTTTTTACTATTTTTCTAATGCTGTAATTTTATCAATACGACGCTGGTGTCTTTCATCATTTGAGAATTCCGTATTTACCCAAACACGTACGATTTCTTTCATTAATTCAACACCTAAAATACGCTGTCCCATTGCTAATACGTTACTATCATTGTGTTCTCTTGTTAGTTTTGCACTTACTGGATCGTTACATAATGCACAACGAATTCCTTTTACTTTATTAGCAGCAATGCTGACACCAATACCAGTACCACAAATAACGATACCGCGATCATTTTTTCCATCCGCAACACTTTGTGCAGCTGGTCCTGCATAATCAGGGTAATCTACTGAATCTGTTGAATAACATCCAAAATCTTCAATTTCGTGTCCTTCTTTTGTTAACATTTCTTTTACGATTTCTTTGTATTCAAATGCTCCGTGGTCACATGCTAATGCGATTTTCATATTTGTTGTCCTCCTACTTCTACTTGATTTCGTTTCTATTATACTATAATTTCATAATTTAAAAACGACTTTTTTCTAAAACATCTTCAATATCACTAGACTTAATTGCACCCTCACGTACAATTTTCATTTTCTCATTGCTCATATCAACAATCGTACTTGCGACACTTCCTTTGGCCTTTCCACATACAATTGCATCAATTCTTCCATCGAGTTGTTCTAAGACTTCATCACTTGTAACACCTGTTTGTGCACCACTTAAATTCGCACTTGTAACAAGTAATGGTTTTTCACATAAATCAATCAAATGCAAGACGAAATCATCATCTGGCATACGAATTCCAATCGTATCAAAACCATTTGTTAAATACGCAGGTAAATTTTCTCGCTTCTTTAAAATCATCGTAAATCCACCTGGCATAAAAGTTTCCATTAAATGCTTTGCATCTTCTGATACATAAGCAATCTTTTCAATTTGACGAATACTTGATACCATCGTTGGAATTGGTTTATTTTCTGGTCTTCCTTTACTTTCTTTTAATGCTTCTAATGCACTTTCATCACCATAAATACAAGCTAGTCCATAAACAGTATCCGTTGGAAAAGCTACCACTTTTCCATCTTTCAATAAATTCGCAACTCGTTCAATATCCTTCATTTCATAACGTTTGGTATCCATTAGTTATCACCTTCATTAATTTCATTACGTTCAATTTTCTTTTCTTCAATTACTTCAAACATTAATGCGGCATCGTTTTTATTTACTTGTTTTTGAATCATTTTTACTCTAACACTTAATTCACGATGTCCAAATAAAACACGAATCTCATCGCCAATTTTTACTTCTGTACTTGGTTTAGCGATTCTTCCATTCACATAAACACGCTGTTGATCAGCTAATTCTTTTGATACGGTACGACGTTTTAAAATACGCGCAACCTTTAAATATTTATCTAAACGCATAGTCATCCTTCCATTTCTAAAAATATTGCTATTCAATAGTAACATAGAAACAAAAGAAATACATTAAAAAGCGCTGAAATCACATGACTTCAGCGCAATCCTATATAATTCTTTACTTATTCACATATTTCGATAAACTTACATCACTAATAAATACACTGTACTCTGGATGCTCTTGCATAAATTGTACCATATCTTTTTTCGACATGTCTGCAAAAATACCCATGGCTTCTACCCCATTCTTTTTCACATCTTCTAATTTACTTTCTACATCAAGATACATCATATCTACAAATTCACTTTGATTCGCTAAGATTTCTAAACTTGTTTTATAGCTATCTTCTAATTCTTTTGCGCTATAGCGATCATCGCCATCTCTATTTAATTCTTGATATTTTGGATATGCTTTCTTGGTTGCTTCATTAAGTTGTGGATAAGTATAGTGCGTTAATGAAATACCACAAGGAGTATAACTATAACGATAATCCTCTTTCGCTAAATCATTTCTAGCCATGGCAATCCAATAGTAATCGGAATCGTTGTAAGTATTCATAAAGGCTACAACCTCTTCTAAACTTTTACGTGGAAAACTAATCGATACTTCAATTCTTGCACTCTCTGGTAACGATGCAATTTCTTCTCTCATCTCATCCGTAATGTTACGATATTCATAATCTTTAGGACGATGTTTTAAATCTATAAACTGATTTCCATGGATGACATATTTTGTATCTTCGTCAAATTCTTTTTGTGTTACTTTACTACGTTTAAAATCAAAAGCTACATTGTATTTATTATCCCAATATAATGTTTTCGTCTTATCAAAAATTTTACCATAATGCATGTAGTGTCCAAAGCCAAAAGATTCATGTTGATCATCAGATACAGGAAGATATTCTAGCTCAGGATAATATAAGCTTGTGTAAATATACATTAAGAAATCAAAATCTGTCATATCCTTTGTGAAGGTATTTTTCTCATTTGGATTATAATACATATGATCCATCGTCTTTGAAATACCAAATAATGAAGCTGCTACAACAAGTACAATCACGATCAAGGTAATCAATGATCGTTTAAAAATATGCGCATTTAATTGTCGATTTAATTTTTTACGTAATTCTTTATCATCATGAAGTTCTGTTTCCTCAACTTTTAATAAGTCGTCAAATTCTTTTTCGTTCATGTCCATGCCTCCTCATATTCACTCATTAATTTTTTACGGGTACGATATTTAATCACTCGTACATTTTCTACACTTAGATTCAGAATATTCGCAATTTCATCATCACTCACATCGTGAAAGGCGGATAATAACATAATTTGTTTTTGACGATTTGGTAATTTTAAAATTCTTTGATAAAGCCATTGCTTCTTTTCGCCAATAATAAAATTTTCTACGAGATTTTCTTCATCCTTGTAATTATTTAAAACTTCATCTTCTTGTAAAAGAACTCTTTTATCTAAGCGAGCACTACTATAAAACTCATTGCGAATTACTTTATACATCCATGCTTTAAAGTAGCCATCCCGATAAGAAACAATTGCTTTTAAATAAGCATTCGAGACTAAGTCTTCTGCTCTTGCAATATCATGTGTATAGGATAAGGCAAAAAGCAAGAAGGTTTTATAATACTTTTGATAATAGCTGACGAGTTCATCATTCTTCATGTTTTTACCTCCCTTCACCTATATAACGTTTTTATGTTCCTAATATTACAATTATAGTAAAAATTTTTTTATTTACATAAAAAAATGGACAGTTTTCACTGTCCATGGATATATTGAGTATTTAAATTATCGTAAGGTTTTGGAGCGCTCTTCATTATTGCGGGGTGCT
>SAMEA104404106__coassemble_2298_pt1 | contig 12380 bp, 9 predicted proteins | sample SAMEA104404106__metabat2_low_PE_054 | metagenome-assembled genome bin SAMEA104404106 (sample SAMEA104404106) | Balaenoptera acutorostrata
TTTAATAATGAAATAGCTTTTTGATATAGTGTTTCACATTGTTCATGATTGATTTGGTAGAAAGATTTCGCTGAAATTTTAAATTTTAATCCACATAGCGTATCTTCAATAAAACCTGGACCATATAATACGCGTTCTTGATCACCAAGCACAACACTTGTTTGGCGAGTATTAACATTTTGAACAATCGTTGTAATTTCTGGATGTTGCTTTGTTAGTTCAGATACAAAGGCTTTACGCATTGGAAAGACTTGTTGATTTAAAACAAGGACTACCATGATTTGTTTACTAACCATTCCATAACGAAGGATAACATGACGTAATAATCCTTTACGTTTATCTTCTTCATATGGTTCAATACGTAATTTTTTCATTAAATCACAGATTGTATGAATGATTTCATCACAGATTTCAGGATGTAATAAACAAGTATCATAAGCGATAATATTATGAGAGAATTCTTCATAGAATCCAGCTTGCAATTGTCCTTGTTTGTTTTTACTAAAGCCTACAATCATTTTATTACGATAGTGATATGGGTCTTTCATATCATATACAGTCGTCGCTTTTAGTTGTAGATTTTTACTTTTCGCACAAAGCTTTGATAAACCTTGAAGTTTTAATGCTTTTTGTCCCTCATGTGATACATGCATTAATTGACAACTTCCACATTTATCATAAATACCACATTGTGGTTTTACACGCTGAGGATCAGCTTTTACTACTTCTAATAGTTTTGCGCTATAGCCTTCTTGTAATCGTTTGATGACTTTTACTTTGACACTTTCTTTCGCAAGTACATTTCTTACAAATACTTTATCTTTACCAGCCATGATCACACCATTGCTGCTATCGTCTAGGTAAGCTATTTGTCCTTGGATAATTTGATCTTTTTTTAACATTGTATTCCCTCATTTTTTAATATTTCTTTAACTTTACAAACCATTTCTTCAGTTGCTTCATATACCATTCCATACATTCCTAATTGTTGAGCTGCATCGATATTCATCTTGCAATCATCTAAAAATAAACACTCATTCGGTATGAGCTGAAATTTCTGAAAAAGCAATTCATAAATTGCTTTTTCTGGTTTTATTAGATGATACTCATATGAAAAGATATATCCATCTACTTCTTTCATAAAGGGTGCATTCTTTAATAAATGAAGTGCACAATCTTCATTAATATTTGATAAGATGTAGATTCGATATCCTTTTGCCTTTACTTCTTTTAATAAGTTATATGTGATGTCTAATGGTTGAACCATCTCATACCAAGCGGATAAAAAGGTTGTAACTACTTGTTTATATCTAGATAATTTGCTTTGGTAATAAGTGATCAATTCATTCAATGTTCTATTACCTGCATCATATTGATGCCAAATGAAATCATTAAAAATACCTTTAACTATACAATCGATATCGTTTTGATGTAAACCTAATGCTTTAAGTTTTTCTGTTGGGTCAAAACTAACCAATACCCTTCCTAAATCAAAGATTATATTCTTAATCATAACTTCACCACCATTAGTGTACCTATTATACTATAGAAGCCAAAAAAAAGGTATCAAATTTAAACTGATACCTTTCTTATATGAGCACAATTATTTACGATTTATTATTTTGCAGCTTTTACCATAAAGTCACAGATTTTACGAGAGAATTCAGCTGGGTTATCAATTGGAAAACCTTCAATTAATAAAGCTTGATCATATAATAATGATGCATAGTCTTTGACTGCTTCACTATCTTTAGCATATACGTTTTGTAATGCTTCATAGATTGGATGGTTAGGGTTAATTTCAAGAATTCTTGTTGCTTTCATTCCATATGGGTTAGCATCTGGCATAGCGCTTAATACTTTTTCCACTTCAAATGACATACCTTCATCAGCACTTAAACATACTGGGTCATCCACTAAACGAGTACTTAATTTAACTTCTTTTACCTTTTCATTTAAAGCTTCTTTTAAACTAGTAAGCATGTCTTTACTTGCTTCCTGTTTCTTTTCTAATTCTTTCTTTTCTTCTTCAGTATCTAAATCTAAATCACCTTGAGAAATGTTTTTGAAGTTCTTTTCTTTGTAGTTCATTAATGTTTGAAGTACAAATTCATCCACATTATCTGTTAAGTATAAGATTTCAAAGCCTTTTTCTTTTACTTTCTTAACGATTGGTAACTGGTCGATCTTTTCAACTTTATCTCCACTTACGAAATAGATATCTTTCTGGTTTTCTTCCATTCTTGCAATGTATTCATCAAGAGTGATTAATTTTTGTTCCTTGCTTGAATAGAATAACAATAAGTCTTGAAGCAATTCTTTATGCATTCCGTAATCATTGTATACACCGAATTTAATCTGTACACCAAAGTTATTCCAGAATGTTTCATATTCTTCACGGTGATTTTTCAACATCAATAATAATTCTGATTTAATTTTCTTTTCAATACGATTTGCAATAACTTTTAACTGACGATCATGTTGTAACATTTCACGAGAAATGTTTAATGATAAGTCTTGTGAGTCAACTAAACCTTTCACGAAACGGAAGTGTTCTGGTAATAATTCTTCCGCATTGTCCATAATGAAGACACCACGACTATATAACTGTAATCCTTTTTTGTAATCCTGTGAGTAGTAGTTCATAGGCGTTTTTCCAGGAATGAATAATAAACTTGTGAATGATACCGCACCTTCTACACTAAAGTGAATCACTTTTTGTGGGTCGGTAAAGTCATTAAATTTAGCTTTATAGAAGTCATTGTATTCTTCTGTTGTAATCTTGCTCTTTTCACGTTTCCATAATGGAATCATAGAGTTTAATGTTTTTTCTTCTTTCACTGTTTCAAATTCTGGTTCTTTGTTTTCATCGTCCTCTGCTTTTTCAATTGGACGTTGTTCTTCTACCATCATCTGAATTGGATAGCGGATGTAATCTGAATATTTTTTAATTAAATGTTCAATTTCATACTGTTCTAAGTAAGTATCATAGTTGTCATCATCTGTATTATCTTTTAGATATAACGTAATCTCTGTACCATTTTCATCTTTTGTACATTCTTCAATTGTATATCCATCAACAGCATCGCTTGACCATAAGTAAGCTTGATCGCTGCCATATTTCTTAGATACAACTTCAACTTTTTTAGCTACCATAAAGGCAGAATAGAAACCAACACCAAACTGTCCGATGATGTCTACATCTTCCTGTTTTTCTTCTTTCGCTAATTCTTTTTTAAAAGCTAAAGAACCACTCTTAGCAATCGTTCCTAAGTTTTCTTCTAATTCATCTTTATCCATACCTAAACCATTATCACGAATTGTTAAGGTACGAGCTTCTTTATTAACATCTAAATAGATGTGTAAGTTTTCTTTTTGAACATCACTTAAGTTTTCACTTAATGCTTTGTAGTATAGTTTATCAATTGCATCACTTGCATTTGATACTAACTCACGTAAAAAGATTTCTTTATGTGTATAAATGGAATTGATCATCAAATCCAATAATCGTTTTGACTCTGCTTTGAACTGAATTTTGTCTGCCATAAAAATTACCTCCTATTAGCACTCATTAATTAAGTCTGCTAATAGTATAGTACTTAATGTTAGCACTGTCAACATATAAGTGCTAATTCTTATTAGACAAACATAAAAAAAAGTCAGATAACGATTGTCATCTGACTTTTAAAATTACATTGATAAAGCAATACTTAAGACGTAAGAAATAAGAATTAACGCAGAACAGATTAAGATTAAACCACGATGTTTCTTACCATAGATAACACCTAATGTCATAAACATTGAGAAGGCACCAAATCCTAATAAGTTTAATACCTGAGGTTCGTTTACGTAAATTCCACCTTTCACATATAATACATCCGCAAAACATAAGATAATGAAGTTAAATAAGTTACTTCCTACAATGTTTCCAAATGATGCATTAAAGTTTCCGATACGTACTAAGTTAATAGATGCACTTAATTCTGGAAGTGAAGTTGCTACTCCTAAGAAGATTGCACCCGCAACTGTTGCACCTAAGTTTAATGCAGTTGCGATTTTATCAGTTACCTGTGTTAATAAGATACTTACGATTACTAATGCAATTGAGTAAGCAATAAAACGGACCATGATTTGTTTAACGCTTAAGTTAATTGGTTCATCTTCTTCATTATCAGAACTTTCATCGGTATGCATAAATTTCACATTGATCATGTAGATAACAACGATTGCAATTGAGAAGACATTGATTTTTAAGAATCCTAAGCCTAATTCATGAGGCATGAAGATTGCTAAAAAGACACAAGCATACATTAATAAACCATACCATAGAGTCGATGTATGTGATTTCGCAATTTTTGCTTGTTGGTATCGTTTGCTAGTAAATAGCATAATTCCACCAATCACACATAAGTTGAAGATATTAGAACCAAGTACATTCCCTTGTACTAAATCTGGTTGATCTAGTGCTAATACCGCAGTTAAAGAAGTAAATAATTCAGGCAAACTTGTGACTGCCGCAAGCATTACTCCTCCAATGAAAGCTCCTGATAAGTTTGTTTTTTTATCAAGACAGTCAACATAATAAGATAGTCTTACTGATAAGAAAACAACTAAGGCAGCTAAAATTAAATATTCAATATAAATCATCTTTTAAACTTCCTTTCAATTATTTTACCATTTTTTCAAATGCATCTTTGGCCGCCATTTGTTCCGCACGTTTTTTAGAGAAGCCTTTTCCTTTTCCTAATGTAATATCTTCTAACATAACGGCTACTTCAAATTCTGGCTTATTGCTTGGACCTGAAACATGAATTGTTTCATAATGCACGGTTTTACGAGAATCTGATTGAATGTATTCTTGTAATTTTGTTTTATAGTCAATGACCTTTTCACTTTTTGGTGAAGATATTGCAGGTGTTAGCACTTCTTCTAAAATCACATCAATGCTTGTCATTCCTGAGTCTAAATAAATAGCTCCTAATAAGGCTTCAAACATATCTGCTAAAATAGAATCACGTTCTCTTCCCCCTGTTTTTTCTTCTCCAACACCAAGCATTAGATATTTCCCTAATCCAAGTTGACGATTGTATTCCGCTAATGCTTCTTCACATACTAATTGCGCACGTAACGTTGTCATTTGTCCTTCATTTAATTCAGGAACAATCTGGAATAATTTCGTTGTTGACCAAAGTTGTAATACCGCATCACCCATGAATTCTAATCGTTCATTATCATGCGTATATGTTTTATGTTCATTCACATAAGAAGAGTGTACTAATGCTTGTTTAATTAATTCCTGATTAGTATAAGGAATGTGTTTACTATTTAACCAATCAAATATTGTATTCATTATGTTCTCCTTAGTCGAATCTTTCGAATTCGTCTTTTTATTTAATTTTTAAAAATGTTTTTAACGTATATATTATACCACTTATCGAGATAAGTAGCACGTGTAACTGCAATATCAATATATTTTTTTATCATTTGATACTGCGGATTATCTAAATCTTTTAAAATCATTTGGGCATCTACGCGTGCCACTTCCAAAATATTCGCATCTTGGATGACATCTCCTAAAATAAATCCAGGAACCCCACTCTGCCTTGTTCCTAAGATATCACCAGGACCACGAAGCGCTAAGTCATAGCGTGCAATTTCAAAGCCATCACTAGTTTTTTCGCATACTTTTAATCGTTTTAAACTATCGCTATCTTTACTAGCACTTAACAAAAAGCAATATCCAGGTTTTGTCGATCTTCCAACACGACCACGCAACTGATGGATTTGACTAAGTCCAAAGCGATGGGCATCATAGATAACCATAATATTTGCATTCGCAACATCGACTCCAACTTCAATTACCGTTGTCGATACTAGGATATCCATCTTTCCTTCCGCAAACAAAGCCATAACTTCATCTTTTTCATCCGCACTCATCTTACCATGTAATAATCCAATTGCATAGCGTCTACCTAGGGTTTGCTTCATTCCCTCATAAATGTCTATTACATTTCGCATTTGATAGTCTTCATTCTTCTCAATTGCTGGACAAACGACATAACATTGATTCCCTTCATCTATTTTTTCTAAAACAAAATCTAAAATACTTGCCATTGAACTAGACTTGATCAACTTTGTTTTGATGGGTTGACGACCAGAAGGTAATGTTTGAATCGTTGATACATCCATATCTCCATATAAAGAGATTGCAAGTGTTCTAGGAATTGGTGTTGCACTCATTAAAAGGAAATCAACCTTTTCTCCTTTTTCTAACATCCGTTTACGTTGTTGGACTCCAAAACGATGTTGTTCATCCGCAACAACCATCCCTAAATCATAGAAATTCACAGCTTCTTGGAACAACGCATGCGTTCCTACTAAAATATCAATCTGATCATTTTTTAATCGTTCTAAAATATCTTTTTTCTCGTGCGTTTTTAAACTTGCATATAATACTTCGACTTCAATTTCAAAATCTTTAAATAATTTCTTTAAATTTTTCGCATGCTGTTTTGCCAAAATTTCCGTAGGCGCTAAAAAGGCGGCTTGTTTATGTGCTAATACACAGGCATACATCCCAAATGCAGCAACCATCGTCTTCCCACAACCAACATCTCCTTGGACCATGCGATACATCACTTTTTGACTTTTTAAATCCGCAAGAATCGCTTCAATTGTCTTTTGTTGATCACTTGTTAATGTGAACGAAAGCGTTTTTTCAAGTTCCATGACTTCTTCAACACGAAAACTTTTTGCCTGTCCTTGCATTTCGCTAGCTTCTGCTTTTTTTAAAGATTGCATCGTTAATTGAAATTTTAAAAACTCTTCGTATTTTAAATGCCTTAAGCTTTGTTTTACACTCTCTAATTGTTTTGGGTGATGAATGCCATAAAGTGCTTCTTTACGAGTCACTAGCTTATATTTCAAGCGCAATGCCTGTGGTACAAATTCTTCAATATCATCTTGTAAAGCAATAAACGCTTTCTCAATATATTTCATCATATCTTTTTGAGTAATTCCATCTTTTACATTATATACGGGATGGATTCCTAGTTGTTCTACTAATGGTCGTAAATTATAACTCATTGCTGTAATACGATGATGATCTTCATACTTCCCTAAAATAGTAATGGTTTTCCCCATAACGAACTGCGATGTCCAAGGACGATTAAAAATAGATACATCAAATTCCTCTTCATCATAGAGAACTTTAAATTTGGTAACACTTTGTTTCCCTCTAAAGCGAATCACACGAGCTGGTGAAATAATCATCGCTTCCATTGCAATTTTGTCATCCTTTTGCCATGTTTCAAAAGGTTTTGCTTCTATGACCTCATAGCGAAATGGATAATAGGTTAATAAATCTTGTGCCTCTTCAATTTGCATGCTATTTAAAATAGCAATTTTCTTATCCGAAATTCTAAGTTTCTTTAATTCCATGATACTACCTTCTTATTTATCAAAACGTAAACGATAAGAACAATGCTTACATAATTCTTCACTTAATTTACGATTTTGAAAGCCGATACGCATCGCTTCACAGCGCTTTGATTCCACAATGTCTTTTAACGGTGTTTGAAAGATATTCCCTAAATTCATATCACCTTTCGTATCTAAACAACAAGGAACAACACTTCCATCCGATAAAATTCCACACATTGTTTTCATTCCTAAACAAGTACCATGATCTGAAAGATATGGTAAGTTAAGAGAAGGCCACGTAAAGATTGTTTCAAAATGAAGATGTAGATGATCTGCTAAATCGATTCTCATCATTCGTTTTAATGTTTCTTGATCAAAAGAAACCTGATAGTATTCTTTGATCTTATCAAAAATAACCTGTGTTTCTTTTGTTAGATGTTGATCAACTAAAGACCATAATCGATAATTCACATGAATGCCACTTGCCACTAAAATTTTAGAAGATGCAAAAACATCTTTTAAATAATTTGGTTGCTCATGCTGTGGAAAACTATGTAAAGAGACGTTTAATTGTCGAATACAACCTGCATTTGCTAGCACATCACATTGTTTTTTTAGTAATGTACCATTTGTCGTAATGATCACTTCGATGTTAGCTTCTTTGCATATTTGTAAAAAAGTAGCTAAATCAGGGTGTGATAAAGGTTCCCCTAATACATGAAAATAAACATGTTTCGTATAAGGTTTAACTTCTTTGATGACATGTTTAAATTCATCTATCGACATACGATGCGCTGGACGACTATTTTGAATACAAAATGAACAAGCTAAATTACAAGTGTTTGTAATTTCAATATATACACGCTTAAATCGCATACTCATACTCCTTTCTTTAAATGGTAAAAAAGGATGCTATCTTATCGCTATACATCCTTTTTATGTTTATGTTTTAAATGTTTTAATTTTTCTCTCAAATGACGTTCTACCTCATCATATAAAAGATCAAAATCATCTTCTAAATGATGATTTAAGCACATATCAAAATAAATATGGCGAACACATTTTGTTTCTAAATCATATTCTACGCAACCTGTATCGATTGCCTGCTCTGTAGGATAACCCTCAATAGACAACGTATCTTCACTAATCGAACCACGAATGCCCTCGAATTCAAAAGTTAATGGACTAATCATAACAGGAATCTTTGCATAGCTATTAAGAAATTGACTTAATGCTTCACTTTCTTCGTTTTTGACACTTATCAAAATCATCTTAATGCGATTATTTTGAAGATGCTTAATGAAACGATAGCGCACTTCATCTTGTACGCTATCGTTTTGAAACATCTTATCATTAATATAAAATAACTTCATTGAGATCCTTAACGTGACATGAAGAAGTTAGGAATTTTTCCTTCATGTTCGTCGTCATTTGTAGTTTGTGTATTTACTTTCGCATGTGTTGCTGCATGTGTTGCAGTATAGTTTTCTTCTTTTTTAGTGAAACCATGAGGAGTTAAATCAACTGCTTCAGTTTTTTTTGGCTGTTTTGAGTAAGAAAACATTTTATCCATTGGATCTTCTTCTTTTTCTTCTTTATCAAAACCTGTAGCAATTACCGTAACGATAACAGCATCTCCAAGTTTTTCATTAATTGCGACACCGAAGATAGCGTCAATTTCATTACCTGCAGATTCACGAATTGATGTCATTGCATCATCTGCATCAAATAATGTAATTGATTCGCCACCAGTAATGTTAACAATTGCATTACGAGCTCCACGAATTTGTGTTTCAAGTAATGGTGACTGGATTGCTTTTTCAGCAGCTACACGTGCTTTATCTTCACCCTCAGCCATACCAATACCGATTAATGCAGAACCTTGGTTTTCCATAACGGTACGAACATCTGCGAAGTCTAAGTTAATTAATGCTGGAATCGCAATTAAGTCAGTAATCGTTTGAACTCCCTGACGTAATACATTGTCAGCTGCCTGGAAAGCTTCTGTTAAAGGACGGCGTCCAATAACTTCAATTAAGTTGTTATTTGAAACAACAATTAATGAATCCACATATTCTTTCATTTCAGCTAATCCATCTTCTGCTGATTTCATACGTTTTTTACCTTCAAATGAGAAAGGTTTAGTAACAATTCCTACCGTTAAGGCACCTTCTTCTTTAGCGATTTTTGCAAATAAAGGTGCAGCACCTGTACCAGTTCCTCCACCTAAACCAGCAGTGATGAATACCATATCACTACCTTTAATAGCTTCACGAATTTCGCTTTCGCTTTCCTGTGCAGCACGACGTCCAATTTCAGGAACGGCACCAGCACCTAATCCTTTCGTAATTTCACGACCTAAAATTAATTTATTTTCGACTGGAGATTTCGCTAAACACTGTAAATCCGTGTTGGCAACGAAGAACTCTACTCCTTTTACTCCTTCTGCAACCATGCGGTTTACGGCATTACATCCTCCACCACCGATTCCAAAGACTTTAATATTTGCTACTTGTTGAAAATCTAAATCGTTCATCATATTTCTCCTCCATCCTTTTTTAACTTAATAAAATTTTCTTTAATTTGGCAGTAAATCCTGTATCTTCACTTGTGTTTTTACGAATAAATGTCTGAATTGCTTTATCCACTTCACTTAAACGAACACTGATACGATCATCTTTACGAAGATTCATCTGTTCTTTCCAGCTATAGAATAATCCAAGTCCAGCACTTAAGGAAGCATCACGAGCACCAACAGTCTGTGGCACATATACCTGCCAAGGTGCATTTAACTGATCGTATAATTGTTCACAGCATTGCAATTCACAACCTTCACCAGTTAATAAATAACGCACATCCCCACTATCAACAATCGGTTGACACGCTTTGTTAACTTCTTTGATCCATTCTTCTACTTTTGGTTGTACATATTCACAAACTTGTTTTTCGGTTAATGTAAGCTGTGTACCATCTTTACTCCATAAGTAGATAACATCATCTTTTGCTTCATCGCTCTTCATACAACATGTATTGCCTAATAAGCGATACCCGATATACATATCTAATTCTTGTTCTTTACATAAATTTGATAACCATTTGCCATATCCATGATTCAACATTTCACAGTTTACTAATTTGCCATGCGTAAATAGTGATAATGTCGTATTTTGACGGGCAATATTAACTAAAATCACATATTTGTCTACGGTCTGTGAAAAGACTGCAGATTCTTGCGCAATTGCATAAGAATCTAAGCAAATATCCATGATTTCTAAGCCGGCTTTTTCAATGCATCGTGCATAAGAATACACGATTTCTTTGTCAGCATATAATAAATCGACACTCATTTGTAAATCTTCACAAATTTCATCGATTGGCATCTTACGAGACGTAATTCCATTCGCAATATATTTAATACATCCTACATTGACTAATTCTAATTCATCATTTAGCTTATGTGAAATGGCTTCATTTAAACCACGCTGTAAATCTGTTAAACGAATGCGTTTACTAATTTCTCTAGCACTTACACTCACACGCTGATTATGTCTTTCAACGTTCACACTCGGTAGTGCTAAAAGAACACGATATACGCGATAACCTAATGTATCTTCAGCTTTTTTCAAAGTCTTCATAATACCATTCACAACATCTTGTTCGTCTACAATTCTTTTGTTTTCAATACCCTTAATCTCTGCTCTTGCGATACATAATACATTGAATCTTGTATCATAAAATTCACCGACAATCAAACGTACTTCATGATCCGCGATTTCGACAGAAGCATAGATTTCTTTTCGACCCATAAGGCTACCCCCTTACATCACAATAATAATTCTACTGATACTCTTATATGATACCATAAAAACCACGTATAAAAAACTATTTCTAACAAATTATATACATTCTATTATTATAAAAAAGAAGAGAAGTGAATTACTTCTCTCTCTCTTCTTGTTGCAATTGAATAATTGTATCTTTTTCTAAATTTGCGCGTTCTTTTCGAATTTGTTTTGAAACGTTTGTCTTCTTAAAAGATACTGTATTTTTACGCTCTTTGCGCATCTTTAAATAAGCAATTAAAATAACGATGAATAAGATAGCAAAAACCCCACAGGCAATCATGCTCCATAAAGATTGTTTTTGTAATACTTCATAGCGTTCTTGTGTAAGACAGGCTGCATTACTATAAATCTGTAGGCTTTTTTCACTTTTTTCATACTGATAATAAACCGTTTCACCAGCTTCATTCATCACATAGATTAAAGCATAGTTTTTAAATTCTTCATCATCATAAGTCCAACCTGGAAATTTTACACCATCCACATCCACTTCACCAAAAGTCATATCTTCGCGTTCTTGTAATTCTTTTGGTACATCAATAAGGGCGATATTTTCATTTAGAATTGCCATTGGACGATAAATGGAAGTCACTTTTTTACTTGCTTCATCATAGAAATAAAAATCTTGCTTACCATCATTTTCTAAATATAGTGCACATCGTTTAAGATGGTCATTTTTCCATGCTGGAACACTTACGCCATCAATGGTAATACTTCCTTTGGTAAACAACTTATTTGGCATATCCATATTTCTTGGACTAACCCCTAATTTTTTGCCATGATAATCAACATATGCAAGTGGTGTATCATCGACGATGACAGAAACCTTATATACTCGTTTATCTCCATTTTCAGCTGTTACACTGATTTTGAATGTCTGTTTCCCAACTTCGACTTCTTTTTTTCCAATGCCTTTAACTTGTGCATTTTTATCACTTGCTTTTGCCTTTAAAGTAATGCTTTTGGTTGTATTCTTTACGCTGACTTCATATTCGAATACATCTTTTTTAAAGGCCGGTGATAGAGTTGCATCAGATACCGATAATGATGCTAGAAAATTATCATCACTTGCTTCGATTTCTTCGACCTCTTCTTCATCTGAAGATTGTGGTATAG
>SAMEA104404106__coassemble_2312_pt1 | contig 12320 bp, 15 predicted proteins | sample SAMEA104404106__metabat2_low_PE_054 | metagenome-assembled genome bin SAMEA104404106 (sample SAMEA104404106) | Balaenoptera acutorostrata
TTAGATGAATTGCCTTTTGATTATAGTCGTAAACTCACAAGCGTTTTAGTAAAGTATCAAGGGAATCCTTGCATGATTGTGAAAGGTAATTTAGAACATGTGATTAAGCGATGTACGAAGATTTACTATCATGGTAGTTATTTTGATATTGAGGATTCATCTTTACAAAGTGTTTATCATGTTGTGGATGATATGTTAGAAGATGGAATGAAAGTTTTAGCTATTGCAATCAAAGATATCAATAAGGATCATCTTACGATGGATGATGAAAATGATTTAATCTTAGTAGGATATATTGCTTTTTTTGATGCTCCTAAAAAGAGTGCGAAAGAAGCATTACAACAGTTATCAATATTAGATGTGAGTGTAAAAGTTTTAAGCGGTGATCATATGAGTGTTACAAAATCGATATGTAAAAGATTGGACATGGATGTAAGTTTTATGATGACTGGTGCAGAATTTGATGCATTAAATGATAATGAAATTTTTAAAAGCGTAGAACAGGCAAAGATATTTTGCGAATTGACCCCTATTCAGAAGCAAAAAATCGTGGATATCCTACAAATGAATGGACATTATGTAGGGTTTTTAGGGGATGGTTTAAATGATTTAGCTGCCGTTCTACAAGCAGATGTAGGAATTTGTGTAGATTCCGCAAATGCATCACTAAAAGATGCTGCCGATGTTATTTTGTTAAAGAAAGATTTAAAAGTATTGGAGTCTGGTATTTTAGAAGGACGAAAAGCATTTGCGAATATGTCAAAATATATTAAGATTACTGCTTCTAGTAATTTAGGAAATATTATTGCGATTGTAATAGCAAGTGTTTGTTTGCCATTCTTTCCTATGACGTCGTTACAATTGTTGCTGTTGAATTTATTATATGATGGATTATGTTTAATTTTACCTTGGGATCATGTTGATAGGAAGATGGTTAACAAGCCATTAGAGTGGTCTAAGGATACGTTAGCAAGATTTATGTTATGGTTTGGTCCAATTAGTTCTTTTTTTGATATTCTTACTTTTATTTTCTTATATTTTATATTATGTCCATATTTATGCGGAGGAAGTTTTAATACACTAGATATTGTGGAACAATTGCACTTTATGGCTATTTTCCAAACAGGTTGGTTTTTAGAATCGATGTGGACACAAATTTTAATTTTATATTTATTACGAAGTGAAGAAATTAAGCTGTTTAAAAGTAAACCATCAAAACCAGTATGGATCGTTACGATATTTGGAATTATTGCTTTTACATTATTATCGATGAGTAAATTAGGAAATTATATTGGAATGATCAAATTACCTTGGATGTATTTTATCTTTTTAGTTCTGATTGTTACTTGTTATTTGGTAATGATTACTTTTGCAAAGAAGTTATATTTAAGAAAATATGATAAGTTAATTTAGAAAGGAGCATTTGTATGAAAAAACAAATCGATATGATTCGTGCCGATTCAAAAACATTAAAATGGATCATTGATGAGTTAAAACAAGCTCCTAATGATTTAATAACAAAAGAAGAAGTAAGACAGGGATTTTTAAATCTTGTGGATGGTATTACACGAACATTGATGATTGATATAGAAGATGATGTAAAAAGAATTGATGCACATTATGATCAAATATCTTGTGGTGATTTATTGATAAATAAACAGGCACATCGTGTCTTAATAAAAGAAAAAGAAGTATATTTAACGCCAAAAGAGTTCGATATTTTATATTTCTTAGCGAAAAATCGTGGTGAAATTTTTACGAAAAAGCAAATCTATCAGGCTGTATGGGAAGATGATTATTTATTAGATGATAGTAATATCATGGCGTTTATTCGTAAATTAAGAAAGAAGATTGAACCTAATCCTGATGATCCTATTTATATTTTAACAATTTGGGGAATTGGCTATAAGTTTAATGATAAGTTGTAAAAACATCCGTAATGGATGTTTTTTTAATTCTTGCGTTGTCGCAAGGAAATCGCAAGTTTTTAATCATGTGATTTGTTGTACTTGTTTTATATAATCAACACTGTTGAAAGGAGGCAGTGCTATGAAGTAACCATTAGAAAGGAGTGAAGAAAATGGATTATATGTTTATTATAAGCCATATTTTGTTGGCGATGATCTTGGGCTTGTCCATTGGACTAGAACGGCAATTAACTGGTCATACAGCTGGTGTAAGAATTAATGTATTGATTTGTATGGGAACCTGTTTTTTTACCTTATTTCCATTATTGAATGGTTCTAAAGAAGTATATCGAGTAACAAGTAGCATTATTTCAGGAGTTGGATTTTTATGCAGTGGTGTCATTTTTAAAGAGAATGGTTCAGTTCGTGGGATGAATACAGCAGCTACGCTATGGTGTTCTGCAGCAATTGGAATTCTTGCAACAAATGAAAATATGTATTTAAGCATTATTGCAACAATCATCTTAATTACTTCAAATTTAGTTTTAAGACCACTTGCACTACGTATTAATCCTGTGATTTGCAGTGATGAAAATGATAAGTTATATCGAATCTCGGTTACTTGTTTAGAAGAAGCAGAACCAGAAATTAGACAATTACTAATTACGAATAGTACAAATAGTACAAGTTTATTTTTAAGTAATTTAGAAAGTGGCGATGTGATTGGCGATAAGGTAGAAGTTGTGGCCGAGTTCTGTTCAATGGGGAAACCTAAAATCCATGTATTGGAGAGCATGGTTGGAAAGACATTAAAGAATCCACGTGTTGTGCGAGCTGGATGGGAGGTTATCTGATGAATGTATTTGCTGGAAGTATTCGTTTGTTTGAAATCACTAAGCTAGATTTTCAAACCTATATCGAAGTTGTCCGTATTGTATCGATAGGTATTGAAATCAGCGTCTTATTACTACTTGGTAAATATTGGTTGTTTAGAAAAATTCATCAGAGAATGAAAGTGTTGAAGGAGGAGATAAAATGAGTTTTATTTGTCTGTTCATTGGTATTCTATTTCTGTTAATTGGAATATTATTTGCGAACGGAAAATTATTGATGTATATGAAAGCTTTTAATGAAATGTCAGAAGCAGATAAAGAAGTATTTCAAGTGGAGAAGTTATATCGAAACATTGGATTGATGATTGCTAGTAGTGGTGTAATCTTTGTTTTAAATGGTATTAGTGAGATATTTTCAAAACAAGGCTTTATGATTGCTATTATGCTTTGGTTAGTAGCTGCAATTATTGATTTAATGTACATCGAAAAGCAAAAACAAATTGTAATGAAAAAATAATTTAAAGGAGGCTAAGATATGGTAATGAAGAAAAAATATACGAATCAGCATCTTGAGAATGAAAAAACAGTTATTCGTGAAGAACAGAATCGTTTAATAACTGCTGTTTCATCTATGAGTGTAAAAGATGTATTAAAAAGTGTGAATACAACATTAAGAGGGTTAAGCGATCAAGATGTATTAAAGGCAAGAAGTACTTATGGTAATAACAAGGTAACAAAGGAAAAGAAAAAATCACTTCCACAGCGATTAGCAAGTGCTTTTATTAATCCGTTTACAGCGATTTTATTCTTTTTAGCAATTGTATCATCTATTACAGATATGTTATTTCCTTACTTTCAATTATTTGGAAGTGAAATGGAAGATTTCGATTGCTTAACAGTTGTCATTATTTTAACCATGGTATTTATTTCAGGGGCACTTCGTTTTATTCAAGAATCAAGAAGTGGAAATGCAGCTGAAAAACTATTATCAATGATTACAACTACTTGTACGATTACAAGAAAAGATAAAAATAAAATTGAATTACCATTAGAAGAAGTAGTTGTTGGAGATATCGTACATTTATCAGCGGGAGATATGATTCCGGCTGATTTACGTATCATAGATGCGAAAGATTTATTTGTGTCACAAGCAAGTCTAACAGGAGAAAGTGAACCGATTGAAAAAATTCCAATGACATGCGATCAACAACATGATGCTATTACAGATTGTATGAATATGGCTTTTATGGGAAGTAATGTTATTTCAGGTACTGCAACCGGTGTTGTTGTTGCGGTTGGTGATAATACGTTATTTGGTTCTATGGCTGCTGCTGTTGTGAGTGAAGCTGTCGAGACAAATTTTACGAAAGGTGTAAATGCGGTAAGTTGGGTATTAATTCGTTTTATGATGGTTATGGTACCTTTAGTGTTTGTAATTAATGGAATTACGAAAGGGGATTGGTTGGCTGCTTTCTTATTCGGTATTTCGATTGCAGTAGGACTTACACCAGAAATGTTGCCAATGATTGTTACAACATGTTTAGCTAAAGGTGCAATGTCTATGGGGAAGAAGAAAACGATTGTAAAAAATTTAAATTCAATTCAAAATTTTGGGGCAATTGATATTTTGTGTACTGATAAAACAGGTACGCTAACACAAGATAATGTTGTACTAGAATATCATTTAAATATTGATGGAGAAGATGATCCAAGAGTTTTACGTCATGCTTATTTAAATAGTTATTTTCAAACAGGATATAAAAATTTAATGGATCTTGCAATTATTCAGCGTACAGAATTAGAAGAACAATCAAATCCTGAATTAGTTGATTTATCAGAACACTATGTAAAAATTGATGAAATTCCATTTGATTTTAAACGTCGTAGATTGACAACTTATGTAGAAGATACAAATGGAAAAAAACAGATGGTTACAAAAGGTGCTGTTGAAGAAATGTTACCAATATGTACGTATTGTGAACATAATGGAAGGGTACAAGTGTTAGATGATCAATTACGTCATAAGATTTTAAAAACAGTAGATGGTTTAAACGAAAAAGGTTTTAGAGTACTTGCGATTGCGCAGAAAAGCAATTTAGATAAAGATGTAATCAATGCGAAAGATGAGAGCGAAATGGTTCTAATAGGGTATTTAGCATTCTTAGATCCACCTAAGGAATCAACATTTGATGCCATCCGTGCACTGAAACAACATGGTGTAACTTGTAAAATCTTAACTGGAGATAATGATAAAGTTACAAGTACAATTTGTAAACAAGTGGGGTTAGAAGTAAAAAATATGCTTTTAGGACCAGAAGTAGAATTTATGAATGATGTAGAATTAGCTGAAGCGGCTGAACAAACACAAGTATTTGCGAAACTAACACCTGATCAAAAAGCAAGAGTTGTTTCAATTTTAAGAGCTAATGGACATACCGTTGGCTTTATGGGGGATGGAATCAATGATGCAGCAGCTATGAAAGCAAGTGATATTGGAATTAGTGTAGATACAGCTGTTGATGTGGCAAAAGAATCAGCTGATATTATCTTGTTAGAAAAAGATTTAATGGTTCTTGAAGAAGGGATTATTGAAGGTCGCAAAACATATGCGAATATGATTAAATATATCAAAATGACAGCATCAAGTAACTTTGGAATATGTTCTCTGTATTAGCAGCTTATGCTTTATTGCCATTCTTACCTATGATGAGTGTACATTTAATCTTCTTAAATTTAATTTATGACTTATCTTGTACGGCAATTCCTTGGGATAATGTAGACAAAGAATTCTTAGCATCACCTCGTAAATGGGATGCATCAAGTGTTGGAAACTTTATGATTTGGATTGGACCAACTAGTTCTATTTTTGATTTTACAACATATAGTTTTATGTACTTTATCATCTGTCCAATCTTTGTTTCTCATGGAGTTTTATTTAATGACTTAGCTTCTCACTTTAGTGGAGCTGAATTAGAACAATTACAAACACTTTATATCGCAATGTTTCAGGCAGGATGGTTTGTGGAATCCATGTGGAGTCAGACATTAGTCATTCATATGATTCGTACACCAAAAATTCCTTTCATTCAAAGTCGTGCATCTGCACCACTTACATTACTAACATTTACAGGAATTGCGGTGTTAACTATTATTCCATTTACTAAATTTGGTGAAATGTTAGGCTTTGTGGCATTACCGATGGCTTACTTTGCATATTTAATTCCATGTATTCTTCTTTACATGATTTTAGCTACAAGTTTAAAGAAAGCTTATGTTCGTCACTTTGGTGAGTTATTATAAGGAGGTTGAAATATGAATTTTACAAATTTATGGATGACACTGTTTCATAAAACAACTTGGTTTGGAATTGATTTAGGGTTTTGGGTTTCAATGGGTATATCCTTATTGGTTGCCATTCTTATGAATATTGTATTTTGGAATACAAAACCATATAAAAAATAGCAAAATTTATATACGTATACGTTTACAAGATAGCTTTCATATACTAAAATAAGATATATAAAAGGGGAACCATTATGGAAAGCTATCAACGAAAAGAAACGAAGCAGTATGTAGTAGTTTTAGAATTTTTATTATCTGTAGTAACCTTTGTATTATTCTTTTTAAATCATGAATTGATATATCGCTTACCATTAGGTCTAATTTGTGCATTATGTGCTATGAAAACAATTTATAATATGAAGGCTATTAATAAAAAATAACTACTTTGCGTAGTTATTTTTTTCATTAGGTTATATATTTAAATTGATAAAAATTAGTATATTTAAAAAGTTTGTTATTCAAAACTTTGTATTTGTCTTATTTTAAAATGCGAATGTTGTGATTTGTTTATAATCTTGTTATAATTTTTTTATTAAGCAAGGAGTGATTCCATGAAAAATGTAGCATTGATGTGCGATTCAAGTGCAGACATTACAAAAGAACAAGAAAAAGATTTAGGTATACATGTTGTTCGTATGCCAATTACAATTGATGGTAAAGAATTTATTGAAGAAGAAACAATTTTTGATGAAGATGTAATACGCGCCTTAAACGAAGGAAAACAAGTAAAAACAGCACAGCCGATTATCGGAGACTTAACAAGAATGTGGGAAGAGTTATTAGAGACATATGATGAAGTTTTCTACATTCCTCTTTCAAAACACTTAAGTGGTACATGTGGAGTAGCTTTACGTTTGGCGGAAGAATACAATGGGCGTGTAACAGTTTTAGATAGTGAGTTTGTATGTTATCCAGTTGTTTTACTCTTAGGAATGGTAAAAGATATGATTAGCAGAGGTTATTCTTGTGCGGAAATTAAGCATAAGATTGAAACTGAAACAGATTTATATGCTGTTTTAATTCCTGAAAATTTAACAACTTTAAAAAATGGTGGACGTATTTCACCAGCTGCTGCAGCAGTAGCAGGATTATTAAAGATTCAACCTTTATTAAAAGTAGAGCATGGACAAATTGATTTGGCTGACAAAGTTCGAACATTGAAGAAAGCCTATCGAGAAGGAATCGCGGTTGTTACAAAAGATATTGATCCAAGTGAGTATGTTTGGATGATTATTGATGCTGATAATCGCGAGATGAGTGATGAGTTGAAAGACCAACTTGAAGAAGTTATTCAGCAGCCAGTATTACAATGCAGTTTTAAAGCTGTCATTATGTCTCATGCTGGTCCTGGTACGATTGGTTTTGGACGTTTAAAAAAATTAAATTATTAGAGGTACGTTATGATTGATGCACATGTTTCCTTTTCAAAACCATATAGTAAAGAAGTTTTGATGGAATATATTGAAGAAGCAAAAAAGGTAGGAATTGATGAACTATATGTTATCGAACCAAGTTTTAAATTTTTAGAATTTGGTTTATTATATAATGAAATTCGTACGATGTATCCTTGTCAAGAGGACTGGTATTGTCGCTTAAAAAAACAATCGATTAAAGAATATCATGCATTTATTAGTGCGATGCGCAAAGAAACTTTTGATATTAAGGTTCGTTTTGGCTTATGTATTAGTTATCTTGCGCAACATGAACAGTGGATGCGTGAAATTAAAGAACAATTTGATTATGATATCTTTATTGCAAGCATTGATTTCATTGATAATATCGCATTTGCCTGGGGTGAAGATTCCGATAAGATGTTATGGAATAAATATAATACGAATTATTTATATCGACGTTATTATGAAACGATGAATGCATTGTTGACATCTAATTTATTTGATGGTGTCTCAGGGTTTGATCGAATTAAAGTATCGAGACATACACCTACTTATCATATGAAGCATACATATCATAAATTAGCGAAATTATTGCATGAGCATCATATGTATGTAGAAGATGGTACAAGTATTCATTATTTTGATCATCATCCAGATTATGGTTTAAGTGATGTTTTTAAACAGCATTGCATTGATGAAAAAGTTGAAATTAAAAAAGCTAGTTTAGCAATCCAGCCTAAGGATGTTGCTCGTGATTTTCAAATGTAGGGAATATAAATAAAAAAAGCGAATGTTCGCTTTTTTTTTATTGATTCATTATTTCAATTAATTCAGTTGCATTTTCAAGTAGTGCGGATTCAAGTTCATGGTTATCATCAGCTACAATCCATTGATCATCTTTTTTAATTAGATGGATAGGAATCTGATATTCTTTTACTTTATGAATATCTTTAATAGAAGAATAAATAATATTCATGATTTCTTTGTGAACTTTGCTTGAAGCGTAATTCGGATTCTTTTTAAATAATGCTTTTGTTTTTTTTGTTGCTTCTTTTTGTGCTTTTTGTAAAGAGTCATAAATATCTTTTGATTTAAAGTTGATAATAACTTCTGCTGAATCTTCTTTAATCGTTTCTTTCACAATGTCATAATCAAAATCATAAAGTACGGAATGTACTTGATCTTGCAGTTCTTTTGCAATTCCTTTTAAGTAATCTGCATCATGCATTTCTAAAAAGTTAATGCGTTGCATATCCCATTGAGATGTACCTTCTAAGATTGTCTTATCTTGGCTGATAATTGCATCTAAAAAGCTTTGCGTAACACTTGTTGGTGTAGCTTTGTTTGGTTTGCTACAACCAGTGAATAAAACAATGCATAATAGAATAATACCTATGTGTTTTAATCGTTTGATAAAAATCGCCCCTTTATTCTTTTTAATTTTTTATCTAGTCTTTATGACTACTTCTATTTTAGCATATTTATTTCATATAGCAGAGCGATTTATAGCAAAAAGGGTAGGTTTCAATAATAAAAAGTGGTAAAATATTGATAAAAGGAGATGCATATTATGATGAACTTTAGTGAAGATTTGAAAAAGGTAATTTTAGCAGGAATTGGAGCAGCAGCAACAACAGCTGAAAAATCAAAAGAATTAGTAGACGACTTTGTGAAAAAAGGAGAATTGACAGTAGAACAAGGAAAAATCTTAAATGAAGAACTTAAACATACTGTAAAAGAAAGATTACGTGTACCAAGTGATGTGGAAGCGATGAAAAAAGATCTAGAAAAAGTGAGCGATGAAGACCTTGCCGCTTTAAAACAACACATCGAAGAATTACAAGCAAAACATAATGACTAAACATAATGAAGGTATCTTAAGCAGTAAACGTCGACTAGCTCAAATCATCAGTATTCTTAAAAAGCATCAGGTTTCGAAAGGTGTCAATCCAGTTAAATTTCGTGAAATATTAGAGGATTTAGGCCCAACATTTGTAAAAATAGGACAAATCATGTCTTCTCGTCAGGACATGTTTTCAGAGCGCTATTGTCATGAATTAATAAAATTAAGAGATAATGTATTACCAATGTCCATGGAAAGTGTGCGCAGGGTGATTGAATCGGAATATCAACAACCACTTGAAGAAGTGTTTGAAAAATTTGAAGTGACTCCGCTTGGGAGTGCATCGATTGCACAGGTGCATCATGCGACATTAAAAAATGGCAAAGAAATCGTTGTGAAAGTACAAAGACCAAATATTTATGAAACGATGGAACGTGATATTGCTCTTATTCGCAAGGCGAGTAAACTATTGCATCTTAATGAAGTATTAGGTAGTGTTGTTGATATTAATATTGTTTTAGATGAATTTTGGCACACTGCTAAAGAAGAAATGGATTTCTTAAATGAAGCTCGTTTTGCGAAAAAATTTGCACGTTTAAATGAGCAATTAAAATATATTGATACACCAAAAATTGAAGATGCTTATACAACAAGTAAAGTTTTGGTGATGGAATATATTGATGGTTATGAGTTAGATGATTTTGAAAAATTAAAACAAGAAGGTTATGATCGCAATGAAATTGCGCAAAAATTAGCCGAAAACTATATTAAACAAATTGTCGATGATGGCTTTTTCCATGCGGATCCACACTTAGGGAATGTACGTATTCGTGATGGTCAAATTGTATGGATTGACTTTGGAATGATGGGTATTCTACAATCACAAGATCGTGATTTAATGAAGAATGCTGTCTTAGCGATTGCAGATAACGATACACAAAAATTAGTGGATGTTATCTTGACGCTTGGAATTCATGATAGTCGCATTGACTATGCATTATTTTATGATGATATTGAAACTTTTATGCGCCGATATTTACATATGGAACTTGCGGAGATCAATTTAGGAATTGCAACGCAAGAAGTATTTACTATTGCGCATAAACATCGTATATCGATGCCAAAAGGCGTAAGTATGTTAGCGCGAGGATTAGTGACGATCGAAAGTACGATGACAGTGATTGATCCTACGATCAATATTGTTCAAATTGCTGCGAATCATGTAGCTAGTAGAATGGTAAAAAAATTAGATTTAAAACATGAAGCGATTACGAACACAAAACTTATTTATGATGCTTTCTCATATGGCACAAAATTACCAGTTCAGCTATATGATGTCATCCAGATGATTATGAAGGGACGTCTAAAAGTAAATTTAGATGTGATGGGCAGTGATGTACCAATGGCTGCTATTAATCATATGGTCAATAAATTAACAGTAGGAATTGTAAGTGCAGGGCTGTTGATGGCTAGTTCTTTGCTTTGTACAACACAGATGACACCACAGGTATTTGGAATACCGGCAATTGGCTTTATTGGATATATAACGGCAATCCTTTTAGGATGTTGGTTATTATATGCTGTATTGAAAGAGCATAAAAAAAATAAACGGATATAGAGGAGGAAATTATGAAACGTTTTATTGGGTTAGTATTGATGACAAGCTTATGTATGATGGTGTTGGCTGGTTGTGGACAGCAGCCAAAAGATGCTGAAACAGTGATTAAGGATGCACTAGCAAACAACGATGGTAGTGAGATTGTAGAAATTTATGATGCTGCTATTGAACAGGATGAAATTAATAAAATTGAAGATTTATTAATTGAAAATTTCACAAAAGAGAAAGCAGAAGTTGTGAAATTAACACCAGAAGAAATGGTTGAATCAAAAAACAAATATGTTGATTTTATTATGCTAAGTGATAAAGAAATGGAAAATATTGGTAATGTTGAAAAAGCATGTGGAATTTTTAAAGTATTAACACAGGCTGTAAACAATACGATTTCAAATCCAGTGGATGCTGCTATTTTTGATTTTGGACACGCTTTAGAAGGACGCCGTGTTTACATGGTTGCTCAAGAGTTATTAAATGAAGGGAAAAAAGCGGAGGCTAAAGAAAAATTAGAAACGGCACTTAATTGGTTAACTTTAGATGATAGTACTAAGGATGTTTTAATTCCAGTTATCAATGAACAATTAGCAGAATTGAAATAATTTATGATAAGGGCACATAGTGCTCTTTTTTTGTATACAAATGCTCGAAAAAAGATTATACTATTTTTACATTGTGACATGTATGATGTCACAATAGGGTTTATCATATGGCTGTAAAGATAGAAAAGAGGTAGAGCTATATGATTAATGAAAAGAAAATGGCAAAGGAATTATTGAATGCAGTGTGGAACGAGGATGTTGACAGATTAGAAGATTTACTTGCGTTTGGAGCTGATCCAAACTGGCGCTTTAATGGTTTCCCAATTTTACTTCATGCGGTATATACAGAAAATGTAGATGCTGTCGAAGTACTACTTCAAGCAGGAGCATTAGGAATCGAAGAAGCGTTAGGTTTTGCTTTAGAACAAGGAATTGGAAATGTTGTTGTTGCTTTAGCGAATAAAGGAATTGTACCTAAGTATTATGAAGCTAACGAAGTGTTTGGAACGCACCCATCTCGTTATAGTCCCTTAGGATATCATCCAAAGTGCTTGCATTCATAATAAGGGTGAATATACATGAGTCGAAGTACAAACTGTATTAAGATGTTGCTTTTGTTGAAAGCACGAGGTTTTATGAGTGTGGAAGAACTTGCGACGATATTAGATACAAATGTACGTAATATACGTGAATATCGTAAAGAATTAGAAGAGGCGGGATACTCCATCATTTCGACAACGGGAAAATATGGAGGGTATCAATTAGATACATCCTGCCTTTTTCCTGTCACTCGTCTTAGAGCTGAAGAACATCAAGCGTTATTAGAAGCTTTAGAATATATGAAAAG
>SAMEA104404106__coassemble_2359_pt1 | contig 12103 bp, 10 predicted proteins | sample SAMEA104404106__metabat2_low_PE_054 | metagenome-assembled genome bin SAMEA104404106 (sample SAMEA104404106) | Balaenoptera acutorostrata
GCTTATGATGAAGAAAAGAAAGAAATACGTGTCCAATTAATGGGGGAAGTACAGATGGAGATTTTAAAATATAAAATTCTTCAATTACTGAATATTCCTATTGATTTTGACGAAGGAAAAATCAATTATAAAGAAACCATTCTGAAGGAAGTAGAAGGTGTAGGACACTTTGAACCATTGCGTCATTATGCAGAAGTTCATATTTTATTAGAACCATTACCATTAGGAAGTGGAATTGTCATTGAAAGCGAAGCGAATACGGACCAATTAGATAAGCATTGGCAGCGCTTAGTATTAGCTCATTTAGCCCAAAAAGAACATGTAGGGGTATTGTTAGGAGCTCCTTTAACAGATGTTAAAATGACGCTCTTATGTGGTAAAGCACATTTAAAACATACGGATGCAGGAGATTTTCGACAAGCTTGTTATCGTGCAATTAGACAGGCTTTGATGAAAAGTGAAAGCGTTGTTTTAGAGCCGATTTATCAATTCCAATTAACGATTCCAACAAGTAGTATGAGTCGTGTCATCTATGATTTACAACGCATGGCAGCAACGGTAAAAATTGTTGAACAAAACGATGCCACAACGATGCTTGAAGGAAGCGCATCGGTAGCTAAAATGCAAAGTTATCCTTTGGAATTAAGAGCTATTACCAAAGGAAAAGGAAAACTTACTTGTGCACTAGCAGGATATCAACAAAGTGCTGAAAGTGAAGCCTTAAGCATTGCTTCTGGATATGATCCAGAACGTGATTTACGAAACCCTAGTTCTTCAGTATTCTGCATTCATGGAAGTGGTGTTATTATTCCTTGGAATCAAGTAGAAGAATATATGCATCTTCCGCTTCGTCAACAAGCACCAATATCATCATCAACGATGAAACATCGTGTAAGTAAAGTGGATGATGCGGAATTACAACGTGTGTTTGAGAGTATTTATGGTCGTCCAAAACCAAAAACATTCCAAAAACCAAAAGTAAAACGTACCAATGAAGTAAGTAATGTTGAAATTGCAAGTGTTAAAATTTTACCTGAATGTTTACTTGTTGATGGATATAATATGATTTATGGTTGGGATGAACTAAAACATTTGGCAAATGATCATATGGATGCTGCAAGAGATCGATTAATCGATTTACTAAATAGTTATCAAGGATATAAAAAATGTGAAGTAATTGTGGTATTTGATGCTTATAAACGAGATCATCAAACAATTACGACAAGTATGGCAGGCAAGGTGCATGTGGTTTATACGAAAAAATCACAGACAGCGGATAGCTACATTGAAGCAGCTACGCATAAACTTGCGAAAGATTATCGTGTAAGAGTAGCCACAAGTGATGGCTTAGAACAATTGATTGTCATCGGTCAGGGAGCAACGCGAATTTCGGCAAGGGAATTAGAAAGTGAATTATCTTTCTGTTCAAAAACGACCTTAAAAGAATATCAAAAAAATCAGCCTGTCTTCCGCAATCAAGCATTAGCAGATATCAAAAATTATAAAAAATAAGAGAATAAGCAAAAAGTGAACATATCGTTATGGATATGTTCACTTTTTAAGAATTATTAAGATATTTCATGAAATTTGTTTATTTAAATATCACACTAATGGTATTTTTATGTTAAAATTATAAAGTATTAATAAGCAAGAAATTAATACGAAAATGTGCAAGGAGCAAAACTATGAGATATCAATTTTTATGTAAGAATGTCAAAGACAACGAGCAGTATTGGGAAGATTTTAAAAGCCAATTAAGCGATGGGGATGAAATTAGCTTTACAAAAATTGAAAAATTTGGCTTTGGACTTTTGGATTTACAAAAGAAATTAACGTTCTGTAAGGAGCATCAAATTTCATTATTTGATGAAACGTACCAGGTCGAATTAAACAGTGAACGCGAATTGGCAATGTTTTATTATGTGTTATCACTGAAAAATGAAAATCATAGGGAAAAGCAATTAAGTGGGATTAAAGAAGCATTACGTTTAAAGGAAGAAGGAAGAGGAGCTTATGGTCGACCAATCGCCTCTTTACCAAAAGACTTTGAAGAAAAAGTGATGACTTTAAAACGCGAACATCGACCATTAGAAGATTATCGTAAAACAATCGGAATGAAAAAATCAACATTCTACAAGTATGCGAAAATTATTCTAAACAAATTGAATGATGAAGAAGAATAGCATATATAAAAAAGCTGATTAAGTTCAGTTTTTTTTACGTGAAATGGTGAAAAAAAGTTATTTTCACCATTTCATGAAATTATTATAGTTTTCTTTTTTATAAAAATGTGCTATAACGTAACATGCGAAACATATGGGGCATTAAACATTCAAATGAATTTGTTTGGTGACGAAGGAGGATAAATCATGAACGAAAAAAGAAAAGTAGTATTAGTAGGTACTGGATTTGTTGGTATGTCAATGGCATACAGCTTCTTAAGTACTGGAGGATTAGATGAATTAGTATTAATTGATGTTAACCACGATAAAGCAGAAGGTGAAGCAATGGACTTACAGCATGGATTACCTTATGCACACTCTAAAATGACAATCAAAGCTGGTGGATACGAAGAATGTAAAGACGCTAGTATCGTTGTTATTACAGCTGGAGTTACAATGAAAGAAGGCGAAAGTCGTTTAGATATCGCTGCGAAAGATACAATGATTATCAAAAGCGTAACAGAAAACATCATGGCTTCTGGATTTGATGGAATCATCGTTGTAGCAAGTAACCCAGTAGACAGTATGACTTATGTTGCTCAGAAAGTAAGTGGACTTCCAAAAGAACGCGTAATCGGTTCAGGTACATTACTTGATACAGCACGTTTAAGATACTTAATGAGTGAATACTTAAATGTATCTGCTAGCAACATTCACGCATACATCATGGGTGAACACGGAGATTCAAGTTTCGTACCTTGGACAAATGCTTATGTAGGATGTAAAAACTTATTAGATATCCTTGATGAACAAGGTAGAGATTTAGCAGATTTACACAACATCTACTCTCAAGTTCAGCAGGCTGGATATGAAATTATCAAACGTAAACGTTCAACTTACTACGGAATCGGTCTTTCATTAAACCGTTTAGTACATGCTATCTTAGATGACGAAAACGTTATTTTAACTGTATCAGCATTCCAAGAAGGAGAATACGGACAAAAAGGATTATACATCGGTGTACCTGCAATCATTAACCGTAAAGGTATCCGTGAAATCGTTCAGCTTGAATTAAACGATGTTGACCAGGCTAAATTTGATGCAAGTTGCGATACATTAAGAGGAATTAACGAAGGAACAATCAACCCTTTATTATAATCTGATATCATATTTAGGTACTATGCAAATAGTACCTTTTTTTTAGATATTCTAAGAAGTATAGATGGTAGCGTAAAAGCAAAATAAAAAGGCTGCTTCCTATGAAACCCAGGAAGCAAGCCTTTTTATTCGTATTTATTTGAAATAACTAATTTTTGATTCATCAAATTGATCAACACGTTCTTTAAACTCATTTGGATAACCAACGGCTACTACACCAATCGGTAATAAATGATCTTCTAAATGAAAGTAGTTACGGAAGTTATCAACTCGTTCTTGTAACGGGGCAACAGCACACCAACATGTACCAAGTCCTTGGTTAACACCTTCTACTAAAATATTTTCAATGGCTGCAGCTGCATCCACATACAAATATTCGTCTACAGGGTTACAATTGCGATCCCCCATGACTAATATTGCGCAATCTGCTTGTTTCATCATTGAAGTATAAGGTTGAAGATCTGTCATGTGATCAAGAGCTTCACGGTTTTTAATTACTAAAAATTTCCATGATTGAAGATTACGAGCAGTTGGTGCATTCATTGCGGCACGTAATAATTCTTTGATTTTTTCATCCTCTACTGGTTTGTTTTCATATTTACGAATACTAACACGTTGATATAATTCTTTTAACATAATCGTTCGTCCTTTTATTATGATTATTATATATGAAAAAAATTTAGAATGGATAACCATTCTAGATTTTTTGTTTTTTATTCACCAACTAATGGTGGAATTACAATATTGTGACGACGACCAGGGTTGAAAGATGTTAAATATTTACCATCTTCTTCTAGTAATGTATCAATTGTAACGAACTGATAACCTAATTTATCTAATTCTTTTAAAGCAATTTTAACTCCATCAATCGTTTCTTTATGAATATCATGCATTAAGACAACTTCGTAACCAACTTTCGCATGGTCGATAATGATTTGTGACATTAATTGAGGGTTATGGTTTTCCCAGTCTTTTGAATCAATATCCCATAATACCATGTTCATACCATTCACAGATTCAAGTGTGTCATTAATAGCACCATAAGGTGGACGATAAAAACGAGGCTCAAATCCGATTAATTTAAAGATTTCATCATTTGTGTTATACAATTCATCCGTTACCTGAGCAGCATTCATTCTACCAGTGACTGAAATATCCATTGAATGATCCCAAGAGTGGTTGGCAACCGTGTGTCCACGACGATATACTTCTTTCACTTCATTTGGATATGTCACAACATTTTGTCCTAACATAAAGAATGTTCCACGACCACCATATTTTTCTAATTCATCCATGATTGCCTGTGTATTTCCATTACGAGGGCCATCATCGAATGTAAACGCAATTAATTTTTTATCTTTCTGAACAGCAGGTTGTTCTTTTGGAATAACTGTATCTTTCATAAAGTATGAAGGAATGTTTTTATTTGTAAGTGCAACATAGGCTTCATTATCTTTATATACGAAATCTAGTGTTTTAGTAGCATCATTGTTAAAATAGAAAGATACGCGATCTTTTTTCACAATGAAATTATGCAAGTTATCATTTTTAATTAACTTTTCACTAATTCCTTGTTTTTTAGCAAGTTCTTTTAATTTCACAATATAATCACGACGTACAACGTCTTTTGTATCCAATAGTATTTTACGTTTTAAATCATAGTTATAAGAAATATCTTCTTTTTTAATAACCTTGTTTGCTTCATCTTTTACAACTTGATGGAAAGTGATAGATACATAAGTGTCATAAATATTAGCGTCATCATAATCTACGCTAACAAAGTACATACCATCTTGTTTTAAATTTGTTTTTACATGTTCTTTTTTATACGTTTCTACAATTTGGTTTAAAGCTTCATCATCATATTTTGGATAGTAGATAGAAGTATAGAAAACTTCCTCTTCTGTTTGTGATTCATGTTTCATTGTTCCGTATAATTTTGTATCCTCATTACAAATATCATATTCTTTGTATGGATTTGCAAATAAAACATGGTAAGCTCCAAAAATTAGTCCAATCACAACTAAAATACTAATTACTAGCAAAGCTACGCGATCCCAACGTATGTGTCTTTTATTCTTTTTATACATAATTTCCCTCCTAATTGCATTCATTATAACAGATTCTAAATGACAATTGTCATTCTTTATCTCTTTTTTAGCCACATTATAATTATGCCATAGAAAAGGGGAAAAATATCTTAAATTTAATTAATAATAAGGAAGAAATCGGAACATTTAAAAAATTTTAAAAAAATAGATAAAAGGCTTGGACAGTTTATCAAATATGGTGCATACTAATATTATAGAGATAGAGGAGGTATCGTTTATGAATCAATCAAGTTTACACAAATTAACTTGTGGATTGTATGTAATCTCAAGTGCATTTGAAAAGGAAAGCAGTGGGTGTGTGGCGAACACATTGCAGCAGGTAACTTCAAGTCCTGTTCAATTAAGTATCACGCTAAATAAAAATAATTATACTGAACAACTAATTGAAAAAAGTGGTGTTTTCAATGCCGTTGTTTTACCACAAGATGTAGATATGGATACAATTCGTCACTTTGGTTTCCAATCAGGAAAGGATGTCGACAAATATGGAACATTCCCACATCAATTAGATGCTCAAAATATTCCATATATTGATGGTGTTGGTGTATGTTACTTCACATGTAAAGTAGTATCTACATTAGATGTAGGATCTCATGTGATCTTTGTTGGAGAAGTTGTAGATATGGATGTTCTTTCAGACAAAGAAGTCATTACTTATGCTTACTACCACAAAGTAAAAAATGGGGCAACTCCTAAAAATGCATCTAGTTACCAAGAAAAAGTAGAGGTAAAAGGATGGAGATGTACTGTATGTGGATATATTTATGAAGGTGAAGTCTTACCAGATGATTATATCTGTCCATTATGTGGTGCACCAGCGGTTATGTTTGAAAAACTATAAGTATTAAAAAGAGTTTAGATTCTTAGTGTTTTCATCGATTTTTATTTTTTTACATAGAGAATTATGGAAATATATTAACTTTGATGAAAGTAAATTAAATTTAGAAAAGCAAAAGATTAACTTTCATTAGAATCTTTTGCTTTTATTCTTTTAGTAATATAAAATGTAAGCACTATTACAAAAAAAAATAAAAAAAATAACGCAACATAGGTGCAAGAGAATATACTTTATGATAAACTATTACTGTTAAAAAAAGGAGCGAATGATATGAAACAAGACATGATTGTAATTTTAGACTTGGGAAGCACTGAAAACACACGTTTAGCACGTGAAATCCGCGAATTAGGAGTTTACAGTGAAATTTATCCTCATGATATCACAAAAGCAGAATTAGACAAATTATCTAACGTAAAAGGTATCGTCATCAACGGTGGTCCAAACAATGTAATTGATGGAGTAGCAATTGATGTTGAAGAATATATGTATGCTGGAAACATTCCACTATTAGCTGTTGAACACGAAATCGCTAAATGCGACAAATTAGCAAACTGGAGCGATGACAAAGAAGAACGTATGAACGTTTTAAAATCTTTCGTATTTGACACTTGTAAATGTGAAGCAAATTGGAACATGAAAAACTTCGTAGCAGATCAGGTTGAATTGATCCGTGAACAGGTTAAAGATAAAAAAGTTTTATTAGCATTATCTGGTGGAGTAGACAGTTCTGTTGTTGCTGCTTTATTAATCAAAGCAATTGGTAAACAGTTAGTATGTGTTCACGTTAACCACGGATTAATGAGAAAAGGTGAATCTGAAAGTGTTGTTGAAGTATTCAAAAACCAGTTAGATGCAAACCTTGTATATGTTGATGCTAGTGATCGTTTCTTAGGATTATTAGATGGAGTAGCTGACCCAGAAGCAAAACGTAAAATTATCGGTACTGAATTCATTCGTGTATTCGAAGAAGAAGCTCGTAAATTAGAAGGTATTGATTTCTTAGCTCAGGGAACTATCTACCCAGACATCATTGAAAGTGGAACAAAAACAGCTAAAGTTGTTAAATCACACCACAACGTAGGTGGATTACCTGAAGACTTAGCATTTGAATTAGTTGAACCATTACGTCAGTTATTTAAAGACGAAGTACGTGCTTGCGGTCTTGAATTAGGATTACCTCACGAAATGGTATTCCGTCAGCCTTTCCCAGGACCTGGATTAGGAGTACGTTGCTTAGGTGCAATCACTCGTGAACGTCTTGAAGCAGTAAGAGAATCAGACGCTATTTTACGTGAAGAATTCGCAAAAGCTGGACTAGAAAGCCGTGTATGGCAATACTTCACAATCGTTCCTGAATTCAAATCAGTAGGTGTAAAAAACAACGAAAGATGTTTTGAATACCCAGTTATCTTACGTGCAGTAAACACAATCGATGCAATGACAGCTTCAATCGAAGATATTGAATGGCCAATCTTACACAAGATTACAGACCGTATCTTAAACGAAGTTCCAAACATCAACCGTGTATGCTACGACTTAACACCAAAACCATGTGGAACAATTGAGTGGGAATAGTAAAAACCATCAAAAAAGCCCTATTTTAAGGGCTTTTCTTTTTTTTTGATACCATTTTGATACCATTAGAATGAATTTACTTGATAAATGGGAAGTTTATTTTCCATTCTATATAATCACGTTCGCTGATCTTGCCATCTTTAAGATCAGCTTTTTTTCGCATCCAGCGATCTAAGAAATCATCTAGAACTTCATTGTCTAGATCTAAATAAAAGTGTTCATCTTTTTTGTATATGGAGATAGGCCAAGCATCATCATGTTCAAAAAGAGTAAACACAAAGTCTGTCATTGCAGTATGTTCATCATAACTTAAGTAAAATGATTTTACATCTAATGCCTCACTTATTTTTTTTAGTATATCGTCTTTTGGGGTACGGATGTCGTTCTCATATTGAGATATCCTTGTACGGCCATTTTCATCTGGTGATAAACCAATCTTAGTCGCTAACTCTTCCTGTGTCATTCCGCGAAATTTTCTTACATAACGAATTCTTTGCCCCATTGTAAAGAAAACCATGTTTTCACCTCCAATTTATACTTCTGTATAAAGTATAACATATTTGCTAACGTTTTTTAATCTTGAATTGTCATTTTGAAAGTTCAAGAACTGTATATAATAGAGTTGATACAATATATGTTAACAAAAAAGTTTACATATACTATTGACGTTAACTAATTTGTTAACTATAATATACGTGAACATATTTGTTCACAGTGTGTATAGGAGGTATAAAAATTGGAAAAATTATTTTTAAACGCACAGGAAGTAGCTGATGAATTAGGCACATCAAAAGCGTATGCCTATAAATTAATTCAAAAGCTAAATGAAGAATTAGAGACGAAAGGATATATTACAATTCAAGGAAAAGTGAATTGCTTATATTTCCATGAGAAGATTTATGCAAGAGGTGATGTGTTGAATGCCAGTCTATAAAGACAGTACGAAGAACACTTGGTATGTATCGATTCGATATAAGGATTGGAAAGGACAAAGTCAACGATTATTTAAAAGAGGATTTAAGACGAAAAAGGCAGCAAAAAAATTTGAAACAGTTTTTTTGATGAAGATTGATGGTAACTTGGATATGAATTTTGAAGATTTTGTAGAAATTTATTTTCGAGATATTGAACAAAGAATTAAGTACAATACATTAATTATGAAACAAACCGTTGTAGAACATAATATATTGCCTTATTTCAAGCAAATGAAGATTGCTGATATTACTCCTACAATGATTATGCAATGGCAGAATGAAATGATGCAGACAAAAAATAGAAGACACCAACGATATTCAGAAACAACATTGAAATCGATTCATTCACAGTTAAGTGCAATATTTAATCATGCAGTACGTTATTATCATCTTGAATCGAATCCTTGTAAAGTTGTAGGTAGGATGGGATCTAATGAGACAACTACGATTAACTTTTGGACAATAAGTGAATATAAAAAATTTTCTGAAGTCATGATGGATAAACCACTTTATTATGTATTATTTGAAGTATTGTACTGGTGTGGATTGCGTATGGGTGAATGCTTAGCACTTACCTACGAAGATATTAATTTCAGACAAAAAAAGTTAAGAATCAACAAATCATATCAAAGAATTAAAGGTGAGGATGTAATAACATCTCCAAAAACTAAAAAAAGTGTTCGTGAAGTAGAAATACCTGAATTCCTTGTAGATGAATTAAAGGACTATACATCCAGCATATATAAATTGAAAAAGACTGATCGTATTTTCCCAGTATATAAAAACAACATCCATCGTGAATTAGAACGTGGATGCCGAATAGCTAATGTAAAAAAGATTAGAGTTCATGATTTAAGACATAGTCATATATCTTTATTGATCGAAAAAGGTTTTACTGCCCTTGCTATTGCTGATAGAGTAGGGCACGAAACGATAACCATAACATATCGATATGCCCATTTATTCCCTAATAAAGGAAGAGAAATAGCAAATTATTTGAATGATGAGAAGGAGGTAGACGATGAGTCAAAAAAACTTGGACAACCAGTATCGATTCCGCAGTGTTACAGTTGGATTTCGAATGTCACCACAAGAAAGCAGAATGTTAAATGAAAAAGTAAAGCTGAGCGGATTAACAAAACAAGATTATTTATTACATTGTATAGAAAATAGAAACTATACGATTGATGGAAGAAGTACTAGAGTATACAAAGAACTATGTAAAAAGTTAAAGTATTTTGAAGATGTATTGTATCAAACCAAAGAAGTGGAAAAATTATCTTTAGATGAATTGGAATTAATTGAATATGTATTACAGATTGTAGTAGCAATCAGAGCAAAAAAAAAGAGCACAGATCATAGTAGTTCAGGAGCCACGCCAATGAATCCTAAATTAAATTCTGCTATAACCTATGCTAAAGATAATTTTAAAGTATTTCCGCTTAATGTCAATTCAAAAAGTGAGCAGATTGTACATTCATGGCCGATCGAAGCAACAACAGATATGTCTAAAATAGAAGAATGGTTTAAAAATCATGACTATAATATTGGAGTAAAGACTGGAAATGGATTAATTGTTATTGACATTGATGTTAAAAATGATGTAGATGGAAGAAATTCAATAAAGGAATTTCTTCCTGATTTTCCAAAAACAAAAGTGGTAAAAACACCTAGTGGAGGTTTTCATCTTTATTATCGAGTAGATCGTGAAATAAGAAATAGAATCGGAATATATCCAGGAGTTGATATCCGCGGGGATGGTGGATATATTGTAGGAATTGAAAGCATAATAAATGATTGTAAATACGAATTGATAAATGATCACTTGATTGCAGATGCAAATGAAGCAGTATATCAATTCGTTGAATCTAAAAATAAAAATAATTTAGAAAAAATAAGTGATTTGATTCCAGTTGGGCAGCGAAATGACATATTATTCAAACTAGGATGTTCTTTGCATAACAAAGGTCTATTACAAGAATCTATTTACGCTGCTATACAAAAAGAAAACGAATTGCATTGTGAGGTTCCTTTAGAAGAAAAAGAAATACAACAAATAATTGAGGGTATTACGAAAAGATATACAAAAGGATTGTTACCACGCAATATACAAGATAATGCATCAGAATACTTCAATGCTGCAAAATTAATTACACAACATTATGTAGATGAAGCAGAAATTGTTGAAGACTTGTTACCTATTGGAGTAACTCTATTTGGAGCACCACAAAAAATTGGTAAAACATTTTTTGCATTGCAGTTATCCAATGCAATTGCAAGTGGAACAGATTTTCTAGGTAAAAAAGTAGAACAAGGTAACGTGCTCTATTTTGCTTTAGAAGATTCAAAAAATAAAATTAATAAACGATTGAAAAATTTTAATATTTCTATTAGTGAATGCTTAAATTTTAAAATTATTAAACCATTTGATCCATTATTTAATGTAGAAGAAGAAATTAAAAAGGAACTTTCAATTCATCCAACATTAAAGATGATTGTTATTGATACATTTCCAAAAATAAGAAAAGAAGTGAAAGTAGATTATCAAACTGAATATGAAGAATTATCAAAATATCATGAATTAGGTATGAAATATGGAATAGCGATTTTATTAATCCTGCATGTACGAAAATCAATTGATAAAAATAATGCATTTGATAATATTTATGGCTCACGAGGAATAACAGCTGCTGCAGATGGAATGATAGTTCTGTTAAGACATGAAGTCATGCCACGATTGAAAGATTTATATGTAATTGGTAAAGATATTCCAGAAAATAGTTATGTGCTAAAACAAGATGAAAGATTACTGTATTCGATTGAAGAAAACATAGAAGAAGAATCAAATTTAGATGAAAATTTAATTAAATTAATCAATTATGTAGTATCTAAAAAAGAATATACAGGAACACATCAAGAGTTATGTTCACAAGCAAGTTTGGCTATTGAAGCAAGACGTCTTTCAGGATTGATCAGAGGCCATATGAAAGAATTAAATGATAACTATATTTTAGTAGATTATCCACCACGAACATCAAAAGCAAGAGTCATTCATTTACGTTATGTGGGGAATGAAGAGTTAGAAAATTAATGACAAAATGACGGTGTGACGGTCTGTATGTATTATTTTTTAATCGTCATACCGTCATATATCGTCACATCGTCATATATATTTTAAAAAGAATTTGTAACAGGTATACAAGTTCTTTTTTTAACGTTTTTAAACGTGGAGCCATCAATGAAATTGATGTTTTAAGGGGATTTGGGGATATCCACAACAAGCAA
>SAMEA104404106__coassemble_2445_pt1 | contig 11745 bp, 12 predicted proteins | sample SAMEA104404106__metabat2_low_PE_054 | metagenome-assembled genome bin SAMEA104404106 (sample SAMEA104404106) | Balaenoptera acutorostrata
TCGGCCTTTATTAGCCTTCAAGATATCAATAATTTGATTTAATACTTCTTCGTTTCTTTTAGAAACTATATCTTCTTTCTTTATTTCAAAGAAATAAGTAGATTTAGATAATTCCATAGCTTTAAGAAGATGACTTAGTTTATATCCTTCTTCTCTAAGTTCTTTAATGATTTCTGCTTTTTCGCCTTGAGACGCGCAGCTTCCTTTTCTTGCCTCAAGGCTATTTCTTTTTTTATCACTTCGATCTCCGCTCTGATGACTTCATTTTCTGCTCTTAGACGTATTAATTCTTCACGTTCCGATTCATTTAATTGTTCTTGTTTAGTTACTTTTTTCTTCATATTGGTTTCCTTTAGCTTTTTACCTTTAGCTTTTGTTATAAGACCATTATAACCAATTTCTTTATATTTTCGAACCCAGCTATACAACAATCCTTGGTTAATTCCTGCATCCAAAGCTGTAGATCTAATAGAACTACCAGCTAATACTCTTGAAACAAGGTCTAGCTTTTCATCTGGTGACCAATATTTGTTTTGGTTTTTATGTCTTAAAGCTTCTGGCCCTTGTTTTTCTAAAGTGATAGTCCAAATCCTGATATAATTTTCAAATTGTTTTTTTGTAATTCCTTCCGGTACATCAAGAATAACACCTTTACGATACATTTCGATACATTTCATCTTGAATTCATAACTATAACGCATAAAAAATACCCTCCTTACTGGTTTGTCCAGTAAAGAGGGTACATATCATCATAAGAGTGTCATTTTTTTATTTAATAACTTATGAATTATGCAAGTTTTAAGAATGCAAGGTATCCTTTTACAGCTTCATAGATATCTGCTTTTGAAGCGATTTCCCAAGGAGCATGCATGTTATGAACAGCAATACCACAGTCAATAACTTCCATTCCGTATTCAGCTAAGATGTAGGCGATTGTTCCTCCACCACCCTGGTCAACTTTACCAAGTTCAGCTGTTTGGAAACATACATCTTCTGCTTCCATAATATTTCTTAATGCTGCCATGTATTCAGCGTTCGCATCGTTACATCCACCTTTTCCACGAGATCCAGTGTATTTGTTGAAACATAAACCTTTTGCCATGTACGCAGAGTTTTTAGGTTCCATTACAGATGCATAGTTAGGATCAAATGCAGCACTTACATCACTACTTAACATTCTTGAGTTCGCTAATGCACGGCGGACTTTTAATTCAGAGTAATCGTTTGTACGATCCATAACTTCCGCAACCATGTTTTCAAAGAAACGTGAATGCATACCAGTTGCACCGATACTTCCAACTTCTTCTTTATCAACTAATAAGCATACTGCTGTACGATCTACTTCTTCCATTTCTAACATTGCTTTTAATGAAGTATAAGCACAGATACGGTCATCATGACCATATCCCATAACCATGCTACGGTCTAATCCATAGTCTCTTGCTTTTCCAGCAGGTACTACTTCAATTTCAGCAGATACAAAGTCATCTTCAATCACATTATATTTTTCTGCTAATAATTTTAAAATGTTTTTCTTAACAGCTTCTTTTTCTTCACCAGCTAAAGGCATGCTACCAAATGAGATATTTAAATCTTCCCCTTCGATTACATTGCTTCCTTTTTTAGCTAACTGATCTGCTGATAAGTGAACTAATAAGTCAGTAATTCCAACAACTGGATCGTTTTCATCTTCTCCAATGTTGATTTCTACGCTTGTACCATCTTTACGAACCATGACACCATGCATTGCAAGTGGTAATGTTACCCACTGATATTTTTTGATTCCACCATAGTAGTGAGTTTCTAATAAAGCGAAATCAGTATCTTCATATAATGGGTTCTGTTTAATATCTAAACGTGGGCTATCGATGTGAGCACCTAAGATTTTCATTCCTTTTTCCATTGGTTCTTTACCAATTAAGAATAAAGCAATTGTTTTTCCCATGTTATCTGCATAAACTTTATCACCAGGTTTTAATGTTTCATTGTTTTTAATAACTTCTGCTAAATCACGGTATCCACAAGCTTTTGCCATACGTAATCCTTCTTTAGCACATTCACGTTCTGTCTTACAATCAGAAATAAATTTTTTATATCCTTCCGCAAGATCCATTACTTCTTTTAAAGTTGCTTCATTATATTTTTTCCAAGCATTCTCTCTCATTTTAACATTCTCCTTTTTCTTTTTTTCATTATAAACATTCATCCAATATGATTCAACTCATATACCTAATAAGTAAATAATTCCTCACTTAATTGTAAATAGCTTTTATCGTCACTTGAATTTTCAATGATGACACTACCTTTTTTAGTACCTGTTTGTAGTGTTCCATTTTGTTTTAACATTTCTTTTAAATGTTTACATGTCCCATAGTTTCCATCAATCAACGAGATTTTATCGCCGACAATTTCACGTATTTTATCACGATAGAAAACAAAATGTGTACAACCTAAAACAATACTATCAATAGTTTGTAAATCATATGGCGCAAAATATGAACGTAATGTTTCTAAAACAAGTTGATCATCGTGAAGTTTTCCACCTTCCACAATTTTCACTAATTGTGGCGAAGGCAGTTTTTCAATTTTATGATCCTGTTCATAACGTGACATCAATTGTTCGAATTTTGTTTCACGTAAAGTAAACGGTGTTGCCATGACAATAACATGTTGCATCGTTTTTCCATCAACAGCTGGTTTTAATGCTGGTTCCATTCCAATGATCGGAATATCATAACGCAAACGAAGCTCATTCACACAAGCACTCGTTGCGGTATTACAAGCAATCACAATCGCTTTGACACCTTTTTTCATAAACTCATCACAGATTGCGATACAACGTTCACGAATCGCTTCTCGTTTTTTTTCACCATAAGGGGCAAAGGCAGAATCACCAAAATAAAGATAACTTTCATTTGGCATCTGTTTTACTAATTCCTTTAAAACACTAATTCCTCCAAGGCCAGAATCAAATACCCCGATTGCTTTGTTGGTTTCTGTCATATCATTACCCTCCTTACTTTTCATACTGCTCTATTATTATACGCTTTTTCATTTCCCTTTTCATTATCTTTGTGAAAATTTCTGTAATAATCGAAGATTTTTCATAATCATGAAAAGAGGAATCTATGCTATAATAAATAAGATTAAAGTGAGGCTATCAAATGGAAAAAATCAACTCTTTGCAACAATTAGAAGAATGCTTAAAAGCAAATCTTATTCTTTGTACCCCGACAAATAAAGGTTTGACTTATATCACATTATATAAAGATAAAGTAAGACTACAAAATGAATATTCCCGCTATATTCTAACATTTCAAGACTTTCTTGAACTCTATGGAAAACAACCATTCTTTATTTATGAAGAAGAACAAGGAAATGAAATTTCAGTAGAAAAAGATGAAGAATATTATGGTTGGTATCATAAATAAGGCTATGATTGTGATCATAGCCTTATTTATTCTTGTTCTTGAATTTGTTTGTTTAGCTTTTTCATCTCATGTTGAATAAAAACAAAAACGATCATTCCACTTGCGATATCCGCAATTGGACCTGCATATAAAATTCCATCTAAACCAAAAAAGATAGGTAAAATGAGAATCAAAGGAATTAATAAAATCAATTGACGCATCATTGATAATACACTTGCTTTTAAAGGTTGACCTGTGGCTTGAAAATAACTTGTTGCAGTAATTTGAAAACCTGAACAGAAAATTCCAAACATAAAGATACGCATCGCATGAACTGCAAATTCCATGAAGACACGATCTTCACTACCAAATAGTGACAAGATTGCTTGTGGGAATAATAAACATAATGCCCAGCCTATAAAAGCCATAATTGTTGCAGTAGTTGCGGCATGCTGATACGTATGTTTGACGCGCAAAGGTTGCTTTGCCCCTTTATTAAAGCCAAGAATAGGTTGTGCTCCAATTCCAACACCAACACAAACCGATGTAATAATCATACTTACCTTCACAACAATTCCCATCGCACTTAAAGCGACATCTCCTCCAGTAGCACTTAAATTTCCATAATGGACAAGTGAATTATTCATTGTTATTGACATTAGTGTACCAGCAATCTGGGTAATTCCACTTGAGATTCCAATGGTCAACATCGCTTTTGATAAGGCAAAGTGAATGCGGATATATTTTCTTGTTAATCGCATCTTTCCTTTTTTCATAAAATAATAAAGTAAGATACATGCTCCCATAATTTGTGCAGTAATCGTAGCAATAGCCGCTCCTTTTACACCCCAATGGAAAACAAAAATATAGATTGGATCTAGGATCATATTTAAAAAAGCACCAGTCAACATACTATACATTGCGACATTTGGACTTCCGTCCGTTCTTGCCATATTACTTAATCCAATTCCAATCAAGTTAAATGGAACGCCTAATAAGATAATAGCGGCATAGTCTTTCGCATAAGGCATATTCTTTGGCGTAGCTCCAAATAAATTTAAAATAGGTTCTAAGAAGAGTAAGCAAACAATCGCAAAAATCGTTCCAATTACAACTAATAATAAGAATTCATTCCCTAATGTAGCTTTTGCTTCTTCCTCTTTCTTCTCTCCTAATTTGATGGCAGCATAAGCACTACCACCTGCCCCAATCATTGTTCCAATCGCTAAAACAATCGTCATCAAAGGATAGGTAACTGTTGTAGCGGCATTTCCTAAATATCCGATTCCTTGGCCGATGAAAATCTGATCGACAATATTATATAACGCATTCACTAACATGCTGATCACACTAGGAATGGCAAAACGCATTAATAATTTACGAACTGGTAAATATCCTAAAGGATTATGATGTGATGTTGCTTCTTGCATATAACTAGCTCCTTTCAAAATAACTTTTGTATTATACCTTAAGAGTTGATTAGAAACAATAACATTTTTAAGTATATAAGAAAAAAAGTGAGTGCATCACTCACTTAAGTTTAAAAAACGTTTGGATTGTCTGTTCATATTTTTCCTTAGCTTTACAAATACTTTCTCCATGTCCCGCGTCTTCAACCATCAAGAGTTGTTTTCTACTACTACATGCATCATATAATGTTTGTGCCATCCAACTAGGTACCATCTTATCCTTACATCCTTGTACAAATAAAATCGGAACATTTGCCTTTTGGACACTTTCTATTGGACTATGATGATGAAAGTCAAAACCTGTACGATGTTTACAAATCTTTTCCACTATATTTAAAAAAGGAAATGCTGGTAGATGAAACATCTTCTTCATCTGAAACTTTAATACTTCATATGCACTATGAAATCCACAATCCGCAATGATTCCTTTGACTTGTTTGGGAAGTTCCTCTTCACAACTAGCTCCCATTACACAAGCAGCTCCCATGCTGACTCCATGAAGAAGGATTTCAATATCTTCCCCATAAGTAGATACCAAATACTTTGCCCATGCGATACAATCCATACGATCAAGCACACCAAAGCCAATATACTTTCCTTCACTTTGTCCATGAGCGCGATTATCTGGTAATAGCATTTGAAATCCTAAAGTATGATAAAATGAAAAATAAGGTGCATATTCATTACGCGCAAACCAATGATAACCATGAATACCAATTACAAATCGCTTACTTTTCTGTTTATATAAATAAGCGTGTAACTTAACATCGTCATCACTTTTTATAAAGCAATCCTCATACCCTACTTCATCCATTAATTTCATCCCTGCACATGCATCATGATAGTGCACGGAACCAATATAATAACTAGGTAACTTATTTATTTGTTTTGCGCGATCAAATACAAAATGAAATAATCGTAACGCAATGATATAAATAATAAGCAACAATATACAAACTACAATCCACAACATAACAAAACCTTCTTATAATCGTTTTAATAACCAAACACCAGTTAACACAGCCATTCCTTCTGACAATGTAACCGTAAACCAAATACCATCTACACCAAATAGATGAACCATGATAAATAACGCAATGACAACATAAACAAACCCTTTTAAAACAGCTAAAAAAGTTGCGGCACGACTACATTCAATTGCTTGAAAGTAATAAAGAACCATCGTTATCATAGAAGTAAAGAATAAACTACTAAAATAGAAACGAATTCCTTGTGCTGTTAAGCCAATTAAAGATGCATCCCCATTTCCGAAAATACTAGCAACGCTCTTAGGAACTAATAAGAAAATGGCGTATACCCCAAAGGCAAAGATAGCACTCGCAATAAGAGAAACATGGAACCCTTTTTTTGTTCTTTGGATATTACAAGCCCCATAATTCATAGAGATAATTGGTTGTGCAGCCTGTGCAAATCCATTTAATAATCCTTTCGTAACATAAGCAATATTCGTTACAACGGCAAATGCCGCAAGAAAGACTTCGTCTGCCATATGAACAATTACAAAGTTGAAAATCAAAATTACAATACCTGCACTAATTTCTAATACACCACTACCTAATCCATTCGCAAGCATTCGATTCCACAAATCAAGATGGAAGATATCTTTCGTAAAATGAACTGTATTTCGTTTTAATAAAAAGTGTGGTAATAAACAACATAAACCAAGTACTGACGCTAATGCTGTCGCCACACTTGCGCCATAAATTCCCTGATCTAAAACAACAACAAAAATATAGTCTAAAATAATATTCGAAAAGTTTCCACATAGCATTCCGATCATAGCTAATTTTGGGGCATGGTCATTACGCAATAAAATCGCTCCTGCATAATTGATTACAAAGAACATCGCACATGCATTAACAGGCATCATGTAATCTAATACATGAGGTAGTAATGATTTACTACTTCCTAGGGCATATGCAAAAGATTCTAAATTTAAGTTTCCCATAACCGCAATCAAGGTTCCAATGGATAGCATTCCAATAATGCTTGCACTAAACGCTTGATTACGTTGTTCTAAATGACCATTTCCTTCCGCAATCGACATGATTGTTGCGGCTCCTACACCAAATGTCAATCCAATAGCAGAATAAAGGGTGAATAATGGCATACAAATATTTAATGCCGCAAGTCCTGTTCCTCCTGCTCCTTGCGAAATAAAGAAAACATCGGCTAAGCAATATAATGAATTACTTGCCATCGCAATCAGCGTTGGTACTAAATATCGCAAATAAAGTTTGCTTACTTTATCCTGTAATAATCGCTCTTTCGAAATACTAGCTGACATATACATTCTCCTTTAATTTTTCTAAGACGCTCTTACATTGATGCGCATCTTCGATTGTAAAGATTACAAGTGGTGATTGAATACCAATGGCTTGATACTCTGAAAAAGCGCAAATTTCATCAATTGGTTCTTCACTTAGTAAATGCATACGACATTTCATATCCGTCATAATTGGATAACGATGTCCTTTTCGATCTTTTAAATCATATTGCGTGTTTCCACGACATAATCCACAATTTTTCTTCCCATCATCTTTTAAGTTGGCCTGAATTGGACAATACTCACTAATCATCAATTCCACATGACCATAAATTTGCTTCGCAAAGTTTCCCTTCACTTGATAACGACGCATAAAGTTTTCTACAACTTCTTTACAAGATTCATAACTATGTTCTAATGATAAAGAAACAATACTTACATTCGAGCGAAAGGCTTGATAAGCACTATAAGAGTTTGTAATATTCAATGATGTATCACCAAATACCATAGTCTTATTCGCCATTCCAGCATTTTCTTGAATTAAGGCTTCTGCTTCTTGATAAGCATCCTTTTTAACACGCTCTTCACGCAAATAAACAACTTCCCCTTGTTGCTTTAATCTTCTATATAACGCTTCATCCGCAACAAAGATATGTGTATAACCATATTGTTTACATGCTTCATATTGTGCTAAAGTATGCACTACAATCATCACCATTTGCTTTGGTGCAAGCTCTAAAGGGCTTGCTTCTTCCTCTAAAAAGCGACGCTTTCCATTACGAAGTTGACGTTTTTTTTGCAATGCTTCTAGCCCTTCACGACGCATGCGATTCACTTCTTTGATTGGCATAATTCCATCTTCGCATACTGCACTTAAATCAATATCCACTAAATCAAATGGAGTATCTTTACTCTTCGCTAATTGTGCTTCAATACGCTCTTTCGATAATGGTGTTTTTAATGCTTTTTGTGTAATACATTCGCTTTCTATAATAACTTTATTTCCATCATCATCCATCAAAGTAAGTGTTGGATGATGATCTATTCGCATCGTAAAAATGGCTTTCGCATGCACACTGCGATTACGAATCGTAAACGTTTGATGCAAGTCTAGTAATTGTTTCGTATCACTCGTTTTTAAAAGGACACTACCTTTTTTCACAAAACCTGTTTTATCTAATTGAATACGTTCCCCTTTTTTGGCACCATTCACTAATAAACCATTTTGATAGATACGATTTACACGGAACCCTTCATCTTCTTTATCTTTTAAAATACGAACACCATCTCCTTGGTGTAAGTCTTCTATTAATTTCACAGTCATTTTATCTTTTGTGACTTGTTCAATGATTCCAGCTCGAATTCCCATATGATTTGGACGAAGCGGATTCATTAAAGCACTTCCTACTTGATGATATAAATGACCACTTGTAAATCCTCTATTAAATACTTTTTCCATCTCGTGCATCATCTTTTGATCCACACGAAATTCTTTTTTCGCAAGATGTGCATCAATTGCCTGACGATATAATCGCGTCATTAAAGCAACATATTCTGGACGTTTCATTCGTCCTTCAATTTTAAAAGAGGCAACACCTGCATCAATTAAGGATGGGACTTGCGCTAGTGTATTTAAATCTTTTGGGCTCAGTAAGTAATCTCCTTTTGTTTTGATTTCTTTATGTAACCCATGATGATTTTCTTCTAAAGTATATTGCATACGACAAGGCTGTGCACAAGCACCACGATTTCCACTACGATTTAATGTAAGACTCGACATCAAGCATTGCCCTGAATAACTAACACACAAAGCCCCTTGCACAAAGACTTCTAAATCGACTCCTAATGCAGCGTACGCTGCTACTTCTTCAATCGTAGTTTCTCTTGGGACAACCACTCTTGCTGCACCCATTTCTTGTAGCATTTTAATTCCTTGAGGATTGTGAATATGCATCTGTGTTGAAACATGTAATTCAAGATCAGGGAAACGCTGATGAAGCAATTGAAATAAACCTAAATCTTGGATGATTAAAGCATCCACATCCGCATCCTGTAATTCTTTAATATAAGCAATTACCTGAGGAATTTCATTTTCATAAATCAATGTATTTACAGTCACATATACACGTACTCCATAGGTATGTGCGTAAGCAACTGCTTCCACCATTTCCTCTTTATCAAAATTCGATGCGAATGCACGCGCACCAAATACACTTCCACCTAAATAAATGGCATCACAACCATTTTGTACAGCTGCCATCAATGCTTCCATCGATCCTGCTGGAGCTAATAATTCTACTTTTTTCATTCTTGATTCACCGCCTGTCGTTTCGTTTTAAATATGGCTCTTGTAATTGTTGAAACTAATAAAATACCAAGTGCTAATACACCTGCAATACACATCGTATTAATTCCTAACGTTAATGCTTTATCCGCATGTCCAGAGATTGCCTCTAACATCGTCTTATACATCCCTCCACCTGGCACCAGAGGAATAAGGGCACAAATAATGAAGGTTGTGACCGGTGTCTTAAACACACGAGCTAAAATTTCTGAATAGAGTGAAAATGAAATAGAGCCAAAAAACATCGCCATCATTTCACTGCAGCCATATTGCAATGATAAATGATAAACAACGCCTCCAATACTTCCACCAATCCCTGCTAAAAATAATTTATTTCCATGAATATTAAATAGTACACCAAATCCTAGACTTGCTAAAAAGCTAGAAACAAGGATACGAATTACATCGACCATTCTAAGCGCCTCCTTGCATCACAAATAAACTCAAGATAAAACCAATACCAACCGCAATCGCAACTGCAACTAAAATCGCTTCGGTTGCACGCGCAATACCGGAAAGATAATCGCCAGCTACCGTATCACGAATTGCATTCGTAATCGCAAGCCCTGGTACTAATAACATGATACTTGAAATAATGATAATATCGACATCTGTACTTGGATAATAAGAATGCAAAGTCAGTGTAATAATAGCAGCACTTGCTCCACCAATCGCATTAATAAAGAAGTTATTCACTTCTCTTTGCTCTAATAACCAAGTAATTAATTTAATAAAGATTCCCACAACAAGAGAACATAGCGCTTCTTTAATATTACCCTCAAAGAAGAAAGCAAACCCAAAGGCTGTCAATGCTGAAAAGATTGTTGTCACAAGCAAAGAATATGGTTGATCACATTCAATATCATGCAATTCACTTTCTAATTGTTCTAATGTAAGTGGTTGAGTACTAGCCGTGCGAGATAAATGATTAATGCGATCAATACGATGTAAGTTTACGCCACGAGAATGCACACGGATGATTTTCGTTGCTGTTTTCGAATCCATTGTAATAGATAACATAATCCCTGTCAGCGTCACAAAACTATCCGCATCTTCTACTTCTTGAAAGCTTTTACTTAAGCGTACCATCGTCTCTTCTACACGATAAATTTCAGCTCCGCTTTCAATTAATAATTTACCCGCATATCCAATGACATTCACTAATTGATCAACACTCATTTTTCCCCTTCTTTCCAATGTCTTATTCACACAAAATTATATACTAAAACATTTTAAATTACATTCTTTTTATCAATTTAATCGCATAGAAAAAGAGGAACTATTCCTCTTTTACATGTTTTCTAAACTCGCAATGTCATTACCCGTTAAAGTTAACTTTTCCGAATTTTGCGCCATTTTTCTTATTTCTTAATTTATGTTTTAATAGACTACCTTGTGGAGCCTGTTTCGCATTACGACTCTTTTCTAATAATGCTTTTGTATCAACTTTTTTCTTTTCACTCATCTTTTCACATCCTCACTCTTGTTTAGTATACCATACTTTTTTTCACTTGTTATCGAAAAGCGATAACAGTTCTAATAATGATTGAATTTCATAAGTAATCGGATATGTTGGAGCACCCTCTTGTTTAGGATTCATCCAACACGTATCAATTCCTACTTGATAACCACCTAACATATCACTACTTAAAGAATCACCAATCAATAACATCTCATCTTTGCAAGCTTCCTCAATATGTTCAAAACAATACTCAAAATACTTTTCATCTGGTTTGCGATAACCTATTTCTTCGGAAATAAAGATCTTCTTAAAATAAGGATATAAACCAGATTCCTTTAATCTTCGATCTTGCGTCACTTTAAAACCATTGGTAACAATATAAAGAACATATCGTTTTGCCAATGCATCCACAACTTCTAAAGCATGTGGCATCAATGGATGAGCACTGCTTAATTGTTTTCGATAAGCATGTTCGAAAGCAATCCCATCTTCCGCAATCCCAAATTCTTGAAACAACGTCTGAAATCTAGTATAAATCACTTCTTCTCGTGAAATTAACCCTTTCTCATATCGTTTCCATAATTCTCCATTAATATCTAAATAACGATTGCGCATCGCATCACTAAAATCGATATGATGATCCGCAAATGTTTTACTTAAAGCAATTTTTTCACATGCATCAAAATCAAGGAGTGTGTTATCTACATCAAATAATAAAACTTTGTAATCTTTCATATCCATCTCCTACTTTGTATACAACATCGCTAGGGTAA
>SAMEA104404106__coassemble_2468_pt1 | contig 11641 bp, 4 predicted proteins | sample SAMEA104404106__metabat2_low_PE_054 | metagenome-assembled genome bin SAMEA104404106 (sample SAMEA104404106) | Balaenoptera acutorostrata
AATGCTTCTGCTTTCGCAATTGCATCATTTACTTTTGTGTAGTCAGCTGTTTTTACAACAAGAGCATTCATTGCATCAACTAATGCTTCTTTTGCATTTAAGACATAACCAATTGTTTTATCTTCTTGTGTTCCAGCTTTAACAGCTTTAATTACATTTTCTGAATTTGTAATTTCTTTATTTAATACTTCTAAACTTGTTTCAGTGTAAATTACATTTTCTGCTAATTCTTTAGCTTTTTCAACTGTGTTTTCTAAATCAGCAAGATTATAAACATCAGCTAGTTTACCATATACTTCTAATTCAACAATATGGTTTTCAGAGTTATTATTACCTTTCACTCCATTTCCATAAACTCTTACATAGCGTCCTTCCACAGGAGCATCTGTATTATGGAATAGCACTTTTCCTTCTGAAGTTTCAGGATATAAAGCTTCAGTTGGAGCTACATTCAATCCAAAGATATCTTCCGCTCCACTATAGTAAATAACCTCAAATTCTTTAAAGTCTTCTGTTTTTGAAACCGCAACAGCTGTAGAATCATATGTACGGTTGTCAAAGTAACGGTATAAAGAAACTTTATCAATTGAAGCCATAATTCCTAAATCCACTTGCATGTAAGAAGGTTTTGTTTTTTGTCCACTTGTTACATGTCCAAAAATACTGTAACTGTCTTTGTTATTTTTTAAACCATCAACAGCTACACTTAATGGACGTCCAGAATCTGTTCCATTTCCAGTGTAATCGTCGTTTACCCAACCAGAAGATACTGGTTTACGTAATGCTAAGTTTGTTGATTTTGTTTCTGGAATTAATGTTTTGTAAGCATCTAAAATAGCATCATAAGTTGCTTTGTATGCGCTTGTATTACCATCTTTTAATACTGCTTTTGCATCTCTTAATAATGTATCTAGATTACTTTCATTCCATGATTCAGCACTGTATAAAGGTTTTTCTTCCTCTACTTTTGCAATTAAATCTTTTAATAAAGTTTCAGTTGATAGTGCTGGAACTTCATCAAATCCTAAAGATTTATTGTATACTGTAGCTTTTATTACATTATTTGCATAAATATCAGCACTTGTAACTGCATATTCTTTATTTTTAATATCATATGCAGATTTATTTACATGACCATTTACATATAATTTAATAATACCATTGTTTTCTTTAACACCAGTTAATGATGTTAATAATCCATTGTTTACTACTTCATCAGATGTAGCACGAACATCATTCAATTCAAAATAAGGGTGTCCATCTTTATCAATACCTAATTTGTAATCAGATCCTTGAGAAAGTAATACTACGTCTTTTTCTGTTGTTTCTACATCAACCGTAACGGCAAAACCATTGTTTCCTTCTACACTATTTTCTTTTGTAGAAATTACTTTATTTTGTTTTACGTTATCTACATTTACAATTTCACTATGAACATAGTATTTTAATGTAGCTTCACCTGCTAATGCATTTTTTGCATCGTCAGTTCCTGCAGCAGCTTTCACAACTACAGATGCTCCATTTGTTAAAGCTTTAGTCAATGTTAAATTAAATGTACGATCATCAGCAAATGCTTTCGTAATTTCTGCATCTACTTTTTTACCATCTACTTCAACTGTAAATGTACCATCTAACACGGCTTCACTTGTCTGCACCTGAACTGTGCTAGCATCTTTAATGTATACTTTGTTTACAACTGGTGCATCAACATCTTTTTCTGTATTGAAATGTAAGACATACGTTTCACCTGGTTGTAACGTAACTTTAATTTTATCACCTTGTTTTGCTTCTGTTGGTAAAACAGCTTTAGAAGTCTGTCCTTTTGTAACATAAGAATGATCTTTAGTTACATGGTATTTTGTTCCTTTTTCTGTTTTTACTCCAATTGCAGCATCTAAATCAAATGAAATTTCTTTTTCTACTGCAGCAGGGTTTCTCATTGAGATAATACCTTCTGTTCCAGATTTATTAAATCCTGCAAATCCATATGCACCTTGTGTACCTGGATTAGATGAAATAGGTCCACTACTTAATCCAGCTGTAGTTGATGGATTTTCACCAATCATAATACCATTTCTTAATAATTCGAAGTTTGCTTCTGCCCATTCTAAGAAATCAGCATTTACTAAATATTTTTCTTCATCAAAAATTGAGTCTGAGAAATATAATTCCCAGAATGCTGTACCACGAGTTCCTTGCATAAACATGTAGTTTTCGAATTGTTCAGCATCCATAGAATCTTTTGTGATTCCTGTTCCTTCAGTTCCATAAATTGGGTCGTGGTTGTAAATGTTAGCTAGTGGGAATTGGAATTTATGATTTACTACGAAATCATAGTAACATCCATCACGGTAAGTCAACATATTGTCCATTTTGTTATTTAATGTTTCGTTCCAACGTTCACCACGATCACCTACACACTGTAACCATACTGAGTTAGCCCATTGTAAGTACCAAGGACTTGGGTTTACATAACAAGTTAATGAAATCCATAATTTATTAATTCCATTTTCTTTTTCATTTTGACGAGCTTCTTTAAATAATTCAATCCATTTTTCCCATAAATCTGTTACATGGTACATGTGGTGTACGCCACCATACATATGGTGATGATCTTCATCATAACCAACTACACCTTCACCACTTGGGAAATGATTAAATTGTGCATCATCTGCAAAACCATCCCATTTCCAGTAGTTTACACCATATTTTTCTTGCCAATTTAATGCCATTTCTTGGAATTTATCTACATAACGCTGATCAGCAACGTCAATTGAACCACCAGCTTTACTTCCGTTTCCAGCTGCAGTAATAATATTAGCTAATTCTCCGTAGTAGTTGTAACCTCCACGAGGTCCAACCCATACACCAAAGTTAGAACCAAAGTTCTGAACTAACTCACTTGAAGGAGTTAATCCTTTAGGGAATTTTGAGTTAAATGTCCAGAATCCATCTTTATTTACATCATCTTTACCGTTTCTTTCGATATCGATTGGACTTTGTAAATCACCTGGATTTTGACGATAAATGTTCCATCCATCATCTACTACATAAGAATCTAATGGACGTACACCAGTTTCAGATAAATGTTTATCTACCGCACTAAATGATGAAAGAATATTTTCATCAGTAATACGCATCATGTTATCAAACCAAGAGTTGTATTGAATACGGAATTCAGATGGTGTTGCAATACTGTCAATGTAGTCAAAGAATGACTGCTTAACAATATCTAAATTATTACCTTTTGTATCTGTTGCAGAACTTGCTCCAACTACACTTGCCCATGTTACATATTTACCATCAACTGTTAATTGTCCATCACGAGCAAAATCTTCAAAGTTTTTACCAGTATAGTAACGAGTGAAACCAACGTTATCTAACACTTCTGTTTGATTTGCTGGGAATTCGTTTCCTAAGAATAAACCATCAATATAGATTGGCTGGCCTAAGTTTGCTTTGAATTCTTCCATTGCCACAATTCCACCAGCATGAGGAATTGTCCAGTAATCGTCTTTATCATTTAATACTAAGTGTTCACTATCAATGTAATCAATACGCTGTGTTTTGTCAGCAAATTTTACTTCTAACACTTTTCTCATGAAGTGATCACCATTGTACATTACAACACGCTCAACAACTTCAATTCCATTGTATGCTTCAAAAGTAAAAGTAATTGATTTTCCAGTTTTTTCTACACCATTAATAGTAGCTGAAGTAGCTTCTACAACTGGTTTACCTTTTAATGTTAAATCACTAGCTTTAACTTTTGTGTCAGCAAATAATTCTTCTTGATTAAAAGTAGAGAAAGCTTCTTCATATAAATCGATTTCACTACCAGCAGCGAAGTTTCCTCCGTTACCTTCTAATACATTAATACCAACATAACGTCCAGTTTGTTTTTCAGCAAATTCTTGATAAAAGAAATTTGTATTTGTACCTTCAAATACACCATTTTCATATAAGAATTTACCTGTTAACTGTTTGTTATCAGCATTGTATAAATCATCTTTATCGTTACTAACATAAATTTCATATTTAACGATATTTCCGTTAGCGTTTTTACCATTGTTTGGTCTAGGACGGTAACCAAATGTTTGGAATGGAGTGTTATTTCCTCTGTCAATTGTTAATTTAACAGGCATTTTTGATGTTGTACCTTCTCCATTTTGATTGTATCTAGAGTGATAGTATGAGTTTAAATCACCATCGATTAGAGCATCATATCCTGCTCCATCACCATGCTGAACGCTTGTTCCTGTAATTTTCCACTCAGCACTACTACCATTGTGTACTAATGAATTTCCACTTTCATCTAAAATATCTAATTCTGCAATATTCATTGCTTTATTTACATTTTCTGAATTCCAGTGATGTGTTTCAGTAGCTTTAATTTTAACTTTTTTAGCACGTACAGCTGATTCTAAAGTAATAACCTTAGCTTCTTGTGTTTCTCCATAAGTTAATGCCTGTGTAACTTTAGTATCTTCGTTGTCATCAAAGATAATTTCAATATTTTTAATTAAACCTACACAATTGTTTTTTGCTACGCTATCAAATCTAGGTGTGTAATGAATTGTTTTAATTTCTTTTTCAGAACCTAAATCAATTTCGTACCATTCATTAGTAACACCATTTGAGTTTTCATTTGATGCCCAATATGTTGATACGCTACCGTCAATTACGTTATCAACATTTACTCCAGCTTCATTTACAGTTGATGAAGCTTTCACTGTTACATTGCTTTCCTGTGGTTTTACACTAGTTAAGCTTTCTGTAGGTTTATTGAATTTAATTTTACTTGTATCTGATAATAAGTTAATAATGAATTCTTCTGAACCCAAAGCAGGTGCGAAAATACTTCCTGCCATCTTATTATCAATTTTTGTTGTTACTAATTTGTTATCGCTGATACTAAATTCACGTTCGATGGCTTCATTACCAATCGTAACTTTGTTGCTTGTTACTTTAACATTCACATCTCCGTGATTTGCACTTTTCGCAAGTAATGTTGTCGCTGTCCCAAAACAACTAGTAACAGTAAGTGCTGCAACCGCAGTAATTTTTGTTAATTTGTTTAACATCCTTTTTCTCCTTCTATAAAGTATATAATGAAACAATAGCAAATGTAATTATCTTTTTCACGTCCACATCCCTTCACTAAAGTTATAAGTCACAATCCTAAGATAGCGGTTTCGGAAAGTGCTTACATAAAATACATGATAAGTTTACCAAACAATATAAGTAAATACAAAGTATATATTTTGGAGTTTTTAACAAACAATTTGTATTTTTTATCAAAAATTATCTATTTGTTCATATTTTAACAAATAATACAAAATTTCATTTTAGTATACATATGGTATATACCATGATATAAAAAGTATATAATATTGATATTTTTTGTACTTTTACTGTATAAATTAATTTATATTCCACATTCTATCTAATAATGAATACTAAATTGTTTAATATTTAATACTTTTCACAAAATAAACTTTTAACTACATATTATTCATTAACAATTTTTTATAAACTTGATTTATTATAATTTTCTATCCACACAATTACGTTATATAACACCCTAACTTTAGTAACATATAAAATAATCTTTTTATTCAATTCAAATCAATACTATTAGTAATTATCAATTCATTATCACATTAAAATAAACTAATTTAAAAAGTAATTAAACATCATCAGTATAAGTAAAAAAACTATGCTGGATAAATAATATCAAAGAAGAAAGCTCTCCATTTTCCATAACTACGAAGACAGATAGTATATCCATAACTAGATTAACATAATGATCCGCAAATCTCATGCACTCTTCATCAGTATCAAATATCGGCCAACGAATTGTCTATTTGAATAACACGAATTCTCAAAATGATGTACATGAGGTTTCATAGATTGACTAAAATTGGAGTTAAGTTTATTTAAGGACTTATTACTAGTTGAACTATTTGAATTCGGTGATTGTGAACTACTAAATCTATCAGAATTTGAAGAATTACTATTAACTGCTTTATTTGTATCATCTTTCTTTGTCTTATTATTAACGATTACATCAAACGATTTCTTTGCTTCATTATAATTTTTATCAATCGCAACCACAGTTACTTTATAAGTACCCTTTTTGCTTGTATCAAGTTTTCCTCTATCAATGTAATATCCATCTTTATCGACCTTTTTAGTTACATATTTTAAATTTCCGTCTACTTTATCTTTTTTAAGAGTAATGATATGCTGTTTCGTATCCTCAACAACTACCTCTACTTCTTTTATAGTTTCTTTTTTCCATCTGTAAATGATAAAGAAATCATCTGTTCTCTAATCTTACTAGTATCTAATCTTTTGATTTCTTTAACTTTTATATTTTTATCAGATTCTTTTATATTAAAATAATCAACATCTGCTCCATTACTTCCATATTTAATAATAATTGATTCCTTTAATATAACATTTAATTGGTTACTGCATCCTGTCATAAATAAACTAAATAAGATCAATACAGTTGTAATCTTGTTCATAATTTCTCCTTCTCTAGTCATGATCAAACATATTATTAAACTTTAGTTTATATTATTTTAAATATACGTTCTATTCCATTTTCGAACTATCGATTACAATCGTATATATTACCATTGGTGTATCAATTTTCTATCAAAAAAAGAGTAGTATATTAATTCTACCCTTTATATCATATTTATTTTTTATTGCAATCAACATAATATGATTTTAGCGTTTCTAAACATATCGCTGCTAATCGACCACCATAGACACATCCACAATCAATCGCAATATGATTATTCTTCTTGTAAGTATATCCTTTATTTTCATGTTCTTTGATTAATTGCGTTGGTGTATGTCCAGTAACTAAATAACAATTATCGTAGTATTTTTTCGAATAGTCTGCACGTTCAAAAATCATTTCATCCAAACTATAATCATTCAAATCTCTAGAAATAGCAAAATTACTCAAACCTGCATGTACTAAAACAAATTGACGCTGATTTACTTTAATATACTCATATAGTGAAAATTCTTCTAAATAATCTAATATACTCTCTCTATCATCTTGATCTAATTGTATAAATTCATGTAATGTTGTTGCACCTCCATCTTCCAACCATGAACGCATCATTTCTAAATTTTCGCTATCCTCAAAGTCACTAATAGATTCCTCAGTAATTTCTTTAGATAATTTTTTCAACATTACTAATGCCATGTAATCATGATTTCCAACGATAGGATATACATTATCTCTATACATCATATCTTGAAGAACCTTAATTGAATGTTTACCTCGATCACAAACATCTCCTACTACATACAAACAATCATTTTCATTAAAATTAATTTTATCTAATAATTGAATATATTGATCATACATACCATGAATATCACTAATTACATAATGCATATCGTTTTCTCCTTCGTTAATCATATTAATTTAAAGTTCATTTATTTCACTCATGAATACTTGATATGTTTTATTTATCATTCTTCGTGAAGTTTTTCGATTTTCCTTCCAATCATTCAATTCTACTATTTTATTACACCTTTCATCATCCATATGATTGTACGCTGCATCTAAATACATACAATAAGACACCAACAAATGCCATCTAGGATCAATATATTTAGATCCATCAATTGCTACAAATGGATGAAGAAAATCAATTTCAATTTTTATTGATTCTGTTTCATTAATTTGTAAATTATAAGTTCCATCTTGCGTACTATTTTTGACATATTCATAAAATAAATAATCACCGCTATATTCAATTTTACCGTTATTATAATTTTCAAAATTCTCTGCTAATTTTTGATATGGATTATTTTTTGTTGATTCCTTTTTATAAGTTTTTAAAGTTTGTGAGAAATATTCTTATTGTATTCTACAATCATTACATTTTTTAATTTCTTCTTTTAAATTATTAAATTTAATCATAGTTTCTCCTTATTTCTTTTTTCTACTTAGTTAACATGAAATCCATATAAAATACGGATTTTGATTTACTCCTAATCTTGGATATCTATTTACTGTTGTTTTCGTTCATGTTAGTTTTCTTCTATGTTTATGAATAACTCTATTAAGGAATATTATTTATAATAACCATAGCATATTATTAAAATTTATCAACTATTGAATTGAAATGATATAGCGATTTATATATAATAAAAATAGAGAATATATCTTTATGAAAGGAGTTGTATATTTATGATTAAATATACATATAGATACGATGATTAATATACCTAACTATCTAACTATTATTACTATTTTATGTCTGATCATTAACGCTATATTATTAAAATGTGCAAATAACATTTACTTGATTATAATAGGATTCTTTGTTGTATTTATATCGGCATTATCAAATATAGTCAGTGGTGTTTATATTGATGAAAATATGTTATCATCTGATTCAATAGGATTTATTTGTTTAATTATAAGCTGCATTTTGTATGTAATTTCTTTATTAAAATATCTAATATTAAAGAATCATAAACAATAAAATATTCACTCATCATAATGCTAAAATAATTTCTTTTATTATTAGCTAAAAGTATTTAATATTATAACTTAAAATATCCTTCTGTTAAAGAAGGATATTTTTTATAAATTATATTTATGTGTTGTATTTGATAGAACGCTATATTTACTTTATAAGATTTTATTTTTACATATAAAAACAGGGATGTAAATTTAATTACATCTCTGTTCTTTATAAACGAAAACTATAATTCTTTAATTTCTTAAGGTCGCACCCTAGAATCAAATTTAACGATTTCTATTTTTAGCGTAGTTTGTAGCACGTTTTAATGTTAATGATACAACACTCTCGACATTGTCATGTCGGTCGGTAATACTTTTGTTATTTGACTCATCATCTAATGGATTAAAACATATTGGATAATTAAATGTAATTGATTTTAATGGAACACTGGATTCCTCTACTGTATATATTTCTACTTTATCTATAAGTGTCGATATCACTGATTTCTTTTCACTATCGTCTAAATTGTCATATGAATCCGCAAAATCTTTCAAAATCTTGTGAAAATTTTGTATTGTTATTGTTCTAGATTCTATTGCACTTTTTCTCTTTTCTAATTCTTTAATTTTTTCTTCTGTGTTCAGCATTTTATCATATAGGTTATTATACCTAGTTTCTAGATCTTTTAATTTTCTTTCTCTGTGCGGGGCATCCAGTGGCATAGTGTCCATCTGTTCCTCTAATCTGTTTTTATTGATTTCTATTTCATGTAATTCTTCAGCATAGATTTCGATTTCCTTAATTACATTATTAATATCCAATGTTTCTCCAATCTGTGGTACAATCAACGAATTATAATAATCATCTTTTGCAACTTTTCCAATTGCTTTCTTTATTAAGTTTTCGATAGATTCCCTTTCAATCGTTTGCTTCCAATCACATGGAATTCCTCTTTGATTAGATGCTCTAGAGCAAAGATAAAATTCATATCTTTTTTCCATACCATTTTTTAACCGCCAAGTATTTCTATTTGTATACATCGGTCCACCACATTTCGGACATCTCAATATACCCGTGAATAAATGAATATCTGAACGTTGTTTATGCAACTGTGCTTTATGAGATTTACTCTTCAGTTTTGCTTGCGTTCTTTCGAATAAATCTCTGCTAACAATTGCTTCATGAATACCCTTCTCTCGAATATAGTTATTCGAAGATACAATTCTATATTGATTTTTAGTTCCCTTCACTCGTTTAGTAGTTCTTCTTCCATACGCTATATCACCACAATAAACTGGGTTTTCTAATATTCTTCTCATCGTATTCGCAGACCATAATTGACAACTTATATTATGTCTAATGGTTTTCACAATTCCATGAGTATTTAAATATTTAGCTATTGCTTGATAACCAAGTCCTTCATTTGTATATTTATCAAATATGATTTGAATTGCTTTTGCTTCATATTCATTGATATATAAATGATTATCCTTTAAATAATAGCCATATGGTGCAAAACCACCATTCCATCTACCTTGACGAGCCTTTTCTCTTCGACCATTCATCGTCTGTTCCAGTATATTTTCTCTCTCAATTTCTGCTACTGCCGATAGTACAGATATTAATAATCTTCCACTAGCCTGTGATGAATCGATTCCTTCATCAATGCAAATCAAATTCACCTCATATGATTGAATAATATCTAGTGAATTTAGTATGTCGGCTGCATTACGTCCAAATCTTGATAACTTGTAGCATATTATATAATCGATATCCATATTTTCTTTAATATCTAATATCATCTTTTTAAATGAAGGTCTTCCTTCGATACTCTTTCCAGATTTACCTGCATCTTCATATTCATCTACAATGATCATTTCTTCACGCAAAGCATATCTTCTGACACTGTTTTTTTGTGCTTCAAGGCTATATCCATCTACCTGCATTTCAGTACTTACACGAGAATATATAACACACTTCTTACCTTCCCTATACATAATACCTCCAATACAAATATATCTGATATATCACTATATCAAAAGGTGAACTTCTTAATGGAAGTTCACCTAAAGTATATTAGAAGTTTTAATTTTCGTTAATTGTGTTAAAAGGGATAGTTACATCCTTGACAACTTTACCTTTTTAATCCCAAGCTTACCAGTAATGCCTGATCTATATACATCATTTCTTCCTTAGTAAACTTTCCAATGTAACTAACAATTCTTTTCTTATCAATAGTTCTTAATTGTTCAAGTTGAACAGTAGACTTTGATTTCAAAAACTTGTTTTTATATGCATAATAATGTGTTGGTAATTTATTAGTCGAATAATCTTTTGAACTGATCGAAGCTACGATCAATGTGCTAGAGTGCTTATTTCCACAATTGTTTTGAATAACAACAACTGGTCTTAAACCGCCTTCTTCTGAACCAAAGAAAGGATATAAATTTGCGATATAAATATCTCCACGATAATATTTCCAATTTGATTGCATACGTGCTCCTTTGACTTTATGTATAAGGATGTATATGACTACATCCTTCCTCAATATGTGTAACCTTATATTTGTCCTAAACACCCCTAAGATTCTGGGAAATCATCAAACGCCAGGTAGCTGCCTGTTCCATAGGAATTTCACCTCTCTATGGTTCTCATAGAGCTGTCTCCATTGCGTGATCCAAACAAATTAATTTGGGCTGTGGCTAGACAGAAGTATCATTATACCTGTTGATTTTCATCGCCAGAACAGTAGCAAACTGCTCCTATCAATAAACAGTAATCGCTCATATAATTAGTTATTCATTTCTTCTCTTATCTTAATAATTAATTATCGTCATGGCGTATTTTTGAAGTGGCTATCGTATGTTATACAACAACAGGAACGTATTTGATGAATGTGCTAATATGTCAAAAATCGTACATAGCATTAGTGTAGCTATAATATAATTATAGCTACCATTCTTCCAAAAATGAATGTACAAGATGTACGAGAATTGCTAGTAAATCTGTACAACTTGTACATTGACTTTTATTCTAAAATATGTAATAAAAAAGGTATCTTAAAGTTTAGCGGGGTTGACCCCCTCCTCTAAAGTTATGGCGGGGTCGCACTATTCCTCCTCTAAATTTTAGCG
>SAMEA104404106__coassemble_2478_pt1 | contig 11583 bp, 9 predicted proteins | sample SAMEA104404106__metabat2_low_PE_054 | metagenome-assembled genome bin SAMEA104404106 (sample SAMEA104404106) | Balaenoptera acutorostrata
CCCATTTGGATTAAAAGGAGCAGCCATTGCGACAGGATTATCCCAAGTCATTACTTATGTGATTCTATTTGGTCACTTCTTCTTTAAACATAGTAATATCAAACTATGTAAGACAACATTTGATTTACGTATTTATAAACGAATTGTACCAATTGGTGTGGCGGATTTTATTACTGAATTATCCGCTGGTGTTATCGTATTCTTATTCAATCATGCCATTTTAAAATATATTGGGGAAAATGGTATTGTGACGTATACGATTATCACCTATGTATATAACTTAATTATGATGACATTTACTGGTATTTCCCAGGGAATGCAGCCCTTAGTGAGTTTTTATAAAGGACAACAAAAACCAGCAATCTGTCGCACATTTCTAAAATATGCAGTCGTATCTAGTTTTGGTTTATCGATTGTGGCATTAGGAGTATGTATTTTTGGAGCACCACTGATTGTATCTGTATTTATTGATCGTGATGTGTTGCCGTTGTATCAGGATAGTGTGGATGCGATGCGAATTTTTTCGCTATGTTATCTAGTCATTGGTTATAATATCGTTTTCAGTGGTTATTTTGCGGCTATTGAAAAGAGCGTATATTCCTTTATTATTTCCTTGTTACGTGGCTTTGTTTTCATTGCAGCTTCAATATATATTTTAGGTTATTTATTTCAAGGCGATGGTATTTGGTATGCAACCTTACTATGTGAAAGTGTTACCTTGATTTTTAGTGCATCGTTTATGTGGAAGCAGAAAAAAGCAATACAATAAGAAAAAATGGTACATATCCATTGGGTATGTACCATTTTTTCTTTGTATCTTATTCTTTTTTATTTCGATATGCTTCATAAGCTTCTTTTGCTTGATGCATTTCTTGAAAAGTTTCTAATAAATAATATAAGCGAACACGATCTTTATCACTTAATGGGATATTCGTGTTGTATAAATGATGTTGTAGAACATCGGCATCTTTTAAGATTTCAGATAAAACACCAGAGTGTCTTGTGAGTTTATCACTATGACTTGCAATCACATTACAAATAATGTTGATTTCATCATCACTAAATTCCTTTGTTTTAGTTAATAGTTTTCGTGCATATTCACTACTTTTTTGTGCATGTGTCGCATGAGAACAATTTAATGTATACAATGCGACATCATGTAACATGGCAGCAACGCAGGCTAATTCAACATTGGCTTGTCGTGCTGTCGCAAGTAGGGCGGACATCTGGCTAACTCCGTATGTGTGGACAAAAGCAAGTCGACGCATTTCCGGTTTTTGAATTTTATTGAATTCTTTGTCTACTATTTCGCGAATCAATTCTAATCGATCCATAATATCACCCCTCGTGCTTATTGTATCATGTGGGTGTATAATTGTATAGCATATCGACAAAGACGCATAATTTCACATTATTGTATATAAATATAAAGATATATGAACACACAAATAACATAATTCATAAAAAAAGATGAATTCGTAATGCGATTTCATCTTTTTTGATTGTTGTTTAAGTATTCAAATATTCTAAATTTAATTATTCAGCAACAACATTAGCAGCCTGCTGTCCGCGGTCGCTATCAACTACATCAAAAGAAACTCTCTGTCCTTCTTCTAATGTACGGAATCCATCACACTGGATGCTTGAGTAGTGTACGAATACGTCTTTACCTTCATCAGAAGTGATGAATCCATAACCTTTCTCAGCGTTGAACCATTTTACTTTACCTGTACTCATTGTGTAGTACCTCCTTATCTTAATAAGAAGCACTCGAATGTATAAAAAAACCACAAATTTTTTATCGGATTTTGTACATAGGAGTCATAAATACAATTCCGAGAGTTTGTGATTCCAGAAATCATAATTATTGCTTTTTATTACATTCATACAATACCACTTATAGCTTTGAAAGTCAATTAATATCACATATAGAGACTTTTAAAAGTGTAAATTTTAAAAATAATTGAAAGCAGTTTCAACATTGAGTATTTTGAGGTATAATACTATTATAGAAAAAGGAAACGAGAGGAGTGCGTCTATGTTAATAAAGGATGAATTTCTACGTGCAGCGATTGCTAGAACACTGCAGATAAAAGAAGAAGAAATTGATGAAAAGGCAATGTTGCAGCTAACGCGTTTATCTGCACGTAGTGCTGGAATTATATCATTAGAGGGATTAGGTACAGCTACAAATCTTCAATACTTAGACTTATGTGCAAATAGTATTGAAGATTTAGAGCCAATTAAAGATTTACGAGAAATCGAATATTTGAACTTATCTAAAAATATGTTGCGTGATATTCAGGCGTTACGAGGATTCCGTCAGTTAGAGCGTTTAGATATTTCACGTAACAATTTATATACGATGGATATTAGTGCTATTGCAGGTATGATTAACTTACGTGAATTAAATATGGAACGTAGCCGTGTCGATAACCTAGTATATTTAGAAAATGCGAAAAAATTACATGTCTTATATATTGGTATTGAGAATGGTCCTTTCCCATTGAGTATCTTAGGTACTTTAAATGAATTAAAAGAATTGCATATGAATAAAATGTGGTTGTATGATATTGCGGATTTAAACTATTTGAAGAATATTGAAGTGTTGGACTTATCAACAAACTTGTTTAGTGATTTATCACCACTTCAATATATGAAAAATACGTTACGTAGTTTAAACTTAACAAACAATCAATATTTAAGTGATTGTAGTATTCTTGAAGAATTCCCAAATCTTGAAGTGTTAGAATTATCATTTGATAATATTAAAGATTTCTCTTTCTTAAAGAAATTGCATAATTTAAAAGATTTACGTTTAATTCAATCTAACTTTACGGATTTGAATTATCTTAAAGGATTAACAAACTTAGAAAAATTAGATATTTCAGAAAACCGTGTAACACATACAGAAGTTTTAAAAGATATGAAGAAATTAACTTACTTTAAAGCTAGTTGCTGTTTCTTAAAAGATATTGATTTCTTGAAGAATGCGAAACAATTAGTAGAAGTGAATGTTTTCAATAATAATATTACGGATATCAGCGTCTTAAAAGGTTGTGAAAAGATGACAGCTTTAGATGTTGGAAATAATGATATTCGTGATATTCGTTGTTTAAAAGATATGAAGAATTTAGAGTGTTTATGTTTATCACACAATAATATTTCTGATATTAGTCCATTAAAGGATTTAGTACGTTTAGGTACAATTGACCTTTATAATAATGTGATTGTAGATATTTCACCATTAGCGAACTTAACGAATGTGACATCACTTCGTTTAGATCACAATGGTATTATGGATTTAAGTCCATTAGAAAATCTAACATATTTAAGCTCACTCACATTAAAAGCAAATTATGTTACGGATTTAATGCCATTGCGTAATTTAACTGGTTTATATGAATTGCGTCTTGATGATAACCCAATTGAAGATATTTCGATGCTAGAAAGCATGGAATATTACGATAAGTTCTCTTATTAATAAAGCTTATAAAAATGACGAACAGATTTCTGTTCGTCATCTTTTTTTATTGGTTTAAAATGGCTTATTCAATATGCATGCAAGCTTTAAATTCATCTAATACTTCTTTAAAGTAACCAAATGCATCATCATAAACTTCTTGTTTACGAGGATCTACACCAGCATGTACTAATTCATCTATTGGGGATTCGCTTCCACCTTTTGTTAAGAAGGTACGATATCCTTGGACATCTCCAGCTAAAATCTTTTTCACAAAGCTAATTGCGACAGACATTCCTAATGTATATTTATAAACATAGAAATTATAGTAGAAGTGAGGAATGTAGTAACAACCATAACGTTGTAGATCATCAACGATGACACTATCACCGAAATAGTCTTTGTTTAATTGTTCATATAAATCACAAATATCTTTTGATGATAGAGCTTCATTTCTTTCGATACGAGCATGTAATTCGGATTCAAAGGATGCATACATCGTTTGACGATACATGGTACCAACCATTTGGTTTAATAAATTATTTAGTAAATAGGCACGGTTGTCTTTGTCAGTGCAGTGTTCTAATAAGTAGTGGTTTAATAATAATTCATTTACGGTAGATGCAACTTCTGCTACAAAGATACGATAGTTAGCAAGCATGGCACGATTGTTTTTATGAGAATAATAAGAATGCATAGAGTGACCAAATTCATGGGCAAAGGTACTTAAAGAGTCATAGTTGTTTGTGAAGTTCATCAACATATATGGATATGAGTTATAAGTTCCACTAGAGTAGGCACCACTGCGTTTCTTTTCGTGTGGTAAGTAATCAATCCAGCGTTGTTCTTTTGCCACATCAAGCATGGCAATGTAGTCTTCTCCTAATGGACTTAAAGCTTGCTTTAAAATAGCGAAGGATTTTTCGATATCATAGCTGATGTTGACGGTTTTTACTAATGGTAAGAAAATATCATAAACGTGCTGTTCATCGAGCTGTAGTACTTTTTTACGAGTTGCAAAGTAGTCGTGAACATAAGGGCGATAGGTATCATTTCCCATCTTTAAGACTAAATTGTATAAGGTTTCATCGACGCCATCTTCAAATAGACTAGCTTGTAGCGCTGAGTCAAAGTGACGGAAGTTCGCATTTAAAACTTGTCCTTTCGCATGTGCAGTCAATAAATTCATAAAGACATTTTGATGATTTTTATATTCTTTAAAATAGTGTTCAAAAGCTTGTTTTCTGACGTTCACATCAGGGTTTAATAAAAATTGTTGGTAGTTTCCACCATTTAAGAAAGTTTCTTTTCCATCGACCATAACGGGTTCATATGTTAAACGAAAGCTTTCATAAGTTTGTTCTGGAGCTTGCATTAAGTCATTGAATTGCGCTAGCATAGCTTCTTTTTCATCATCTAATTGATGTGGGATACGACGTAAGATTTCGTCCATTGGATAGCGGTAATCTTTACAATCGTCATCTTTTAAATATGCTTTCACAAGGGCTTGTTGTTTGATGACTTCTAATTCGATGAAGTTTAGTGCCACAACACTTCGCTGATAGAAAGCATTTGCTTGCGCAAGTGTTTGCTGAGCGATTTCATCCTCTGGATCAACATCGGTATACATGTGAGCATAGGTGCATAAATCATCTAGGATGCATTCGAATGCTTCCACATCATCAAAGAAGGTTTTAAAACTATCTTTGCTATCACAAATGTGCCCTTTACGTTTTTCTAAGTTACCTAATGCTGCATCTGCTTTATGAAAACTCTCTTTAATTGCTTGTTCATCTTTAAACATGGCTTTTAAATCCCATTTTAAATTATTTGCTATTTCATTTCGTTTCATTTTTTTCACCTCTGCTTGTATTATAATATGAAGCTTTTTTTACTACAAGAAATATGTCTTGACAGATGGTATTTTTTGCGAATTATCAAAAACACAAATAAATGATGAAATATCATTCTAAATATAGTACAATAATACTAGTTTAGAAATGGAAGGTGCGTTATGGATATAAAAGTTATCATCGTTACCGTTGTGGCATTGCTTGTATGTATAGTTGGAACACAGTGGTACCGAAACAAAACGATTAAACAAGCATTACAGTATATGCAAGCACAGGATATGGAAATGTTCACGAAAACAATCGATTCCTTCGGATGTAAGATTTTGATTCCCCCATTTAACCGTGAATACATGCGTTTAAATGCATATTTTCTTACTGGAGATATTGAAAAAATTAATGAGCAGTTCGATATGATTTTAAATATGCATATCAACAAAAAACAGCGTTTAGATGTAAGCGTAAAAGCATTCTACTTCTATGTGGATGAAAACAATAGCGTGAAAGCAAAAGCTGTCTTAGACAAAATGAAAGATGTTTCTGATGAGACTTTATATGAAGAATGTAAATTGATCTTCGATATTGTCTTATTAAAGAAAACAAATTATATCGATGTTATGGAAGAACATGTGGAAGCTAGTGAAGAAAATTTCGATTGTGGAATGTTCCACTATTTATTAGGTTTACAGTATTCTTACTTAAAGGACAATAAAAAAGCAATTGCTCACTTGCGTAGTGCTAAAAAAGATATGAAAGGCACTCCATATGAAGTTAAAATTAATGCCCTATTAAAAAAATTATAAGAAGATGAAAGGTGATACTTAGGTACACCTTTTTTTAGTCATTTGAGTTGAAAGGGAAATTGATTATTTATATACTATGCGTACTAGAAAAAGGTGGAATAAAAATGAAGGTCGAAAAGCAAAGTATAGATATAAAGAATGAGGAAGTCATTTCAAAAATGGTTACCTTAAGTCAAGAACCGCAAGTAGCATCAATTTTATATAAGGTACAAAAGGAATTTGATCAATCGATTTACGATTTACATAAATTATTGCAGAAATATGAATCATTTATTAAAGAAGAAATGAGCAAACAACAACGTTATGCGATGTTGATGAAAGCAAGTGTGGAAATGATTTGTAAAGAAGCACCGAAGTGGGAACATATTGCAGCCCGCTTTTTAAGTCATGAAATCCATGAAGAGGTTAAGCAACGTTGTTTAAAGCTAGGAATACACAGCGTTTATGAATGGATGGAATATGTTACGAAAAAAGGTTTATATGGTTCGTATTTATTAGCAACGTATCATGAAGAGGAAATTCGTGAATTAGCAGCTTATATGGATGAGAGTCGAGATAACTTATTTACGTATAGTGGTTTAGAACTTATTAAAAAAAGATATTTATTAAGAAGTCATGAACAATTGTTATTAGAAACACCACAACTTATGTTTATGGGAATTTCAATGCATTTAGCGTTAAATGAAAAAGAGCGCGTGTATTGGGCGAAACGTTTTTATGATATGCTATCAAGATTAGAAGTGACAATGGCCACTCCGACGATGGCGAATGCGCGTAAAGTATTCCATCAATTATCAAGTTGTTTTATTGATACCGTAGAAGATAGTTTGACTGGTATTTATAAATCGCTTGATAACTTTGCCCAAGTATCAAAACACGGTGGTGGAATGGGTCTATACTTTGGTAAAGTAAGAGCGAATGGAAGCGATATTCGTGGCTTTCAAGGAGCTGCAGGGGGCGTTATTCGCTGGATTAAGTTAGTGAATGATACAGCGATTGCAGTTGATCAATTAGGGGTAAGACAAGGTGCTGTAGCAGTTTATTTAGATGCTTGGCATAAAGACTTACCAGAATTTTTAAGTCTTCGTACAAATAATGGTGATGATCGAAGCAAAGCTCATGATATTTTCCCAGCGGTTTGCTATCCTGACTTATTTTGGAAGCTTGCGAACGAAAATTTAGATGCGACATGGTATTTGATGTGTCCACATGAAATATATCAAGTGATGGGATATCATCTAGAAGATTATTATGGTAAAGAATGGGAAGTAAAATATGCCGAGTGTATTGCGGATGAGCGAATTAGTAAGCGCGAAATGATCGTGAAAGATATTGTGCGTTTAATTTTGAAATCGGCAGTAGAAACGGGAACTCCATTTACATTTAATAGAGATCTTGTGAACCAAATGAATCCAAATCCACATAAAGGAATAATTTATTGTAGTAACCTATGCACTGAAATTGCCCAAAATACATCTAGTATGCATGTAGAAGAAAGTTATATAAAAGAAGTAGATGGGGAAACAATTGTTGTGAATCGTAGTAAGCCCGGTGATTTTGTGGTTTGTAATTTAGGAAGTTTATCACTAGGAAACATCGATGTAAAAAATGATGATAAACTGCAAGAAGTCATTACCTCGCTTGTGCGTGCATTAGATAATGTTATTGATTTAAACTATTATCCCCTTCCTTATGCGCAAATAACAAACCGCAAGTATCGACCAATTGGTTTAGGAGTAAGTGGATATCACCATATGCTTGCGAAAGCAGGGTATGCATTTGAAAGTGATGCCCATCTACAATTTGTGGATGAGCTTTTTGAAAAGATCAACTACTATACGATTCAAGCATCTCATCAACTTGCGAAAGAAAAAGGCAGCTATACATATTTCAAAGGCAGTGATTGGGAAACTGGAGCTTACTTCAATAAACGTCATTATCATGATGAAAAATGGCAGACATTAAAACAAGAAGCAGCTAGTGGAATGCGTAATGCATATCTGATTGCGATTGCACCAACAAGTTCGACATCGATTATTGCGGGAACAAGTGCAGGGGTTGATCCTATTATGAATAAATTTTATTTAGAAGAGAAAAAGGGAAGTATGATTGCTCGTGTTGCTCCAGACTTAGATGCTAGAACTTTCTGGTTATATAAAAATGCACACTATATAAAGCAAGAATGGATCGTGAAAGCAGCAGGTGTAAGACAGCGTCATATTGACCAAAGTCAATCTGTGAATCTATATATCACAAATGAATTTACGATGCGCCAATTATTAAAACTATTTATTCTAGCATGGCAAGAAGGCGTAAAAACAATCTATTATGTACGTAGTAAATCGTTAGAAGTAGAAGAGTGCGAATCATGTGCATCCTAGGAGGTATAAAATGAGTGAATTAAAACGCAAACCATTATTTAATGAACACGGGGATAAAGATGTTTTAAAACGTCGTATGATCAACGGAAATACAACGAACCTAAATGACTTTAATAATATGAAATATACATGGGTATCAAATTGGTATCGTCAAGCGATGAATAACTTTTGGATTCCAGAAGAAATCAATATGCATCAAGATATCAAAGATTATCGAAACCTTGCGCAAGCAGAAAAACAAGCCTATGATAAAACGTTATCATTTTTAATTTTTTTAGATTCCATCCAAACAGCAAACTTACCGAATGTGGCCGATTATATCACTGCAAACGAAGTAAATCTATGTCTAACGATTCAAGCTTTTCAAGAAGCAGTACATTCACAGAGCTATAGTTATATGTTAGATTCAATTTGTTCGCCACAAGAGCGAAGCGATATTTTATATCAGTGGCAAGATGATGAACATTTATTAAGAAGAAATAAGTTTATTGGAGATCGTTATAATGAATTTATGGAACATAAAGATGCGAAACATCTAGTGAAAACAATGATGGCAAACTTTATTCTAGAAGGAATTTATTTCTATTCTGGATTTATGTTCTTCTATAATTTAGCCCGTATGGGAAAAATGCCAGGTTCAGTGCAAGAAATTCGTTATATTAACCGAGATGAGAATACCCACTTGTGGCTATTCCGTAATATTCTTATTGAATTACAAAAAGAAGAACCACAATTATTTACACCAGCGGATATTGAAGAGTATAAGGCGATGATTAGACAAGGGGTAGAAGAAGAAATTGCGTGGGGACAATATATATTAGGAGATGCGATTGAAGGACTTACTATGAAGATGGTAAGTGACTATGTTCGCTATCTAGGTAATTTACGTAGTGAATCACTAGGATTTGGTATTTTATTTGAAGGATATGAGAAAGAACCAGAAACAATGCAATGGGTAAGTATGTATTCAAATGCGAATTTAATCAAGACGGATTTCTTTGAAGCGAAGAGCAGTGCATATGCGAAATCAAGTGCTATTGTGGATGATTTATAAAAAAAGCGTGAAAAAGTAAAAAAAGTACAATAATTCACAAATTAGGGATGAAATTTTTGTTAATATGGGGTAAACTAAGGTATGTGAGATAATTAACAAAGCTTACGAATGGAGGATTATATATGTATAATGAAAATGATGAAATGTTCGAAGTAAGTGATTATGATGAAGATATCAATAAACGCAAAGCGTTAATCGAAGAAGCAAAAGCGTTAGAAGAACCAGTAAACTTTAACGATGTAGTTACCCTACAGCGTAAATGGAAACGTATCCCTTATTGGGAATCTGCATATGAAGACACATTAGCAGAAGAATTTGATTCTTACATGGATGCTTTCTATGCGAAACGTAAAGCAGGTTATGCTGCAAATGAAGAAGCAAAAAAAGAATTGATCGAAGAAACAAAAAAATGGTCATTATCTGAAGAATGGAACAAAGCAAGCGAAGCGATGGGAACAATGTTAGAAAACTGGAAGAAAATCGGTTCTGCTGGAAAAGATAGCGATGATGCTTTATGGGATGAATTCAATGGCTTACGTCAGAAATTCTACGACCGTAAACACCTTCACTGGCAAGATATGCAAACACAGTTCAAAAATGCTCGTGAAGCAAAAGAAGATTTAATTGAACGTGCAAAAGGATTAAAAGATTCTAAAGAATGGCAAAAAACAAGTGAAGCTTTCCGTAACTTAATGGAAGAATGGAAAGAAGTAGGAAATGCTGGAAGAGATTGCGAAAATGCCTTATGGGAAACATTTAATGCAAGTCGTCAAGAATTCTATGCAGCTCGTACAAAATACTACGATGCGCTACATGCTCAGCAGGATGAAAAATACACTGCAAAACAAGCCTTAGTTGAAAAAGCAAAAGAAATCTTAGAACGCAAAGCATTTACACGTGAAGATACTGCTGCAATGAAAGACTTAAACGCAGAATGGAAAAAAGTTGGATCATGTGGTAAAGAACGTGAAAACGAAATTTGGAACGAATTCCGTGGTGTAATGGACGAATACTTTGACGGCTTAAAACAATTCAACGAACAAAGACACCAGCAGTGGCGTCAGCGTTTAATTGATGCACGTACACATAAACAAGAACTAATTCAGAACCAGAAACGTCAGATCAAACATATGGAAGCTGAAATGGTTGGTTTACTTGGACAGCGTGCAATTGATGACATGCAAGATCGTATTGCTGAAAAAGAAGACTTCATTGCGGAATTAGAAGAAGAAGTTCTTGATTTAGAAAAAACGTTAGCAGAAGATAAATAAAATTTTCTTCTATTGATTTGATAAAAACTTTATAAGAGAATAAGCACTTCATATTTGAAGTGCTTATTTTAATCTTTAGATGAAAAATAACAATGCAATTTTAAATAAAATGTAAAAGTTAGGAAAAATATAAATAAGTATGATAAAATAATGGTGAGGTGTATAGAATGCAATTGATCTTGATTATCGCTAAAGAAGAATATGCGTCGCAATTTTTTTCACTTTTAGCAAAACATGGGTATTATGCAACAATGATTGGTTGCAATGGTGAGTTTTTACAGTATGGAGATACGATTTATCTTTTAGGTGTAGAGAAAAATAAGGTAGAAGATGTTCTTGATTTATTAAAAAATGCAGAAAGTTGTCAAAAAGATAACGAAAATATTGAAGAAAATAAAGCAAAGATTTATGTTTTACCAACATTTGGGTATGTAAAAACCCAAGAAAAAGGCTAAAAAAGGGCTAAAATAGCCCTAAAATAGGCCAAAATCAAGTTTTTTTAAAAAAATGCAAAAAAAATAAAAAAAGTTTTAAAAAACCGTTGACATATATTCTATCTAATGGTATTATATACGAGCGCTGAGGGAAACAACCTAAACGGTTAAAGAAATCAGCGACTGGACATACATGGAGGTTTAGCTCAGTTGGGAGAGCATCTGCCTTACAAGCAGAGGGTCAGGGGTTCAAGTCCCTTAACCTCCACCATATATGCCGACTTAGCTCAATTGGTAGAGCAACTGACTTGTAATCAGTAGGTTGTG
>SAMEA104404106__coassemble_2696_pt1 | contig 10712 bp, 12 predicted proteins | sample SAMEA104404106__metabat2_low_PE_054 | metagenome-assembled genome bin SAMEA104404106 (sample SAMEA104404106) | Balaenoptera acutorostrata
CCACACCCTGGAAGAAGATATCATCATTTTCTGCCCCACCACGAGTCACTGGGTTTGTGTGAGGGTTTAATGAGTTTTTACGGAAACGCGCTAAAGCGTCTTTATCAATTAAGTCTTTGAATACTTCTGTATCCATAACTTCAATTTTCTGAATTTCATGAGATGTACGGAATCCATCAAAGAAGTGAATGAATGGTACACTACCTTTAATAGCAGCTAAGTGTGCAACACCAGCTAAATCCATAGCTTCCTGAACTGAGTGAGAAGCTAACATACAAATACCTGTCTGACGACAAGCGTAAACGTCTTCGTGGTCACCGAAGATGTTTAATGAACGAGAAGCGATTGCACGTGCAGCCACGTGAATAACTCCTGGTAAACATTCCCCTACTAATTTGTAGATGTTTGGAATCATTAATAATAATCCCTGAGAAGCAGTAAAGGTAGTTGCTAAAGTTCCTGCCTGTAAAGCACCGTGTACGGCACCAGCAGCTCCACCTTCTGATTGTAATTCCGCAACTTTTACAACGTTATCAAAAATATTTTTGCGTCCATGCGTAGCCCATAAATCCACTGCTTCAGCCATAGGTGAAGAAGGTGTAATAGGGTAAATAGCAGATAATTCTGTAAATGCATAGGCACAATGAGCGGCCGCTGTATTACCGTCCATTGACATAAATTGTTTTGCCATCTTATTTCCTCCTTGGATAACTTTACTCATTACTATTATAAGGTCTTTTTTTGCTTTTGGCTATCTTTTTGCATCAATTTTCATGCCTTTTCAAGCCATTTTTTTGTGCGATTTTTCACAATAGCCAAAAAATGCATTTATTGTCATTATTGTGAATTATTTAACATAATAGTTATAAATGAAAGTGGTTTCACTAAACAAAATATATATAAAATGTTAGCTATTTCTAATCTGTTTCCCTCTCTGTTTTGTTATCCCCATCTAACCTTTTCTTACATAAATGTAAAACTTTACAAACGTGGTAAACCTACTCAAAAAGAGAAAAAAGCCACTATTGAAATAGTGGCAACATCTGAATAACTAAACTGTGATTGTCTTCTTGTTTTTTAATATCCACCTTTAAAGTCACATAGCGATCATCAAGACGCACAGTGATGACTTTTGGTGCTTTTACTTCTACATCTTTCATTATTTTTTTATATTCTCATCAAAGATACAAATTTGCGCCATCGCATAATAACAGAAAACAATACACATCAACACTCCATAAACAAAGGAAATCACAACTGGCAATACAATAGAAGCATTATCAAACACACTTCCCATAAATTCAAACATGAATAAAAAGGGATTTACACGAAGCATAATATCCATCAATACATTCACTGGAATAAAGGCTGTATGAATCTGAAATAGCGCATCCATTAAATGAAAATATAGAAAAGCAAGCGCAGCTAAAACTATAAAGCTATAAAATACAGATTGATAATGATTCATCATTTTTTTAAGACTCAACTTCATAATCATAAGTGGTTTCTTTTCCCCATCAATAATATAAAGAAAGGCAAAGAACTGCCACGGTATATAGAAAAGAATCGTTAAAATCATAATTGGATATAAGATGTATTGCATCCAAACTAAGTTTTCTTGCATCATTGCATAAAAACCAAGTAAGCTTAAGACAAACATCATAAAAAAGAAAAGTGACTGTACCAATAGCAATGGGCGAGAACAAGCCTTTAAATCCAAGCCTTTTTTTAATTCTCTTTTAGTTTTCACAAATTGATAGATTACTAATAGATAGACAAAACTTGCAAGGATGACAAGGGCATAAGAAATTAGATAAAATGCCACAAGATTCATCTGATACATGAATTTTGCCAAAATCGTATATGCGGAACAATATAAAAAGCTCGTTAATACTAATAGCATTATAAAGTTTTTTAACTGTCCCTTTAAATTCGTAAAAGTTATAAATTCTTTAAACGTCTTCATACTTTCTCCTTATTACTTACTGATAACGTTGTTGTTCATAGAAGTTCGCTAAATACATATGTAAGAATACTAAAATAACAAACTGTACAAGATAAAAGAGGACACCTACAAAAGCGATTGTAGTCAGCGGAATCGATGCAATTGTCTGTGTATGTAGAATCGCTTCAACACCACGATTCATAAGCTCAGGAGCAAGAATATATTGAATAGCAATTTGCAATAACAAATTCCATAACACATAATATCCACCAACTAAAAGCAACGTTTTTACATGATGACGCATCATGCGAAGTGGTTTTAAGCATAACTCTTTTATTTCGACCTGATGATCATATACCATAAAAGCAAGTAATACATACCAACAAACAAAGAAAAATTGCACAAACACACTACATAAAAGTGCTAATGAAACAATCGGCAATAAGATTTGAATAGTTGTCTGTATACTAATATTCACAAGACTAATCAAAAGTGAAGCAAACATGATATTTCCACCTTTACTAAAAGCATAATGAACAGCTTCTCCTTTAAATTTTTTATCACGTACGCTTAATATAAAAATAAATAACATAAACGAATTGATGATCACGCATAATAATGATAATACCAAACGTAAGATTACCTGTATGCTAGGCTGTGCGCATAAAAGTGCTAGCTGCTGTATCCCAAAACATAAGATAGAAATTAGCACAACCCAACCATATAAGAACCAAAAATGTCCTTTTAATTGCTTGCGCACCTGTGTTTTTAACTGATGATAAAGTTCCATATTCATCGTCCTTTCACGTATAGAGTATTATATCGCAATACGAAAAAAAAGCAACATTTCATGCATGTTGCTTTGACATTACCGTCTCTGTATTTGCATTTGTATAAGTCGTTAAATAACGTTCTAATTTCTTACGTTCCAAACATTTCAACGAAACCACTTGTTGATTCCGCAGTGTTACTTCAACTTGATCAAAATCTTTACGACTACTATGAACTTGCCATTTTTCTACATCTTCCCAAAATAACAAAAAACATTCGTTTTCTGCATTATTAAAATAGAACACTGCATATTTATCATAAAATTCAATTAATGTCACATCTTTCACAAAAATTAAATAATACAAAAAAAAGCAAAGAATGACAAAACCAATCAAATAAAAGCGTGTCATTAATAGCAAAGCCCCAATGCTAATCGCAAGCAAAATAAATAGGTATGGCTTCGCATTACAATGATCTATTAATTTCCCATCTACAGGAAGATTTCGAGTTTTTAAAACCTTACTCTTTACAACCATCTGTTTCCACCTACCTATCTAATTTCAATTATATAGAATTTTTTTTAGATATCAACGCTTTCACACAATTCCACTTATTTGTTTACATTTTGTGTTTTTGTCCATTTATTACATTTCTACAAAAAAATACCATTTTATAACACTTCTTACTCTTCTTACTTAGTGAACTTTTTCATCTTCAAGCTTTGTACCACAGCGAGGACAAACCTTCACTGGTGTTAGTTTTCGTGAGTTTAAAATTTTATGACAATTAGGACAGCGATACTTCCATTGGAAAAGCAAAAATACAATTACTAATAACATTACCCCTACTACAATTAATGCAGGCACATTTAATTTTAACCCCAAGATTAATAAGATAAAAAAGACGAGTACACCAAGTTTACACAACCAAAATAACTGCGATAATTTCATTCTCAGTTCCTCCTTTATTTTCTACTTTCATAATACCATAAATACTACATAAATAACCACTTATAAAAAGCAAATAAACTTATGACATTTCCTAATGTAAGTGCATCTATCATAAACATGTATCATATAGAAATTCCTTTATTTATTTACATTTTATATTTACAAATAAAAAGATATTCTCTACAATAAATACTGTTATTTAAGGAGGCTATCATGTTTACATTATTAAAAGATATCAATGCCATCGGGCAGGGAACATTTTTTAAATATGGACTAATTGAAACATTGTTTATGATGTTATGCTTCATCATTGTTACAATGATTATAAAGAAAATATTAAATCGTTCCATCCAACGTCACATCAAAGTAAATACGCGCTTTGTGATGCGCATGATGAAAATCACACTTTATACCATTGCCGTGTACTTCTGTTTATCCTTATTGATTCCATTTGAAAACGTCTTAGGTAAAGTTTGGGGATCTGCTGGTATTTTAGCAGTAGTCATTGGGTTTGCTGCTCAAGAAGCAATGGGGAACTTCGTAAATGGATTACTAATCACAACCTTTAAACCATTTAAAATTGGGGATTTAGTAAAAGTCAACAATGGTGAATTCGAAGGTTACGTTATTGATATTTCATTACGTGATACCGTCATTAAAACTTATGAAAATACAAAAGTCATCATTCCTAACAGCGTTATGAATAAAGCCGTTTTAGAAAATGTATCATTAAATGATAATACAAAAGCAAACTTCTTAACATTAGATATTAGCTATGAAAGCGATATTGATAAAGCGATGCAATTAATTAAAGAAGAAGTCATGGCTCATCCAAATTTCTTAGATCATCGTACACCTGAAGAAATCGAAGCAAATGTCGAACCTGTCATCATTCGTTTCACTCGTTTCAATGATTCTAGCATCACTTTACGTGCAACTGTTTATTCCGTATCAAATGCGGAAGGATTTGCTTTATTATCTGATTTACGTATTGCCATTAAAAAACGATTCGATAAAGAAGGAATTGAATTCCCATATCCACATCGTACCATTATCACGAAACATATAAGTAATGAATAAAAAAACAAAGGATGAATTTCTAAAAATTCATCCTTTTTCTATTCTATTAATCTTTCACAAAAAGCTTTACTTAGCGATCGCTTTTACGACCTTTACCGCTTTTGCGTACACTTTTATCGTGGTTTCCATTACGACGAGCACCACGGCGTGGGCTTCCATCTTTTGCCGTACGAGATTTACGACTTCTTTCTTTTCCACCTTCACGACGGCTTTCTTTTTCTGCTTTTTTACCACTTTCACGACGGTTTTCTTTTTCTACTTTTTTACCACCATCACGACGTGCATTTTTACGTTTTGGAGCACTATCGATTTCAACCATAACTTCCTGTTTACGGATTGTACTACGTTGCATGTTATTTAAAACTAAGTCAACTTTATCTGCAGCTACATCTACTAATGAGAAGTTTGCACGAACATCGATACGTCCAATAGCTTTTGCACTTAATCCACATTCTTCAATAATCGCAGCAACGATGTTTCCAGGTTTGATTCCTTGAACACGTCCAACAGAGAATTTTAATGTAATAGCATCGAAATTAGCTGCATAACGTTTTGCATTTTCTTCTTCTTCAATATCGATTACTTCATTTTTGTAGTTCATTGAAATCAATGCACTTACAATGTTTTCTAAAGCAATTCCATCTGCCATTAAGGCATTCGCAATTTCCATGCTTTCTTCTGTAATCCCCTCATCACATGCTTCTTTTACTTTCGCAATAAAGGCATTACGGTTTGCTTCCATCAACTGATCAGGAGTTGGAAGAGCATGACGTGTAATATTTGTTTTTGTATAACGGATTACATCTTTGATTGCTCCGCGCTGTTTTCCACCTGTAATTAACGTAATAGCAAGACCTTTTTTACCAGCTCTTCCGGTACGTCCAACACGGTGAATATAATATTCCATATCCTGTGGAATATCAAAGTTTACGACTAAATCGATGTTATCAACATCAATTCCACGTGCCGCAACATCCGTTGCAATTAAGATTGAACTTCCTCCATTACGGAACTGGTTCATCACACGACTTCTAAATTCCTGTTTCATATCTCCATGTAAAGAGATTGCATTAATACCGTGTTTATTTAACTCATCTGCTAATTCATCAACCATTTTCTTTGTATTACAGAAAATCATACATAAATCAGGATCATAGTGGTTTAATAAAACACGTAACGCATTTACTTTCTTTCCTCTTGGAGCTTCATAGTAAATCTGTTCTACAGTATCAATTGTACGCTGGCTAGATTTAATTTCTACACGAACAGGATCGTTTTGGAACTGTTCAGTAATTTTTAAAATAGCTTCTGGCCAAGTAGCTGAGAATAAGATTGTTTGATGATCTTTATCTTCAGGCATCATTGATAAAATTTCTTCAATATCTTCTTTAAATCCCATGTTTAACATTTCATCTGCTTCATCTAGGATGATCATATCTACATCCTGCAATTTCAATGTATGACGGTTTAAATGATCCATGATTCTTCCAGGTGTTCCAACAACAATCCCGCATCCTCGCTTCAATAGCTGAATCTGACGTTCGATTGGCTGACCACCGTAAATTGGAACGATTTTAACGCCTTCTTTGTATTTAGAGAATTTACGTAATTCAGTAGCTACCTGTGTAACTAACTCTCTAGTAGGACAAATAATTAAAGCATTTGGGTATTTATTCCCTGGTGTAACTTTTTCAATTGCGGGGATACCAAATGCGGCAGTTTTTCCTGTTCCGGTATTTGAACGACCTAAAACATCTTTTCCATCCATAATACATGGAATTGACTGAGCTTGAATGTCGGTTGCATTTTCGTATCCCATTTCTTCAACAGCCTTCATAATTTCGCTGCTGATTGGTAATTCATTAAATGTTGTCATTGTTACCTTCTTTCTATCACTCGTAAAAAAGTTTATACTCCTTTACGATAACTACGTTATATTAACATACGTAACTCTTTATCGTCAATCGCTTTTCAGTACATATTTCTCAATTTTTATCAATCGCTAACTATGGCGAAAAATGTAACCACTTTCCTTAATTTACTTTTTCTATTATTTTATGTTATAGTAGTATAGGATAACGTTTATGAAATGAGGAAATAGAATGAAAATAATTAAAACATTTGCATGTTTTCTACTATGTTTAGGTATGGTAGGTTGCGCAAAAGAAGAAAAGACAACACCGATGGAAGAAATTGATTACCGTTTAGAAATGGCTGGTTATGAAATTGAAAAACGCTTAGATCAAGAAGAAAATCCAATCGGTTTAATGATCAACAAAAAAGATGCATCCATTATGTTTACACCAACCGAAAATAAACTTACTAGTATTGTTTATACCGATTTAAAAAACAACAACCAATTTAGTATTCAACTAGAAGATAACACATCAATGGCCGTAATCACGCACGGAAACCAAATGTGCTTATTTGATGTTGTTAATAACACCGATCAAAAAAATCCAAAACTATGCGATGAAAAAGATAAAGCATCTGCGGATGCATTATATAAAGCATACAATACTTTCTTAGAAGAAATGGAAATCACACAGGAAGAATTAATTGCTTTCTACAATTGGTATATTGAATAAATAAGAAAAAAGACAGAGCCTATTATTGTTTCGGCTCTGTCTTTTCAAATTTAGTGAAATAAGGTTTAATGAAATCATAAAATTTCGTATATAAAATAAATTTAATTTCTCCTTCTTCTTTATATGCGACATAACAAATAGCATGTGTATCATACATAATTTCAAATGGATCATGTTTGGTATAAACAATGGACAAGGGAACTTTATAACGCGTTTGATTTTCATTTACTAAACGATCTTCATAAGCATAATGCGTACTTACAAAAAAATCTTTATCGATTCCTTCTATACGAAGGATTCCAAAATCTAAATCGGGGATATAAAAATCCATTTCATCATATTCAATATAAACATCTTGAAAAGTTGCTTGCGCTGCTTTTAATACTTCTTCTTTTGATAATTGATAAAACATCTATGCACGCCTCCTGACACTGTATAAATGATACCACATCCACAATGCTTAATTCCACATAATTTGACATAGTTTAACGATACTTATTTGACAAGCATTTTATATTATATAGGCAGCAGGAAGACCTGCTAGAGTATGATATAGCCCCTAAATATTCATACTTTCTCCCTTTCAATATAATTAGATAATTACAGCAACAAGAAAGAATGCTTAAAGCATTCTTTTTTGTTGCTTCTTTTCTACGAAAACACATAATTTACCACATTTACAACAAACTTCAGCGTTATCTTTTTGTTATAGTATAGACGCAGGAAGGATAAAAACCTGTATCGTATGATGATAACCTCATATTGATCATACATTTTTCCCTTTCCATTTTAAATAAACATAATAACCTTTCAAAAATAATCCCTTTCGCTTACAAGCAATAAGGGATTATTTTTTTCTTTTCATAATCGTATTATCACACAATTTACCACGTTTGCTTGATTATTCTACGATAACTTTTTCCTATACTATAGAAGACAGGAAGACCTGTTAGAAGTATGATATAAATCTCCTTTAAAATATACATAACTTCTCCCTTTCAAAAACTTATATTATAATTAGAAAAAAGCACATTCCCTCATGTGCTTTTTTCATTTTCTATCAATATTTATTTAAATTTGATTTAAGGCAACTTCTAACTCATTCACTAAAATTTCTTTAGGAAAATATCCTTGTAATTGTTTCATTGTTTTACCATCTTTTAGAATGAGTGTTGTTGGTACATCCTTAATCCCATAATCATGTGCTAATTCAAAATCATCATGAATATTTACACGAATCATATCTACTCCACTTCCTTGCATTTCCATCGCTGCAAGAGCAATTTGGGATGCAAGTTTGCGGCAAGAAGCGCACTCCTTTGCATAGAAATCAACTACTACAACACCTTTGCTTACAATGATATCAAAGTCACTACGGCTAATCATTTTCATGCTTGCTACCTCCAATTACCCAAAGTATAGCATGCCTTATTTTAAGGTCTCTACTTAGATGCTCAAATACCTTAAAATTGCCTTTGCGACACCATCTTCCATATTGCTACAAGTGATTTCATCCGCAATTTCCTTAACGCTATCTAACGCATTTTCCATTGCAACTCCTACCCCTGCATAGGTAAGCATTTCAATATCATTCTCACCATCTCCAATTGCCATCATCGCTGCTACTGGTATCTTGGTATACGCTGATAATTTCTCTAGTCCATAAGCTTTTGTGACACCTGGCATCAAGACTTCTAACCATTTATTTGTAGTAAGTCCTACCCAGTATTCATCCCCTAAATCATGTTTTGCTTGCTGTGCAACTTTTGCCATTTCCTCCGGCCAATAAGTAACCGATATCTTATTTACATCATCCACAATTTCTTCTTTTTCTTGGATATACCGTAAATCTGGATATCCTTTTTTCGCATTTGCTAAAAAATTAAAAGCACCACCCGTTAATGGATGATTTTTATCCATATGATGATCTATGATATACCGCTTTTTCTCTTCAAGTATACAAGGTGGATTATAATCGTACATCCCTTCATCCATATTACCGATAATTTCCACATTAAACTGCTTGAAATAAGCAAAAATTTCCTGTGCTTTTTTCGCTGGAATTCTTCCCTTCACATAACGTTTTTTATTTTTTAAATCATAAATGGCGACACCATTGATTTCAATTAAATATCCACCATAACGATCCATTTCTAATTGTTTCGCATAGGATAATAAACGCGTATAACTACGCCCGCTGGCAAGCGCTAAACGAACTCCTTTTTTCTGCACCTGTTTCAAAACTTTAATAGTATATGGAGAAATCGTATTATCTTTTCGAAGAAGTGTTCCATCCATATCCATTGCGATTAACTTAATTTCCATAAGTCACCTTCTTTCACGCTTTATTATACACTAAATAGTTATAAAAAAAGGTATCCAAACGATACCAATTTTATGTTTTTTATTTTACTTTTTTAAAAATATATTTATCTAATGCTTTCGCAATTCCCATTTGATCATTTGTATCCGTTACATCATAGGCATAACGTTTTAATGAATCCATTGCATTGCCCATAGCAATTCCATAACGGACACTTTGAAACATGCTTAAATCATTTTCAGCATCTCCAAAAGCCATCATTTCATCCGGTGAAACACCAATTTTTTCACCTAATTTAATAAGTGCGCTCCCCTTACTTACACCTTTTGGCATAACTTCAATCCATGTTGGACCAACTTCTAAAATATCATATTCACTTAATTCTTCACGAATACTTGCCAAATGTTTTTTAAAGAAAGCAGCTGACTGTATTAAACAGAATTTATTAATATCTTGCGTAATGACATAATCACTATCATGAATATGCGTAAAACGATGATGTCCTTGTTTCAATCCATAGTCCATCGGTGCCCCTAAAAACACACTCATTAATTTCTTTTTAAATTTCAATCTACGTGAAATAAAATCATATTTATCATAGCCACAGAATGTTATAACTTCAAACCCATATTTTGCCCCCACACGATTTACTTTAATCGCATCTTTCGCCTCAAATAAGGTATCGACACTATATTCTTTATGATAAAAATCATAAACAACTTGACCATTTACCCCTACTACATAGTTATTTCCCTTTTCTAGTTGTAACGGCTTACTTACAAAATCAATAGAACCTTTATCACGACCTGTTGTAATCGCAATATGAATTCCCATCTCTTGTACCTTTAACAATCGTTTTAAAGTTTCTTCATCGATTGTTTTTTTACTTGTTAAAAGCGTTCCATCTAAATCTAAAGCAATTAATTTAATACTCATTTTATCACCCACCTTTAATATCTACATTATAACGAAATGATAAAAAATGTAAACCAAATAACACAAAAAAGAGCTATTGTCTTTCAACAATAACTCTTAAAATTTAAGCTTTAACAAAT
>SAMEA104404106__coassemble_2794_pt1 | contig 10353 bp, 9 predicted proteins | sample SAMEA104404106__metabat2_low_PE_054 | metagenome-assembled genome bin SAMEA104404106 (sample SAMEA104404106) | Balaenoptera acutorostrata
GGATGATGAATCACGTGCAGCATATCGTGAAGCATTAAAAGAACACTTTAAAAACGATATTGATACAATGTGTCCAGATTGCCGTCGTCGTTACGAACAAAATCCATTACGTATTTTAGATTGTAAAGTTGACCATGAAAAAGATATCATGAAATCAGCACCAAAAATGGATGATTACTTAAATGATGCAAGTAAAGCATACTTCAAAGAAGTCTTAGAAGGACTAGATGCTTTAGGAATTCCATACGAAGTAGATGATCGCTTAGTACGTGGATTAGACTACTATACACACACTGTATTTGAAGTTGTATCAATCAATAAAGAGATGGGTGCACAATCAACTGTTTTTGCTGGTGGTCGTTACGATGGCCTAGTCGAATACTTTGGTGGTCCCGAAGGTATGAGTGGTATCGGATGGGCAATGGGTCTAGAACGTTTAATTATTGCTTGTGAAGCAGAAGGTATTTCATTAGAAGATGAAGAAGGATTAGATGCTTATGTATTATGTTTATCGAATAAAGTAAAACAGCATGCCTTATCAATTACGACTCAACTTCGTGCAAATGGATACCGTACAGATACAGACTACTTATCAAGAAGCTTTAAAGCACAATTTAAAACGGTAGAACGTAAACATGCACGTTGTGCTATTTTAGTTGGTGAAAAAGATATTGAAAATCACACTGTTACGATTAAAGATGTGAAAAATCAAACACAAAAAACAGTGGATTTAGATCACATTGTGGAAGCAATGGATGAAATTTTTGAAGCATAGGGAGGATATTGAAATGGAAAGAACTCATGTGAATGGGCAATTGCGCCTAGAAGATGCAGGCAAAGAGGTTTGTTTATTAGGTTGGGTTGCGAAACGTCGTAACTTTGGATCATTAGTATTCATCGATTTACGTGACCGCACTGGAATTACACAGTTAGTATTTGATGAAAATGTTGCGAGTGCAATTAAAGATGTACGTAATGAATACATCATTCAAGTACACGGAACAGTATTGGAAAGAAAAGATAAAAACCCTAAATTAGCAACTGGTGATATTGAAGTAAAAGTTTCAAGTGTTGAAGTTATTAACTCAGCAGCGACAACTCCAATCATCGTTGCGGATGAAACAGATGCATTAGAAGATACTCGTTTAAAATACCGTTACTTAGATTTACGTCGTCCAGTAATGCAGAATAAATTAATTATGCGTCATAAAATTACACGTAGTATGCGTGAATACTTAGACAATAAAGACTTTATTGAAATTGAAACACCAATGTTAGGACGTAGCACTCCAGAAGGAGCACGTGACTACTTAGTACCTAGCCGTGTACACCCAGGTAGCTTCTATGCATTACCACAGTCACCACAGTTATACAAACAGTTATTAATGGTATCTGGATTTGAACGATACTATCAGTTCGCTAGATGTTTCCGTGATGAAGACTTACGTGCTGACCGTCAGACCGACTTTACTCAGGTTGACTTAGAAACTAGTTTCTTAAGCGATGTTGAAATTCAGACAATGATGGAAGAAATGTTACAGAAATTAATGAAAGAAGTAAAAGGTATCGATATTGAAATTCCGTTTAAACGTTTAACTTGGGATGATGCTATGAACCGTTATGGTAGTGATAAACCAGATAACCGTTTTGGTATGGAATTACAAGAAATTACTTCTGTATTTGCTAACTGTGACTTTAAAGTATTTAAAGACTGTATCGCAAGCAACGGAAGCATTAAAGCAGTAGTTGTACCTGATAAAGCAAGTATGACTCGTAAAGAAATTGATAAAGTAACAGAATTAGCAAAGAAAAATGGAGCGAAAGGTTTAGTTACATTAAAATATGTAGACGCTACCTTAACTGGTTCTATTATGAAATTCTTAAGTGAAGAAGAAACAAATAACTTAGTTTCTACTTTAAACTTAAAAGAAAACGATTTAGTATTAATCGTTAGTGACAAATGGAAAACATCATGTGATGTATTAGGTGCATTACGTAATCACTTTGGTGCAATGCTTGGCTTAAAACCAAAAAACACTTTCTCATTCTTATGGGTAACAGACTTCCCAATGTTTGAATACAGTGAAGAAGATGAACGTTGGTATGCAATGCATCACCCATTCACTCGTCCAAGAGATGAAGATATGCAATACATTGATACAGACCCAGGACGTGTTCGTGCAATTGCTTATGACGTAGTCTTAAATGGTTACGAATTAGGTGGTGGATCACTACGTATTTACGATGGTGCAATGCAAGATAAAATGTTTGAAGTGTTAGGATTTACAGAAGAAAAAATCCAAGAAAACTTTGGATGGTTCGTAGATGCATTGAAATATGGTACACCTCCTCATGGTGGTTTAGCATTTGGATTAGACCGTATTGCGATGATCTTATCAGAAAGTGATTCTATTCGTGATGTTATTGCATTCCCTAAAAACGCAAATGCAAAATGTCCAATGTCTGATGCACCAACATTCGTTGATGAAGCACAGCTTGAAGAATTACATATTTCTATTAACAAAAACTAATGATCAAAAAATTACTAATAAATGCAAAAAATATCTTATCCCTTGGATAGGATATTTTTTTTGATTATCAAGTTAGTTTTGAGCAACATGAAAAATCAATAAATTGAATATAAATTTAGTAAAAAAAAGTAAAAAAACTAAATGTCAAGAGTATATTTTTAAAATATTTTTGGTATACTATAGATGTCCGGAAGGCAACATTTTTCCTACGCTTAGAGATAAGGGAGATCGGATGTTGTTCGATGGTGTTGAATACCTGCTGCGAGTAGGGATCCTAATATCTAACGCAGATCACCCACCTGTATTTACAGGGAAAGATCTCTCCTTTCGGACACTAAATGATAGATGAACAGATGAGAAATCATCTGTTTTTATTTTTAATTAAAACATGCTATACTAAATAAAAAAGGAGTATTTATAATGGATGCAAAAGAACAATTTATTGAATTATATAACACGTATATTCATCGTGAAGGAGCCGATCGCTTACTTGATTATCTGGTAACAAGAACAGATTTCTTTACCGCTCCTGCAAGCACTCGTTTTCACGGGAGTTATCCTTCTGGATTAGTAGAACATAGCTTACATGTCTATGAGTGTTTAAAAGCGTATGTTGAGCGTACACGGTGTAAGGAAGTGTATGGGTTAGACTATAGTGATGAAACAATTGCACTTGTTTCCTTACTACATGATATTTGTAAAATTAATTGCTATAAAGAAAGCACACGTAATGTGAAAGTGGACGGACAGTGGACCCAAGTTCCATATTATGAATTTGAAGATACGCTACCATATGGTCATGGTGAAAAAAGTGTTTACATCATTTCTGGGTTTATGCGATTAACAAGAGAAGAAGCGTTTGCGATTCGCTATCATATGGGCTTTAGTAATAATGATGATGCACGAAGTGTTGGATATTCATTTGAACATTTTCCATTATCCTTTGCCTTGAGTGTGGCAGATATGGAAGCTACGTATTTCTTAGAAAAAGATACAAAATAAATTTTATGATAAATAAAAAGATGACACATCACATGGATTAGAGTGTCATCTTTTTTGTTTATTATTCGTTATTTGCTGCGATTTCTTCTTCGCGTTTACGGTGGCTTAAAACAACTTCTTTGATTGAAATTTCGTGATTTAAAATAGCTTCTTTTTCGTCTTGGCTAATTTTTAGATTACGATGTTGAATTGGGTTTTCAATCGGTGAATAGGTAATGAAGGGATGATTTCCTTTAATTTGTAAAACATAATCATCTTCCTCAAGTAAGACTTTCGCAATGCGTGCATTTTGTTTTACTTCTTTATGATCTTGTTCACGATGCCATAGTTCAATTTGTTCTTCATTGAATAACATACGAACGAAGTTTGATTTAGCCATTGGATATTCTTTATAGAAGTTATCTAACATATCTTTCATGGACTGGCGTTTTGTATAACCATCATTTGGACATGTACTCTTCACATAGGGAATATCATTTTTTCGCATCGCTGTTAAAATATCGCTTTCATAGCAGTACACCATTGGTCGAATAAAGGTCATATCTGCTTTTGATAGATACATTTTTGGTAGGAATGTCGCAAGTTTACCACCGTAGATTGCATTCATCAATAATGTTTCTACAGCATCATCACTATGATGACCGAAAGCAACTTTATTACAATTAAAATCTTTCGCTGCTTGGTTTACGCTTGCTTTTTTAAATTTTGAACATAAACTACAACGAATATTTCCATCTTTATCTGGATTGCGTTTTAAAATTTCATAAATTTTAGAGTCGACATCATGAAATTCATTTCCTAATTTATCACAATAGGAAACGACTTCACTAAAATCCATTCCATCAAATCCAATTTTTATATGTATACCGACAACTTTAAAATTTTTGTCAGGAAACTTTGAGTACATATGTAAGGCGGTTAATAACACCATACTATCTTTACCCCCACTAACGCCAACCGCAATGCGATCATGATCATCAATTAATTGGTAGTCTTGATCTGCTTTACGAATGTCGCCTAATACCTTATGTAAATCCATATTTTATATTCCTCCTACATAATCTTAATTATACATGAAGATTAAAATTTTTCTAATAAAAAATGATAAAAGTCAAATTATACTTGAATCGACATAAAGAATAATAATATAATAATCTAGGTGATTAGATGGACGGAATTTTATTAATTAAAAAAGAAAAAGGAATGACTTCACATGATGTGGTTGCTTCCTTAAGAAGAATATTACATACAAAAAAAATTGGACATAGTGGAACACTAGATCCAGATGCGACAGGTGTTTTACTTGTCTTAGTTGGTCGTGCTTGTAAAGTATTACCATTTTTAGAAGATACGGATAAAGAATATATCGCTACGATGAAACTAGGTATTCGTACGATTAGTGATGATATTTTTGAAGAAGTATTAGAAGAAAAAGAAATTACACCTATTCCTGATTTTCAAGCTGTACTAGATACGTTTAAAGGCAGCATTGAACAGTTACCTCCAATGATTTCAAGTATTAAAGTAAATGGGAAAAAATTATATGAATATGCTCGTAATCATGAACCAGTAGAAGTTCCAATGCGTCAAGTTGAAATCTATGATATTGAAGCACTTGATGATGAGAAATTAGCTTTTCGTGTAGCTTGTAGCAGTGGTACTTATATTCGCTCAATTTGTCGTGATGTCGCCATTAAAACAAATAATTTAGGTGTGATGACTTCGCTTATTAGAACGAAAGTTGGACGATTTTCACTAGCCGATTGCGTAACGTTAGAAGAAGTTGAAGCTGGTAACTTTAAGTTACTTCCAATCCGTGATGTGTTTGATCGCTATGAACAGATCGCTTATGAGCCAATCAAAGATATTTATAATGGAAAACACATTCGTTTAGAGTGTGATAATGATGAAGTAGCCATCTTAGATCATGATGATGTAATTGCTTTATATCGAAGACATCATGGAAATGTTTTTGGCTGTGTAAGAGGATTATGGTAGGTGAACAAGATGGAAATATTACGTTTTAACATTCATACGCCAGTACCGTCAAATGTCGATATTACAGCCTGTATTGGTTATTTTGATGGAGTTCATAAGGGACATCAACAATTAATTAAAAAAACGATTGAAATAGCGAAAAAAACAAATACGATTCCTGCTTTGATCACATTTGATCCAGACCCTTGGGTCGTGATTAAAAAACTACATCATATACCCCATATTACACCGATGAAACATCGTCAGGAAATTGGGAAAGAACTAGGTATTCAACGTTGGATTATCTTGGATTTTCAGGATGATATGGCAAAACTGAATTATCACCAATTTCATGAATTAGTGTTAAATGCATTACATATAAAAACGCTTGTTTGTGGATTTGACTTTCATTATGCTTACCGTGGAGAAGGTAGCATTGCGACATTAAAGAGCCAAGATACCTTTGATGTGGTTGTTATTGATGAAATCGCAAGTAATGATGAAAAAATTAGTTCGACACGTATTGAACGTCTAATTAAAGATGGAAAAATGGAAGATGTTCGTGCGATTATGGGACGTATTTACGAATTGCGTGGAATTGTCAAAAGCGGAAATCGCATTGGTCGAAAATATGGTTTTCCAACTGCTAACCTAGCTTTAAATGCAAACTATATCTTACCTAAAAATGGGGTTTATATCGGAAGTGTAAAAGTTGGTGAAGAATGGCATTCAGCGATTATTAATGTTGGTCATAACCCAAGCTTTAATTATCAGCAAAACACTTCGATAGAAGCCTTTATCCTAGATTTTAACGAAGAGATTTACGATATGGAAGTAAGTTATCGTTTCCATGCATTTTTACGTGAAGAGAAACACTTTGATGGAATGGATGCGTTAAAAGCGCAATTAGAAAAAGATACCCAAAGTGCTCGTGCATATTTTTTAAGATAGGAGTAGAATCATGAGACTAAAAGTATTTGATACGATTGATGAAACACTTGCCTTGCTAGAAGCTAATAATAACTTTTATCACGAAGTTGAAACTTGTATTCGTCAGGCCTTAGATGATATTGTCGTGACAAGTTGTCCAATGGTCGTTGGCGTAAATTCACGCGTAAAGAGTAAGGAAAGTCTGCGTGAAAAAATTATTCGTAATCGCTTTTATACCGAATATACCCAAGCGAGTGATATTCTAGATAACTTAAGCGATTTAATTGGTTTTATCATTGAATGTCGTTTTATTGAAGATGAATATAAGGTGTTAAATATCATCCGTGAACAAATGCCAATACGCAATGATGTGGATGGGTATTACTATAATGAAAATCATCCTGATTTCTTCTTAGACTGTGCTTCTCGTCAACCTCAACTACAAAAAAATGGCTTTGCTATTTACCGTGTAGATGGATACTATCTTAAAGATGGTCAAAAAGTGAATGTGGAACTACAAATCAAAGCACTAGTCAATTCTTTCTGGGGTGAAATTGAACATAAATTAGTGTATAAAAACACAAACTACTATGTTTATGACGATTTTATGAAAGATATTTTAAGCAGTATTAAATCTAACTTAACAATTACGGATCGTCAGTTAAATATCATTTATAATCAAATGCAAACATCAAGTGAAAATGATGTGAGCATTACAGAACAAAGCTTTGAAAAGCAAATTACTAAAGCAATCAACGATTTATTTGCATTAAAGATGAATCAATCTATTGGCTTTACGATGAATGTAAAAAACACATCAACGATTTTAGGTCATTATATCTTTATTAAAGATATTCGTTATGATGGTGGTAATAATGATCGTATTTCATCTTTATTTCATACCTTTAAAAAATTGCATTCTTCTAAAATGGATTTTGAGAATGAGATTGAAATGGAAGTACCTTTTGTATCGCAAGATATCTTTGTACATACACTTGGAAATTATTTAATTTCTGTTATTAATACGGACTATGATTGGTATGTTTTCTTCACGATGCTATTTGCTATTGAACCTGGTAATAACATGGAAGACTTTAGCTTATTCTTAACAGTAATTCGCAATTATCTAGTAGACTATTATTGGCTAAATACAAGCTTTGTCCGTTTACCGATGGATCAAAGTGAACTACTGCATGATGAATGTGCGTACATTTTAGCAAAATCTTTATGTGAAATTGGAAGCATTAAAATCATTTATGATGAAAAGATGCTTGCCATTAATAAGGCGTTTGTGCACTTTATTGAAGAATTAGAAAAACGTGTGATCAGCTATAATGACTTTATGCAATATAAAGAGGCATATTATCAAGAGTGGATGTCACGTATGCATAAAATATTCTAACGAATTTTATAATATTTCAAGAAAGTCACTTTTAAATGAAGTGACTTTTTGTTATAATACAACTAGAGGGTGATAAATTTATGGCACAAGAATATATTGCATTAAAAGAAAATAATAACGACGGTGTAATCGCATTAAGCAAATCATCATTCCAAACAATTGCAAAAATTGTAATCGAGGAAGATGAAAACTTGAAGCTAGCGGAATCAAGCGCTCCATTTAAATATCCATTGGTGTGCAAAATCGCAAATGATCAATTAATTTTAACAATGGATGTGAAAGTGAAGTATAACGCGAATGTTAACGATGTATGTTGTAAACTACAGAGTAAGGTCTTTGAAAATATAAAACATATGACTGGTTATTCACCAGATCAAATTGACGTTCGTGTCTGTGGCTTTATGTTTTAAAAGAAATCCTTATGGATTTCTTTTTTTTCGAGAAAGAGGTGTACTATGGCAGTAAGTTTAGCAAATTGTTTAGTCATCGGTGTTAGTTCTAGAGCTTTGTTTGATTTAGATGAAGAAAATAAAATCTATGAAAACGAAGGCTTACAAGCATATGCAAAGTATCAATTAGAACATGAAAGTGAAATTCTAAAGCCTGGTAGTGGTTTTGCCTTAATTAAGGCACTATTAAAATTAAATGAGCGTTATGGAAAACATGTTGTGGAAGTTTTAATCATGTCGCATAATTCAGCAGATACATCGCTTCGTATCTTTAATAGTATTTCACATTATCAAATGGATATCACACGAGCTGTCCTGACTGGAGGAGCAAATCTTACTCCATATCTTAAAGCATTTGGCGTTGATCTATTTTTAAGTGCTAATGAAGATGATTTTCGTGTCTCAATTAAAGATGGATTTGCAGCAGGCCGTATTTATACAAATACGATTGCTGATTTTGATCCGATGCAAGAAATTGAGCAGATTCGAATTGCTTTTGATGGCGATGCTGTATTATTCAGTGATGAAGCTGAACAGATTTATCAAAAGCAAGGATTAGAAGCGTTTGTTGAAAATGAACAAAAGAAAGCGAAATTAGCTTTACCGAAAGGACCTTTCGCTCGTTTTCTTAAAACGATATCAAATCTTCAACGTGAAGTTGATCAAGATGACGCGCCAATTCGTACGGCTTTAGTAACAGCACGAAATGCACCAGCACATGAACGTGTCATTCGTACACTACGTTCTTGGGATGTACGTATTGATGAGGCCTTTTTCCTTGGTGGCATTACCAAAACTGAGGTTTTAAAAGCTTTTGGTCCGCATATCTTTTTTGATGATCAAAAAGTACATGCTGATAAAGCAAGCGTCGTCGTTCCAAGCGCACAAGTGGTTTGGGATTAAGATACGTAAGAATAGTTATATAGCGTAAAATATGATAAAATAAAAAAGTAAATAGGAGGAATATTTTTATGGGATTAAGTAGACACGCACTTCGGGAGATTGCAATGAGATGTTTATATCAGCATTTCCTTTTGAAAAAAGATATTAAAGAAGCAGTATATGACAACATTAATGGGAATGAAGTCGATCCATTCTTATACACTGTTACAATTGATGCAATCAAATATGAAGATGATTACATTGAAATGATCAACAATGCTCTACGTGACGATTGGACATTTGAACGTTTAGGTTATGTTGAACAGGCGATTTTAATCATGGCTGCTTGTGAATTAGATATGGATATTGCTCCAAAAGCAATCGTTATCAATGAAGCTGTTACATTAGCTAAAAAATTCTGTGATGACGAAACTTATCGTTTAGTTAATGGAGTATTAGACCGTCTATGAGTAAAGGGCTTCTGAGTGTATATGATGTTGTACATTATTTGAAACAATCGTTAGATTGTGATGGCAATCTACAATCGATTATGGTAAAAGGAGAAATATCGAATTTTACAAATCATCGTAGTGGTCATTGGTATTTCACTTTAAAAGATGCAAGAGCAAAGATTAGCTGTGTAATGTTTGCCTCTTATGCATCAAGATGTAAAATACGTTTAAAAGAAGGTATGCAAGTTATTGTACAAGCGTCACTTTCACTCTATGAAGCAAGCGGAAATTTACAACTATATGTAAGCCATGTACAGGTTGATGGATTAGGAAATCTATATCTACAACTTGAAGAAGTTAAAAAGAAAATGGCAAGTGAAGGATTGTTTGATCCAGCACGTAAAAAGCCATTGCCATTATATCCGATGAATATTGGTGTAGTTACAGCAAAAACAGGAGCTGCTGTACAAGATATTTTAACAACGATTTCACGTCGTTGGCCTCTTGCGAAAGTAAAGGTATATCCTACGTTAGTACAAGGTGTTAATGCAAGTAAAGCAATTATGCAATCCTTACAAATTGCTGATGAACAGCAGCACGATATTATTTTATTAGCTCGTGGTGGTGGTGCAATTGAAGATTTATGGTGTTTCAATGATGAATCTTTAGCTCGCTTTATCGTTGGTATGAAGACGGTAATTGTGAGTGGTGTAGGACATGAAACCGAT
>SAMEA104404106__coassemble_2812_pt1 | contig 10304 bp, 9 predicted proteins | sample SAMEA104404106__metabat2_low_PE_054 | metagenome-assembled genome bin SAMEA104404106 (sample SAMEA104404106) | Balaenoptera acutorostrata
TTATAGCAGATTTTTTCGACTTCTTCGTTTGTGAAACCATGTTCTAATAAAGCTTGGGCAATATGATTGATTTCAGTAATATCTTTCATACCGACAACATTACTATCTTCCATGCCTTCAATATAATCCATGAAGTCAAATCCTAATGCGACACGATCAATGCTAATTTTATCTTTTAAGTAAATTAGTACTTGAATGAAATCTTCTAGTGTCGCATTATCTTTTTTGTTTTTCACAAACCAGCGTACTGGAATACCTCCAACTAAACCATTTTTATCTACAATGACTTGAAGTTGTGGATCACTTAGGTTACGGTAGTGGTTATATAATGCCTTCACATTACTGTGGGAAGCGATGATTGGTTTGGTACTTATTGCAGCAATGTCGTAGAAGTTCCATTCACAACAGTGAGAAGTATCTACGCAGATGTTCATTTCGTTTAGTTTACGAACGACGCGTTTTCCTAAGTCGGTTAAAGGGTGGTTACCGCGTTTTGCACCGATGGCTAATGCATTTTCATCATTCCAGCAAAGGCTAGCCATGCGGACGTGGTGTTGGTGTAACCATTCGATTTTAGGTTCAGGATCTTCTTTGATTCCGCACATTCCTTCTACTGCGATAAAGACTTGAACGTCTTTATCGTCATCAAAAGAATAGTGTTTACTAGCTAGAATACTTTTTTCTGTGTACAAAATAGTATCCATCATATCTTGCCATGATTCTGGTCCATTAAAGCAACAAACGATGGCTGAAAATTTCATGTTTCCTTTTTTAAAGCGAGGATAGTGAAAGTCATCTAAACGATTTGGTTCAAGATCGCGATGTTCGTAAATGTCATTTCCGATATCATCATGTAAATTCGCAAATTTCATCTTAGTTCTCCTTTGTTGCTAGGGCTAAGAATTCTTCCATTTGATCAGTGATTGATTTTAAGCTTTGTGCCCAGAACTCTTTTGTACTTAAGTCGATATCCGCAATTGCTGCGACATCTTCTACAGTGTTTGTTGTTGTAGCGGCTAATAATTTTTCGTATTTAGGAATGAAGCTTGCTCCTTCACTAACATATTTCGCATATAAACCACGAGAGAATAATGCTCCAAAAGTATATGGGAAGTTGTAATAAGCGATATTTGGAATGTAGTAGTGTACTTTTGTAATCCAACGGTAAGGGTGAATCCATTCTGGATCTAAACCATCACCAAAGGATTTTAGAAGTGCTTGTTTCATTAAATCGCATAATTCATTTGCTGATAAGAATCCTTTTTCTACGTGTTCAAAGACGGCTTTTTCAAAGTTGAAACGAGCGTAAATATCTAAGATATTTTGACATAAAGCAGCTAATTGAGAATCGATGACTAATAATTTGTCATGTTCATTCATGTCATTGGCAAGTGCATTATAAATTAAGTTTTCATTAAAAGTAGAAGCACTTTCAGCAAGCGGCATACAATAGTCACGGTTTAAGATTGGCTGATCTTCAATCATCATACCATGGAAGGCATGTCCTAATTCATGTGCTACAGTAACGATATCACTTAATGTGTTATTGTAGTTTGTAATAATACGGCTTTGTTTGATCCAACCAAGGTTTTCACAGAAGGCACCTGGTTGTTTCCCTTCGTAAGTTAAGTAGTCAACCCAGTGATCTTCAAAGGCTGTTTTACTCATTTGGTATAGGTGTTCACTAACTTTTTTAAAGTGTTTTAAAATATAGGCTTCACAGTCTTCGATGCTGAAATCGAAGTTGTTTTCTCCTAATGTGGCATAGATTTCATACCAAGGTAATCCATTTTGGTAACCTAGTAAGCTTGCTTTTTTCTTTAAGTAAGCACGGAAGGTTGGTAGGGCTTCTTCGATACAAGACATCATTGCGTCAAGCGTTTGTTGTGACATGCGTGAGTCAATCAACATTTTTTCAAGTGGATCTTTGTATCCACGTAATTTAGCTTCCATCAATTGTTGTTGTTTGATGCTTGAAATAGCAAAGCTTAGTGGTTCCGCAATGCTTTCGTAGGCTTTTAATTCTGCTAAGAAGGCATCTTTTCTTACTTCGCTAGAAGCGTCGTGACACATGTTTTTCACTTTTGTAAGAGGAAGGTATTCTCCTCTAAAACATGCTTTACAATTGCTTGTAAGGGCATAATACATATCGGAGAAAGCTTTTAAGCTTGTTGGATAGACCATGCTTAATAATTGTTCTTGTTCTTGTGATAAGCTATGTGCTTGTTTGGCTTTCTTTTCTAATAAAATAAAGGCATAATTTGATGCTAATTCATCTTCTTTAATCAACTCTTCTAAATGATCAAGTTGCAGAATGGCATCGTAAATTTTAGTTTCATATAAACTTAAAGGAGCACATAGGGATTGAATTTTATTATCCCATTGTTTGCATTTTGAATCATTTGCTTCCACACTTAAGCGAAGTTGTGTATAGATGCTTAAGCGATAGCAGTATTCTTTCATCTCCTCTAATTTTAGAAGTCCATTATGTAAGATTTCTTTATCGCTTTTTGTTACAAAAGTTTCACAAAAAGCAGGAAGTGTTTCGTTTAGTTGTTGGATGATGGAAACATCATGTAAAAATTGAGGGTCATCAAAGTCTTTGTATAAAGCACTAAGATCCCATTTGTAATCATTTGTCATGTTCTTGTACGATATCATTAAAATGATACTTTTCCTTTCTGCTATCATTATATGCTCTTTTCAAGAAGGCGAAGATTAAACGATTTCCTAGTTGTAGGAAGTTATCACAAGTAGGCAAATCCATAAAAAAGATGTTTACTAATAGTAAGGAAGGTGAGCCTATGAAAGTATTAATGGGAAAATTTAGTTCTGAATCAAACGAACATTCACAATCATTGATGACATTTGAAAAATTTGTTTTTAAATATGGTGAAGAATGTTTAGATGCAATGTATGCACGTCACATCTTTGAAGATGAAGGAATCGAGTTAATTCCAACGATTGCAGCAATCGGTCATCCGCACGGTTTAGTAACAAAAGATGCTTTTGATTTTATCTTGTCTCGTTTTGTGCAAGGCGTAAAAGAACATCTCCATGAAATTGATGGAATCTTTTTGTTCTTGCATGGGGCAAGTAAAGTCATTGATTTACCTGGTGCTTCAGCAGAACATGCAATTGTGCGTGAAATTAGAAAAATTGTAGGGCCATATATGCCAATTGCACTGGTTATGGATCCCCATGGTAATTTAAGTGATGAACTTGTAAATAATGTCAATATTTTAAGATGTTATCGTCATTCACCACATATCGATATTCAGGAAACATATGAATTTGTCGCTAGAAAGTTTATTGATTTACTACGTCATAGACAAGATATTCATCCGATTTATTATCGTGTACCAATTATCATCGGTGGTGAGAAGAGTGTTTCTTTTGATGAACCAATGGTATCCATCAACAAAATGTTGGATGAAGCAGAGGCAACAGGACGTATTATGAGTGCTTCTTATCATATTGGATATTTACGTCATGATGATGATAAATTAGGATGTGGGGTTGTCGTTGTACCAAAAACGATAAAAGATAAAGCATTTGCGGATATGTGGGCACGTAAAATTTTAGCGTTTGCTTATGGAAAACGACATGAATTCCATTATCATGGAAATGTAGCAGAGCCAAAGGAAGCAATTGATCAAGTCATTGCGTATGATAAAGGAACATGTTTTGTAACTGATTCTGGAGATAATGTAGGATCTGGTGCAGATGGTTTTAATACCTATGTATTACGTCAAGTATTAGAAAAAGAGGATCTACGAGGTAAACACTTTTTATTTGCCGCTATTGTTGACAAGGCAGCTTATGCCTATTTAATAAATAAAAAAGTTGGAAATCAAGTACATTTTATGCTTGGTGAAAATATTGATGAGTTAAGCAAGAGTGTTGAAATTGAAGGAGAAATCATTGCGAAAGGCTTAACAAGTTCTTTATACATTGGCAGGGAAGATGTAGGTAGTTGCATTAGTGTAAGAATCAAGGATACCAATATTGTGGTTGTCGTTGAATATGATGCTATTCAATATGGGGATTTAGATCAATTTGAAAGCAGTGGTTTAAAGATTGATGAATACGATGTCATCGTCGTAAAACAAGGCTATATATCAGATGATTTTAATCGCTATGGAAGTTATTGTGTGATGTCTTTAACCGATGGACCAACGAACCAACGTAGTGAAAAATTACAGTTTAAGATGATTGCTCGCCCAATGTTTCCATATGATGATTTAGAATTAGATGAGATCATGGATGTAGATTGCTCATTTCCTAATCATTAGGAAATGAGAATGGTAGCAAACTTTGCATATTTATTATAAAATATTAGTAGAACATAACGGAGGAAAGAACATGGAAGGTCTAGAATTAATTTGTTTTCAAATAATTTCAAGTGTTGGAACAGCAAAATCATGCTTCATTGAAGCAACTCGTGCAGCAGAAGCTTATGATTTTGATAAAGCAGAAAAATTAATTGAAGAAGGAGATGAGATGTTTGTGAAAGGTCACGAAGCTCATGCATCCCTAATTCAGCAGGAAGCTAGTGGAGAACCAGTGCAGACAACTTTATTATTAGTACATGCAGAAGACCAGTTAATGGCAGCAGAAAATTTCCGTTCAATGGCGGAACAGCAGATCATTCTTTATAAAAAAATTCAGGCATTAGAAGCTAAATAGGAGGAAAATGAAATGAAACGTATTTACTTATTTTGTGACAATGGAATGTCAACTAGTATGATGGCACAAAGAATGCAGGAAGTTGCAAACAAACACAACTTACCATTCGAATGTAAAGCTTTCTCATACAAAAAAATCGACTCAATTTTAGAAGAAGTTAGTTTAGACTGTATTTTAATCGGTCCACAGACTCGTTTCTTATTTGACGAAATCAACCGTAAATATGGTGAAAAAACACCAGTTATGGTAATTGATGCAGTTGACTACGGAATGATGGATGGCGAAAAAGTATTGAAAAAAGCAATCGCTTTAATGAAGAAATTCAAAAACAAATAAGTGAAATCGCTGAATTTTTCAGCGATTTTTTAGACTAAACCAAGGAGGAACAAAGATGTACGGTATTATTGCGACATGGCGTATGGCTCTTGAAGGAGTCAGCGAAGCTCACAAATTACTAGGTGAGGGTAAAGATGCGAAAGATGCAATCGAAACAGCGATTCGTATGGTTGAAGATTTCGAATACTATAAAAGTGTAGGATATGGTGGATTACCAAATGAAGAAATGGAAGTTGAATTAGATGCTGCTTTCATGGATGGAGATACGTTAGATGTAGGTTGTGTTGGAGCAATTAAAGATTATGCTAACCCAGTTAGTATTGCACGTAAACTATCAACAGAACCAGTCAATAACTTTTTAGTTGGTGCAGGTGCTGAAAAATATGCACACCGTCATGGTTTTGAACGTAAAAACATGTTGACAGAAAGAGCTAAAATTCATTATCACAACCGTGTGGTTGACACAACTGCAAACAGTGAATTAAAACCATATTCAGGACATGATACCGTAGGTATGGTTTGTGTAGATGATGGTGGACATATGACATCAGCTACAAGTACAAGTGGTTTATTTATGAAACATGCTGGTCGTGTTGGAGATTCTCCTGTATCAGGTTCAGGATTCTATGTGGATTCAAAAGTAGGAGGAGCAAGTGCAACAGGACTTGGTGAAGATGTGATGAAAGGTTGTGTATCTTATGAAATCGTAAGATTGATGAAAGAAGGTATGCATCCACAGGCAGCTTGTGATAAAGCCGTACGTGAATTTGATCAAGAATTAAAAGAACGTCGCGGGAAAGCAGGCGATATGTCATTAATTGCAATGAATAATAAAGGTGAATGGGGAGTTACAACCAATATCGAAGGGTTCTCATTTGCAGTAGCGACAGAAAAAGAAGAGCCAACTGTTTACTTAGTAAAATTTGATGAAGAAGGAAAACAGTACTTTGAAGTCGCTAGCCAAGAATGGATGGACAACTATATGAAAACACGTACTGCCCCATTAGTACGTAAATAAGAGGTAACATCATGGAAGAAAAACTATTACAAAAAGTTGACGAAATTAGTAATCAAATGATTGATGGAATTAAATCCATCGTTCAAATCGACAGCGTAAAAGCTGCTCCACAACCAGGGAAACCATTTGGTGAAGGAGTCGTAAACGCTTTAGATGCCACACTAGCTTTAGCGAAGAGTTTAGGTTTTGAAACAGAAAATGTTGATAATGTAGTAGGAATTGCGAAATACGGTGAAGGAAGCGACTATGTTGGAATTGTTGGCCACTTAGATGTTGTACCCGTAGGAGATGGCTGGGATCATCCACCATTTTCAGCATATGAAAATGAAGCCGGAAGAATTTTTGGTAGAGGAATCTTAGATAACAAAGGACCTGTTCTTTCTTGTCTATATGCCTTATATGCTATTAAAGAATTACAAATTAAATTAAAACACCCAGTTTGGGTATTATTTGGTACAGATGAAGAATCTGGTTTTGCGGATATGGAACACTATTTAAAAGTACGTAAAGCACCAATCATGGGATGGACACCAGATTGTAAATATCCAGTTGTCTATGCTGAACGTGGACGTTGTGTTTACCGTGTTGAAGCAGAGTACAAAGACCAAGCAATTTTTAATGAATTTATTAATGAATACTTATTGACAAGTGATGATCATGCCAATAAACTAGGATTAGATATTCATGATGAAGAATTTGGAATTATGCAATTACGTGGTAAAAAATTAGTTGATGTTGAAAACAAACTTGCTTTTGATTTCACTTTAAGTTATCCAGCGTCAATTTCAAATGATGAAATTAAAGCACAGATTCTTACTAAATTACCTAGTGAATTAACACTTACTTGCACAGCGAATATGGATCCTGTACGTTTTGAAAAAGATTGTTTCTTATGTCGTACTCTAAAAGATACATATGAAAAAGTGACAGGTATGGATGGTACTCCAGTTACTACAACTGGTGGAACATATGCGAAATTAGTACCTAACATTGTACCTTTTGGACCAAGTTTCCCAGGTCAAAAAGGAATCGGTCATAATCCAAATGAATGGATGGATCGTAAAGATTTAATTACGAACGCGAAAATTTACGCTTTAAGCATTTTACGCGTTGCCCAAGGAGACCCTAATGACTAATATGATTGAAGTATGCGCAGGAAGCTATCAAGATTGTCTAGCGGCATATCATGGTGGTGCGAAGCGTGTTGAATTAAACAGCGCATTAAGCGTAGGTGGTTTAACACCTAGTTTAGCGACTTTAATTCGTGTAAAAAAAGAAACGGATTTAAAAGTAATTTGTATGGTAAGACCACGTGCTGCAGGCTTTTGTTACGATGATGAAGACTTTGCTATCATGATGGAAGATGCCCAATTATTTTTAGAACATGGTGCGGATGGGATTGCATTTGGTTTTTTAAATGAAGATGCAACAATTCAAGAAGCACAGACCAAAGCGATGATTGAGCTTATTCACTCTTATCAAAAAGAAGCTGTTTTCCATCGTGCGTTTGATGTATGTCCCGATGCTCATAAAGCCATTGAAACATTGATTTCCTTACATGCAGATCGTATTTTAACGAGTGGTCAAGAAGCAAAAGCAATGCAGGGAATCAACCTTATTCAAGATCTTCAAGCAAAATATGGAGAACAGATTGAACTACTTGCAGGAAGTGGTATGAATGCTAGTAATGCAATGGAAATGATTACTACAACTGGTATTCACCAGGTCCACTCTTCTTGTAAAAACTATAAAACAGATACAACAACTGCAAAAAACAATGTAAGTTATGCTTACTTACCAGAACCTCATGTTAATGATTATGATGTTGTGGATGTAGAACTTGTGAAAAAAATTGTTGCAAGTGTAAAATAAAAAATAAAAGATGGTATACTTTCAGAAATGATTTTATACCATTTTTTTATTTGGAGGAAATATATGAAGAAAGTAGGATTGCTTATTTGTATTTTTATGATGTTTATAGTTGTAGGATGCACGCATCGAAATGAAGTAGATAATGATGGAAAGTTAATCTATGAAGAAGTGCTATCACCAAATGAAGACTATATTGAAGATAAAAAAGAGATTGTGAAGTATAATATAAAAATATATCAGAATGAGAATTATCAAATACGTGTTTATGCATCTAGTAATACGGTATATTTTGAAGATCAAATGTACCAAATGCCATATGATCAATCGATTACAGAAGATGATATTAAAATTCAATGGACAACCTTTATGGGAAGTGAAAAAGCGAGTGAAGAAGATCAAATTATTATTGCGAAAATAAAAATTACGGATGGTAAAAACGTAATAAGTGAAATAAATGTGAACTTTTTAAAGAGTGCGATTGAAGAAATTGTGAATATATTAAATAAGTAAAATGGTAAATAAAAAATAGGTACATATCAATTTGTTATGTACCTATTTTTCTTTTTCCACCATGACATAAGCAATGGCATATTCTTTTTCGTGGGCAATCGATAGATGAATTATAAATCCATCAATATGACAAGATGGGGAACCATCCTCATTTACTAAAATTTCATAATCGCATATATGACTTTCATAGGCATTATGGATGGCTTTATAAATTGCTTCTTTTGCGGCAAATCGACCCGCAATCCACTCTGCTTTACGATGAAAGGCAAATTCATTACAAATCGCTTTTTCTTTATCCGTAAGAAAGTTTAGTTTTAAACCTTTATTTAAAAATGCTTCTATTCGATCAATTTTTACAATATCGCAACCAATACCTACAAGCATTCCCATCATCCTTTCATTTTCTTAATCATATCGTTCATAGGATAAAATTGCAAGAAAACCATTATTTTTCTTTTAAGAAATCTTAATATAATGTGTATATATTCTGTGATATATTATTGTAGAGAGAAAAAGGGGAGTGAAGTTATGAAAAGTATTATTGACATGTTGTATGCAAGCGAAGCGAAATTTGCTTATAAGCCATTCTTAAAAGAAGTTGATAAAGAAATTAGTTATCATGATTTTTTAATGGAAACAAAAGCGATTGCTTCTTGTTTGTGTCATCATGTGAAAGGGCAAAAACAACCTGTTGTGATCATGATTGATAAAAGTATTGCGGCTTTATCATCTATGATGGCAACGTTGATGAGTAGTAATTTTTACACGATCTTAGATGTTAAAATGCCCTTAGATCGAATAGAATTAATCTTAGAGACCTTACAAGCAAAGGTGCTAATTTGTGATGAAAAGCAATTTTTAAATGCTTCAAAACTCGCTTTTGATGGAGAAATTTTAGTATATGAAAAAATTAAAATGGAAGCTATTGATGATCAAATTTTAAATCAAGTGGAAAAAAGATTAATTGATACAGATCCTGCTTATGTCTTGTTTACGTCTGGTTCTACAGGAGTTCCAAAAGGTACAGTTGTCTCACATCGTAGCGTACTTGCTTATGCGCAGTGGGTATGTGAAGCCTTCCATATTAACAATCAGACAATTTTTGGAAATCAGACACCATTTTATTTTAGTATGTCGGTATTAGATATTTTCGCAACAATCAAAGCTGGGGCAACCTTATGTATTATTCCTAAGCTGTACTTCTCGTTTCCAGCTAAACTATTGACATTTATGAATGAAGCGAAAGTAAATACTATTTATTGGGTGCCAAGTGCACTAGGTATAATTTCGAATCTAAATGCCCTAGATGCTATTTTGCCTAATAATGTCGATAAGGTATTATTTGCGGGTGAGGTAATGCCTACAAAAGTATTAAACTATTGGAAAACGTATCTTCCAAATGCGATGTATGCGAACTTATATGGGCCAACGGAAGTAACAGATATTTGTACGTACTATATTGTGAATCGTGAATTCTCTAACGATGAACCATTACCGATTGGAAATGCATGTAATAACTGTGATGTCTTTGTCCTAAATGAAAAAGATGAATTAGTGAGTGATGATGAAGCAGGGGAATTATGTGTTCGTGGAAGCTTTTTAGCTCATGGATATTATGATCAAGAAGCTAAAACAAAAGAAGTATTCGTTTTAAATCCATTACAGAAACATTATCCTGAATATATGTATCGCAGTGGAGATATTGTAAAGTATAACGAATATGGAGAGTTGATGTATTTATCACGAAAAGACTTCCAAATTAAACATATGGGATATCGTATTGAATTAGGTGAAATTGAAACCAATGTTTTCAGCATTGAGGATGTGTTATCTTGTGCATGTATCTATGATCAAGAGAAACGTCATATCGTCTTGTTTT
>SAMEA104404106__coassemble_2968_pt1 | contig 9854 bp, 9 predicted proteins | sample SAMEA104404106__metabat2_low_PE_054 | metagenome-assembled genome bin SAMEA104404106 (sample SAMEA104404106) | Balaenoptera acutorostrata
GTGGTGGAGACTCAGCTGCTGCTGCTAAACAATTAGGATACGCTGACAAATTCTCTCACGTATCTACAGGTGGTGGAGCATCACTAGAATACATGGAAGGTAAAACTTTACCAGGAATCGCTATTATTAGTGAAAAATAAGGAGAAATAAATAAAATGAGAAAACCTATTATTGTTGGAAACTGGAAAATGAACAAAAACAACGCTGAAACAAAAGCTTTCTTTGAAGCTGTTGACGCTGTTGCTGCAAGTGAAAATGCTACATTCGGTATTGGATGTCCATTCACTGACTTAAGAACTGCTTTAGATGGAGCAAAAAACTTAATCGTTGCTGCTGAAAACTGCCACTTCGAAGATGCTGGTGCTTTCACAGGTGAAATCTCAGTTCCTATGTTAGAAGAATTAGGTGTTAAATACTGTATTATTGGTCACTCTGAACGTCGTCAGATGTTTGGTGACACAGACGAAACTGTAAACAAAAAAGCAAAACGTTTAATCGATGCTGACATTACTCCAATCTTATGTATTGGTGAAACTGAAGCTCAGTACGACGCTGGAGAAACTGAAAAAGTTATCCGTGACCAGTTAACTGGATCATTAGCAAACTTATGTCCAAAATGTGTAAGCAACATGGTTATCGCTTACGAACCAATTTGGGCTATCGGTACTGGAAAATCAGCTACTAAAGAAGATGCTCAGAAATGTTGTGCAATCGTTCGTGACCAGGTACGTGTAATGTACGGTGACGAAGCTGCTGACAAAGTACGTGTACAGTACGGTGGTTCTGTTAAACCTAACAACATCGTTGAATACATGGCTTGTGAAGACATCGACGGTGCATTAATCGGTGGTGCTAGCTTAAAAGCTGACAGCTTCATCGAAATCATCGAAAAAACTAAATAATTAACTTATTATAGTTCTTTATCTCTGGAAGTAAGCTTGCTTGCTTCCAGATTTTTTTGTCTTTACCTTTACATGCTGGAATGATATACTATGTATTACTATTCAGGAGGTAGCGACATGTTTAATTTTATTCATGAATTTTTAAATGAAGCAATTTATGTAGTACCAGCAGTTTTAATCTCATTAAGTCTACATGAGCTTGCGCATGCATATACAGCTTATAAATTAGGGGATTATACCCAAAAAGAACGTGGTAGAATCACATTGAATCCATTCAAACATTTAGATCCAATGGGGACGATCTGTTTGATTTTCTTAAAGTTTGGATGGGCGAAACCGGTACAGGTGGATCCATATTACTTTAAAGATCGTAAACAGGGTATGATTTGGACATCGCTTGCTGGTCCAATGGTAAATTTAATCTTAGGATTTCTTTGTGTATTTGGTTTCTATGGATTACAAAAACTATTATTTACGACTAGTCTTGCTCAAATAATTTTTTCGAGTAGTGTGATGAGTGAGATTGTTCACTATCTTATTACATTATTAAGCTATACAGCAGTTATTAGCATTGGGTTGGGTTTATTCAACTTAATTCCAATTCCACCACTTGATGGTTCAAAATTATTACTTGGTATCTTACATGAGGATACATATTTTAAAGTAATGCAATATGAGCAGGTTTTAGGCGGTGTGTTAGTGTTATTGCTTGTCTTTGGTGTATTAGATGGACCACTTCTTTATGCACGTGAGGCAATGATTAACTGCTTTACACAAGTAAGTACGATGATTTTAGGAATGTAGCGAACATTCCTTTTTTTTATCCCCTTATGTAAAAAGTTACAATATAAAATGACAAAGGTTACAATTATATGTAAATATTTACTGAAAGGGCTTGCAAAAAGCAAAAGCTAAGGTATAATGGATATAACATTTAAAATTTTTGATTATTTTAAGGGATGTAATGCAAAGGAGAACAATGTTATGGAAAAGAAAATGAAACGATTTGCGACCATGGCAGTTGCTTGTTCGCTAAGTTTAAGCGTATTAGCTGGATGTGGTGGAAAAGACAATGGTGGAAATGGAGATACACTACAGTGGGGAGTCAATTATGAACAATCAGGAATTGCGGTTACCTACGGTACTAGCCATGTTGAGGGAATTAAGCTAGCAGTAGATGAAATTAACCAAGCTGGTGGTGTTGAAATTGATGGAGTGAAAAAACAAATTGTTTTAGATGTTAAGGATAATAAAACGGATGAGACAGAAATGCCTCAAGTCTATAATGCATTAGTAGAGAATGGAAATACCGTCATTTTAGGACCTGCTACTTCTTCTTTAACAAAACAGGCATTCGCAATGTCAAATGAGAGAAAAGTACCAACGTTATCCGCGTCTGCTACTGATGATACGGTAACTTATCAGGCAGATGGTAAAACGGTGCAACCGTATGGATTTAAGATTTGTTATTCAGACTCTTTCCAAGGAAATGCAATTGCACAGGTTGCTATGGAAAAAGGATTTAAGAAAGTAGTTGTATTTGCTGATAACTCAAGTGATTATTCAAAAGGTTTAGTAAATGTATTTACAAAGAAATATGAAGCATTAAATGGAACAATCGTCGCTGTGGAAAACTATCAAAAAGGAGATAAAGAATTCACATCCATCTTAACAAAGATTAAAAACATGGATTATGATGCATTGTTCGTATCTGGATATTATGAAGAAGCAAGCCAGATTGTGAAACAGGCAAGAGGTATGGGCATTGATAAACCAATTCTTGGTCCAGATGGATTTGATTCACCAAAATTATTAGAAGTTGCAGGTGCTGAAGCATTAAACAATGTATTCTTTACAACACACTTCTCATTATCTGAAAAGAGTGAAAAAGTACAGGCCTTTTTAGATGCATATCGCACAAGATATGAAAAAGAACCAGATACATTTGCTGCCTTAGGTTACGACTTAGCATATTTCGTAAAAGCTTGTATGGAAAAAGCAAATTCACAAGATCCTGAAGCAATCCGTGATGCGATTGATGGATATCAAGACTTTGAAGGTGTAACTGGTACATTCTCAATGGATGAAAACCATACACCAATTAAACAGATTAAATTAGTAACATTAAAAGATGGAAAACATGCATCTGTTGAAAATGTGAAAGTGGAAAAATAATTACTTATAAAAAAAGATAAAGTAAATAGTAAATAATAAGGTGAGATGTTCACCTTATTATTTTATAGGAGAGGAGAATCATCATGACAACATTTTTACAACAAGTAATAAATGGCTTATCGGTAGGAAGTATTTTTGCCTTGATTGCCTTAGGTTATACGATGGTATATGGGATTATTAAACTGATTAACTTTGCCCATGGGGATGTATATATGCTCGGTGGTTATGTAGGTTTCTTTGCTGCTACAACCTTGGGTTTAAACTTTATTGGTACCTTATTTATATCGATGGTAGTTTGCATGATTGTTGGTGTTTTGATTGAAAAGATTGCTTATAAACCATTACGTCATGCATCTAGAATTACATCTTTGATTACTGCTATTGGGGTATCCTTATTTTTAGAATATACGATGATGTATTTTGTAGGACCTAATATTCGTACTTATCCGGCAACATTTTTTCCAAGAGAAGTGTACCATGTGTTTGGTCTACAAGTATCCAATCATCAATTATTAATTTTCATCACTTCTTTAGTGTTGATGATTTCGCTTCAATTAATTGTTAAGAAAACAAAAATTGGAAAGGCAATGCGTGCTGTATCTACAGATCCTGAAGCAGCAGCTTTAATGGGAATTAATGTTGATCATACCATTTCTTTTACCTTTGCTTTAGGTAGTGCATTAGCTGGTGCAGCTGGTGTTATGATTGGTGTTTACTATAATTCAATTGATCCTTTAATGGGAATGATTCCAGGTTTAAAAGCATTTATCGCAGCTGTATTTGGTGGTATTGGAATCATTCCAGGTGCAATGCTTGGTGGCGAAGTAATTGGTATTTTAGAGACCATGGCAAGTGGATATGGTTTTTCAATGATGAAAGATGCAGTTGTATATATTATTTTAATTGTGATTTTAATTATGAAACCTAGTGGCTTATTAGGTAAAAATGAAAAAGAGAAAGTATAGGAGGGATAGGATGAAACGCTTTACGAGACGCAATCTTACATGGCTTGTTATCACATGTGTAGTGTTTAGTGTATTACAAATCATGTTTAGTCAAAATCTTATTTCTTATACGTATCAAGTTGCTTTTATGACGATTGGAATTAATATCATACTAGCATTAGGACTAAATTTAATTATTGGTTTTACAGGACAATTCTCACTAGGACATGCGGGGTTTATGTCCATTGGAGCTTATGCATGTGCGATTACCTTAATCTATATGCCGAATCGAATGGGCTGGTTTTTAGGAATGTTGATTGGCTTGCTTTTAACAGGTGTTGTAGCATTGGTGGTAGCTTTGCCAACCCTTCGTTTAAAAGGGGATTATTTAGCGATTGCGACCTTAGGATTTGCGGAAGTCATTCGTATCACAATTCAAAATTTAACGATTACAGGTGGTGCTGCAGGACTTAGTAATATTACGAAACTAACAACTTTTCCGATGGTCTTTATTGCGATTGTGACAGCAATTTTAATTATTCATAATTTTATTCGCTCTAGTCAGGGAAGAGCTTGTGTATCGGTTCGTGAAGATGAAATCGCGAGTGAATCCATGGGAGTAAATACAACGAAATATAAAACGTTGGCCTTTGTCATTGGGGCTATGTTAGCTTCTCTTGCGGGAGCTTTATATGCATCTTATTTCTATGTATTAAAACCTGGAACTTTTGGTTTTATGAAATCAATCGATATTTTAGTAATTGTTGTATTTGGTGGAATGGGAAGTTTATCTGGTACGATTTTATCCGCATTTGTATTAGGTATGATCAATCTTATCTTCCAAAGTTATGCAGAGATTCGTATGATTTTATATGCCTTAGCAATTATGTTGATTATGATTTATCGTCCGAAAGGATTATTTGGTAATAAAGAAGTGATGGATCTTGTATCCTATTTTACAAAGAAGAAAAAGAAGGTGGAGTAAATGGCACTATTAAGCGTAAAGAAAGTAACGAAGAACTTCGCTGGTCTTTGTGCGAATTCAAATATTAATATGGAAATAGAAAATGAAGAATTAGTTGGTTTAATTGGACCCAATGGTGCTGGTAAGACGACCTTATTTAATATGTTAACAGGTGTGTATAAACCAAGTGAGGGAGAAATCTTTTTTACGAGTGATGGAAAAACGAAAACAATCCAAGGCTTGAAACCTTATAAGATTACGCGTTTAGGACTTGCTAGAACCTTTCAAAATATTCGTTTATTCAAGCAAATGAGCGTGTTAGAGAATGTTTTAGTAGCTATGAATAAGGATTGTTCCTATACTTTCTTTGATGCCTTATTTCGAACGAAAAAGTATTATGCTGGGGAAGCGAAAATGCGCCAAGATGCCATTTCTTTATTATCGATTTTTCATCTTGAGGATAAACGACAAGAACTTGCAAGTAATTTATCATATGGTCAACAACGTCGTTTAGAGATGGCAAGAGCGATGGCAACCAATCCCAAATTATTATTTTTAGATGAACCAGCAGCAGGAATGAACCCACAAGAAACATTAGAATTAATAGATATGATTCGCTACATTAAAGAACATTTTCATGTCAGTATTTTATTGATAGAACATGATATGGCTTTTGTGATGAATTTGTGTGAGCGTATTTATGTATTAGATTATGGTAAGATTATCGCTTGTGGTGCACCTGAGGAAATTCGTCAAAACAAACGTGTTATTGAAGCGTATTTAGGAGAGGAGGGATAATATGTTAAAAGTGGAAAATCTACATATTCACTACGGTGCAATTGAAGCTGTAAAAGGAATTGATTTTGAAGTTAAAAAAGGTGAAATCGTAACCTTGATTGGTGCGAATGGAGCTGGCAAGACAAGTGTTTTAAAAGCTATTTCAGGTCTTGTGAAACCAAGTAGTGGCAGTATTTTATATTTAGGAAAATCACTCGAAGTATTATCCGCTCAAAAAATCCATGATTTAAAATTAGGACATGTGCCAGAAGGACGACATATTTTTGCAGATATGACGGTTATTGAAAATCTTGAATTAGGTGCTTATCAGAGAAAAGATAAAGCAGGAATCAAGGAAGATTTAGCATTTTTATATGAACGTTTCCCAATCTTAAAACAACGAAGTAAACAAGCTGCTGGAACCCTTTCTGGAGGAGAACAGCAAATGCTTGCGATGGCACGTGCATTGATGGCAAGGCCAGAACTTTTATTATTAGATGAGCCTAGTATGGGGCTTGCCCCCATTTTAGTAAATGAGATTTTTTCAATTATCAAAGATATTAATGATAGTGGTACAACTATTTTATTAGTTGAACAAAATGCACGCAAAGCCCTAGCAATTGCCGATCGTGGCTATGTTATGGAAACCGGTCGTATTGTGATGAGTGGCGATGGGGCAAGTCTTGCAGCAAGTGAACAAGTACAAAAAGCGTACTTAGGAGGATAGGGTATGTATGTAAGAAATCGAATGACCAAAGATGTTATTTGTGTTGATGTGAATGCGAAAGTTAGTGATGTTCTTGATTTGATGAATGAGTATAATTTACACCGTTTACCAGTAGTGAGTGGTAAGAAGTTAGTTGGTCTAGTAACTGAGAGCATGATTAGTAAAAAAGGTGCTTTCTCAGCAACAAGTCTTAGTATTTATGAACTGAATTACTTGTTATCAAAAACAAGTGTTGATGCTATCATGGTACGTGATGTCATTACCGTTCATGAAGAGCGCTATTTAGAAGATGCCGCACTATTAATGTATCAGCATGATATTGGTTGTTTACCAGTTGTGAATGATGATTATCAAGTGGTTGGTATCTTAACAAGCAATGATGTTTTAAAGAGTTTCTTAGACTTAATTGGCTACCGCAATAGTGGAAGTCGTGTTTGTCTTGAAGTGAAGGATGAAGTTGGAACCGTCAATGAATTAAGTAAATTATTTGTGAAACATAATTGTAATATTACGCATTTGGGTGTATATAACAAGCATAACGGGAATGCCGATATGATTATTCGAGTGAATACATTCCAAACAGAGGCGTTGGAAAAAGATCTCATTGAAAACGGCTATAAGATTTTAGATATTACCAAGAATCCCGGATAGGGATTCTTTTTTTAAGGAGAAAACAATGAATAAACCAGTGATGATGCAGTATTTTGAATGGTATTTAGATTGTGATTGTAAGTTGTGGAAACAAGTTACAAAAGAGGCGAAACATTTAAAGGAAGTAGGAATTGATAGTTTATGGTTACCACCAGCATATAAAGGCAGTGGTGGGAAATGGGATGTTGGTTATGGGGCATATGATTTATATGATCTTGGAGAATTTGATCAAAAGGGAAGCCTCGAAACGAAATATGGTAGTAAAGAAGAATATGTGTTGATGGCTCAAGAATGTCATAAAGTCGGTTTGAAAATCTATGTGGATATGGTTTTAAATCACAAGATGGGAGCCGATGCGTGTGAACTTGTGCCAGCCATTAAAGTTAATCGTCAACATCGAAACCAAGTGGAAGAAGAACATGTGATGGTGCAAGCATGGACGCGTTATGATTATGTGAATCGTCATCAAAAATATTCCGCATTCACATGGAATTATCATCATTTTGATGGTGTGGATTATGATGATCAAACTCATACGAATGCCATTTATCGCATCTATGGCAAAGATTGGGATCAACATGTATCAAAAGAACTTGGAAATTATGATTATCTGATGGGTTGTGATCTAGATTTTCAAAATGAAGAAGTCGTTGCGGAGCTAACAAGATGGGCTTGTTGGTATTATGATATGATCGGCTATGATGGGATTCGCTTTGATGCTTGTAAACATATTGACTCCCATTTCTTTGCGCCCTTTGTGGAAGTAATAAAACAAAAACAACCCAATTTAGCGTGTGTGGGGGAATATTGGAGTGATACAATTTCAGAACAACTTCAGTTTTTAGAAGATTGTCATGGTTGTATGCGATTATTTGATGTTGCTTTGCATCATCATTTTCGTCAAGCAAGTGCAAGCAATGGCTATTATGATATGCGAACAATCTTCAAAGATACCTTAACTGCTATAAATCCAGACCATAGTGCACCATTTGTTGATAACCATGATTCACAACCGAACCAAGCATTAAGTTCTTGGGTATTAGAGTGGTTTAAAGTGCACGCTTATAGTATGATACTGTTAAGAAAAGAAGGGTACCCAGTAATTTTCTATGGCGATTATTATGGTGTTAAAAAAGATGGCTATGCTGGTTATAAAACAATAATAGATTGGTTGTTGCAGGTAAGAAAACAGCATATGATGGGAAGTAGCCACGATTATTTTGATGACTGTGATATCGTTGGATGGACGTTTGAAGGAGATGATAGTCATACGGGATTTGCATGTATCTTGACGAATGCTTGTGGTGGTCATAAACGCATGTACATTGGGAAACAATATGCGAACTGCATCCTTTATGATGGTTTGTGCAATATACAAAATGGGGTTTGTGTAGATGATCAAGGAATGGGTGATTTTGTCTGCAAAGATGGAAGTGTGTCCGTGTATTTGTTTGAAAAAAATTGTCAAGAATGAAACATGACGTGAATCAATGAAAATAGGATATTCAAAAAAATTTATGAAAGATAAGAAAAGCCGATAATTATGGGCTTTTCTTTATGAAAATGAGCATTTATGAAAGCGTGTATAAAAAATTATATGGTTTTTTGGCTTTATTTCTGATTGCTTTTAGCTTATAATTCATAATTGAATCGCAGCTTCCATCACAAAGCTGCGAAAAAGAATGAAGAAATCAAATTCAAATATTGATGAATGAATACATGAAGGAAAGGATCGATGGTACATGAACATTATTAAACGAAGCGGGAAAGAAGTTGTATTCGATGCATCCAAAATCGAAGAAGCTGTATGTAAGGCAAATGCGAGCGTAACACACATCTATCAGATGAACCAAGCGCAGATTGCAACAATTGTAGAAAACGTCACAAATTACTGTAGTGCTTTAAACCGTAGTGCAACAGTAGAAGAAATTCAGGATAAAGTAGAAGAAGAAATCATGAAACAGCGCGCATACAAGGTAGCGCACAATTATCTTACATACCGTTATAAACGTGAATTAGTAAGAAAATCGAATTCTACTGATAAACAGATTTTAAGTTTATTAGAATTTGAAAATGAGGATGTAGCACAGGAAAACTCAAATAAAAACCCAACGATTTCAAGTGTTCAGCGTGATTATATGGCAGGGGAGGTTAGTAAAGACATCACGAAACGTTTCTTATTGCCAGCAAATATCGTAGAAGCACATGAAAAAGGATTGATCCACTTCCATGACTCTGATTACTTTGCACAGCATATGCACAACTGTTGTTTAGTAAACTTAGAGGATATGCTACAGAATGGAACTGTGATTGGGGAAACAATGATTGAAAAACCACACAGTTTTTTAACGGCTTGTAATATTGCGACGCAGGCGATTGCCCAAATTGCTTCTTGTCAGTATGGTGGACAGAGTATCACAATGTCTCACTTAGCTCCATTCGTACAGATTTCACGTGAAAAATTCCGTCGTGAAGTTCGTAGCGATTTAGAAAAAACAGGGATTGCTGTGGATGAGGAAATAGTAAACCAGATGGCTGAATTACGTGTTCGCCGTGAAATAAAACAAGGGGTACAGACAATTCAATACCAAGTAATCACATTGATGACGACAAATGGACAGGCACCATTCATCACGATGTTCATGTACTTAAATGAAGTACCAGAAGGAAGCTTACGCGATGACTTAGCATTGATCATTGAAGAAATGTTGAAC
>SAMEA104404106__coassemble_2971_pt1 | contig 9850 bp, 9 predicted proteins | sample SAMEA104404106__metabat2_low_PE_054 | metagenome-assembled genome bin SAMEA104404106 (sample SAMEA104404106) | Balaenoptera acutorostrata
AACTATGGTTCGATTGTGACGAAAGCAAAAAAGAATCACGATGATGAAAAACATGTTTATCAAATGTATTATGAATATAGTGAGCGATTGAAAACACTCGCAAGTCATCGAATTATGGCAATTGATCGTGCACAGAAAGAGAAAGTCATCAATGTAAGCATTGCTTTTGATGAAGCTTATCAGATTACGTGGGCCACAAATAAGTTTACGAAGAAACGTCATAGCCTTACGACTCCCTATATTGAAAAAGCGGTGGAAGATGGTTTAAAACGTTTAGCTTTTCCAAGTGTGGAAAGAGAAATTCGTAATGAACTAAGTGAAAAAGCTCATGAACAATCCATCGAAGTTTTTTCGATGAATGTCGAAAAACTATTGTTGCAAGCACCTATTAAAAACAAGATGGTCTTAGGATTCGATCCTGCTTTTCGAACAGGTTGTAAGTTAGCTGTTATTGATGAGCGAGGAAAACTACTCGACATTCGAGTGATTTATCCACATCAACCGAATGCGAAAGTAAACGAAGCAAAAAAGATCATGTTGGATTTATTGAAATGCTATCCGATTGCTATTATTGCGATTGGAAATGGGACAGCAAGTAGAGAAAGTGAAGCATTTGTAGCAAATTTAATTAAGGAATATCATCTTGATGTTTCTTATACGATTGTTTCTGAAGCAGGCGCTTCGGTTTACTCAGCAAGTCCTTTAGCACGTGAAGAGTTTCCTGATTTACAAGTTGAGCAGCGTAGTGCAATATCGATTGCAAGACGTATCATTGACCCTTTAGCGGAATTGATTAAAATTGATCCACAATCCATCGGAGTAGGACAATATCAACATGATTTACCTACGAAACGCTTAAAAGAGCGTTTGGCCTTTGTGGTATCAAAAGCTGTGAACCGCGTAGGTGTGAATGTAAATACAGCAAGTAGTGAATTGTTAAAAAATATTTCTGGGTTAACAAGTGCTAGCGCAAAATCAATCATCGCTTATCGTGAAGCAAATGGAGGAATCCAAACGCGTCAAGAATTGAAAAAAATTCCACGTATGGGAGCGAAATCCTTTGAACAGGCAGCCGGATTCTTACGTGTCGAAGATGGTCTTGAACCATTGGATCGTACTGCAATCCACCCTGAGAGTTATCCTCTTGTATACCAATTACTAGAGGTGTTAAAACTTTCCATCAAGGATATGGGAAGCATCGAAATGAAAGAAGCACTTTTAAGCGTGAGTGTGGAAAAGATGGCAGAAACACTACATAGTAATGTCTATACGATGAAGGATATCTTTGATAACTTACAAGCACCATTACGTGATTATCGTGATCAATATGATGCACCTTTATTACGTAGTGATGTATTGACGATTCAAGACTTACACGTTGGTGATAAGTTAGAAGGCGTCGTTCGCAATGTTGTGGATTTTGGAGCATTTGTCGATATTGGATTGCACGAAGATGGTCTTGTGCACATTTCCAAAATGGCAAAGCATCGCATCCATCATCCAAGTGAAATACTAGCCGTTGGCGATGTTATAAGCGTATGGGTTTATAAGATTGATGAGGCAAAAGAAAAAGTTCAATTAAGCTTACTTCCACAAGCGTGATAAAATGCGATTTAGGAAGGCTAAAAGTGTTAAAAACACGCTATTTTATGCATATTTTCAGAATTCTTTCATAAAATGAATGCGTTGTTGTTAAAACTCTTATGAAAGTTAAATGAAATGTTAATTTATTTAGGAAATTTACTAAAATTATGTTATTATAAACATGGTAATTATAAGGAGGACTAAGGAATGTCAGAATTGGAAGTTTTGAAAAGACATACGACCAATATCCGTAAAAATATCGTAAGAATGGTGACTGAAGCTAAATCAGGTCATCCAGGTGGTAGTTTATCTGCAGTAGAAATTGGAACAGCCATTTATTTTACACAAATGAACATCGATAAAGATAACCTAACAAGTAACAAACGTGATCGTTTTGTCCTTTCAAAAGGACATGCATCACCTTTACTATACTCAGTATTAGCTGAAAAAGGTTTTTTAGAAGAGGAAGAATTATTAACTTTCCGTAAACTAGGTTCACGTTTACAAGGACACCCAAGTATGCGTTTATTACCTGGTGTTGATATGTCAACAGGTTCATTAGGACAGGGAATCTCTTGTGCTGTGGGAATGGCATTATCAAACAAATATCACAATTTACCATACCGTGTTTACACATTATTAGGTGATGGTGAATGCCAGGAAGGTGAAGTTTGGGAAGCTGTAATGTCTGCTGCTCACTATAACCTTGATAATTTAGTAGCTGTTGTAGACTACAATGGTTTACAGATTGATGGTAACATTGCAGATGTTATGAACCCTGCACCATTTGAAGAAAAATTCCAAGCCTTTGGATGGAATGTTATTTCATTACCTGATGGAAATGATTTAGAAGCTGTTATCAACGCTTTAGAAGAAGCAAAAACAGTAAAAGGAAAACCAACTGCTATTATTGCGAAAACAGTTAAAGGAAAAGGTGTTTCCTTCATGGAAAATAATGCGGGATGGCATGGTGTTGCACCAAATGCAGATCAGTGCCAACAAGCGCTAAATGAATTGGAGGGAAATGCATAATGAAGATTGCGACACGTGAAGCTTATGGTAAAACATTAGCTGCTTTAGCTCAAGAAAATGAAAATATTATTGTTTTAGATGCTGACTTATCAGGATCAACAAAAACAAAAGAAGTAAAAAATGTACGTCCTTTACAGCACTACAACATGGGAATTGCAGAAAGCAACATGATGGCTGTAGCAGCTGGACTTGCAGCAAGTGGAAACATTGTCTTTGCATCTAGTTTTGCAATGTTTGCGACAGGACGTGCTTACGAACAAATCCGTAACTCAATCGGATACCCACAATTAAATGTAAAAGTATGTGCATCTCACGCTGGATTAACAGTAGGTGAAGATGGGGCAAGTCATCAGACAATCGAAGATATCTCATTAATGAGAGGAATTCCAGGAATGACTGTTATTTGTCCTGCTGATGCAGTAGAAACAGAAAAAGTAATTCGTCGTATTGTTGAAATCGATGGACCTTGCTACGTTCGTTTAGGAAGAAGTGCGGTTGAAACTGTTTATGATGAAGATATGAAATTTGAAATTGGTAAAGGAAACATCTTACGTCAAGGTAAAGATGTAGCTATTATCGCATGTGGAATCATGGTAGAAGCTGCTTTAAAAGCTTACGATGATTTAAAAGCAAAAGGATACGAACCTACAGTTGTTGACATGGCAACAATTAAACCAATTGATAAAGATTTATTAGTTGAATTAGCAAAAACACATGATTTATTCGTAACTTGTGAAGAACACAGTGTTATCGGTGGTTTAGGAAGTGCTGTATCTGAAGTATTATCTCAGTACGCTCCAAGACGTGTTAAAATGGTTGGTGTAAAAGACTTATTTGGTGAAAGTGGTACACCTGCTGGATTATTAGAAAAATACGGCTTAACAAGCAACGATATTGTGAATGCAGTAATCGAAAAATAACATTACGAAGAAGTCGGTTTATACCGGCTTTTTTTTATGTGTTGTTTTATTTACATAACGTATTTGATATAATAAATTCATGGAGGGATTCTATGCAAACAAGAATTTTAGTCTTAGATGACGAAAAAGAAATAGCTGACTTAGTTACCCTGTATCTAAAAAATGAAGGATATTTGGTACATGAATTTTATGATAGTGAAGATGCATTAAATTTTTTAAATACGCATCCCGTTGATTTGGCAATGCTAGATATTATGATGCCTAAAATTAATGGATTTGAGATTTGTAAGATGATTCGTGAAAAGTATAATTTTCCAGTGATTATGTTAACTGCTAAAGTGGAAGACATGGATAAGATTCAAGGTTTATCACTTGGGGCAGATGATTATATCACCAAACCATTCAATCCATTAGAATTAGTGGCTCGTGTCAAGGCACAATTGCGTCGTTATCAAAAATATAATACGGTGAATGATAATGTGAATATTATTGATTTTAAAGGGTTGATCATCAATAATGATTCCCATCAATGTACACTCTATGATCAACCGCTTACGTTAACACCAATCGAGTTTTCCATTTTATGGTATTTATGTAAGAATCGTGGACGCGTAGTTTCGAGTGAAGAGTTATTTGAAGCGGTGTGGAAAGAAAAATATTTTGATTCTAATAATACAGTGATGGTACATATACGAAGACTTCGTGAAAAAATGCATGAACCACCACGTAACCCTAAATTTATTCAAACGATTTGGGGTGTAGGTTACCGCATTGAAAAGTAATTGGTATCATCAGTTTCAAAGACAGCTTATTTGGCGTTTTCTAATTTTGATGTTGTGCTCTTCTGCCATCTTATTAGGCGGAATTGCCATGATTACCAAACAAGCCAATGTATTAGCAAATAAGGGAACTCTTGAAACAAGTGATTTTTATTATTTCTATCTACATCATTTTTGGGAAATTAATACGTTATTATTTACCATTCTCTTTGTTTCGTTATTAATCTTTTTTATCATTTCTTTTTTACGCTCACTAGATGTGATCATCGATACTTTAAAAGGGCGTAAACAAGCCAAACAACCACTCTTTTTTCATCTTTTTCCACAATTTGTTATGATGCAACAAAAAGTGGAAGAGCTCTTAGATCAGCAAGCGGTGAGTGAAGCGTTGGCAATGGATCAAAGAGCTCGTAAAAATGAGCTGTTAATGTATTTAGCGCATGATTTAAAAACACCCTTAACATCACTCATTGGATATATTAATCATGTGTTAGATCATCCGGTATCATTGCAAGAAGAGAATAAAGCATTGCATATTGCGAATACGAAAGCAAAACGTTTAAATCAATTATTAGATGAATTTCAGGAAATCTTACGCTATGATGATAAATTATCACAATTGTTTATGACTCCGATTGATCTTAATAGAATGTTAAAACAACAGTTTGTTGGGGTGTATCCATTACTTGAAGAAAAAGATTTACGTTTAGAAGAAGACCTTGATGAGCAGTTACTTATTGAAGGAGACTATGATAAGTTGCAGCGTGTGTTTGATAATTTGATGCGTAATGCCATTACTTATGCCGCAAGTGATAGCTGTATTAAAGTACATAGTGAAAAAAAGGAAGATGGTATCTTACTAATTTACCAAAATAAAGTTGTAGATATTGATGAAGAAGCTATTAAACATTTATTTGATAAGTTTTATCGAGCACAAAGTGCACGAACTTCCACAAGTGGTGGAGCTGGCTTAGGACTTGCCATCGCAGCTAAGATTATCGAGCTTCATCAAGGACATATTGAAGCCAAATTAAAAGATGACAGGATTTACTTTTATGTATATCTTCCATATCGGGCGGAGGCTGAATGATGAAAGAGCGATATTTAAAGAAATTAACCTTACATTTAATTTTTAAATATACTTGTGTTATTTTTGCCCTTAGTTTAGGCGGGGTAATTTTACTTTATGTATTTGATAATGTGTTAAACGGAATGGTCATTGACTTTTTAAAAGTATTAGCGATTGATGGAAATCCATTTGAAGTCTTTCGTAACCTTTTTGCCATTGTCTTGCCCTTAACAATTACAATGACAGGTTTTATCCTCTGTTATTTTTTATGCCGTGAATTAATTTCTTATGTGCATATATTGATGGAGGGAGTCGATGATGTATTAGAAAAGAAACGTCTACAAGTCAATTTCCCAAGCGATATGCAGGATAGTAAAGAATTGCTTCTTTCCATCGCTTTGGATTATAAACGTCATGAGGAAGCATTGCATCAAGATAGTGAAAAGAAAAAGGATTTGGTTTATTTATTATCGCAAGATATTAAGATGCCCTTACAAAATATTTTGATGTATTTAGAATTATTAGAAAAAGAAGAGCGCATATCGAAAGAATTAAAAAAAGAATTCATGGCTGATGTACTTTATAAAGCCATGGATTTAGAAGAGATGATCAATGAGTTTTTTAATATTACGCGTTTTAATCTTGAATATACAAAATGTGATTATGATAAAATGTATTTAGACTTGCTCATTGAACAAGTCATCGAAGAAGAATACTATGATATCATGGAAAAAGAACTTCATCTTAAAACGCAATTTCCCCACCATTTATTATGTTATGGGGATAATGAGAAGATTGCCCGATGTATGCGTGATTTATTACGTAACTTAATTGCTTTAGCAACAGCGCAATCCATCATTGAAATTGAAATCGTTAAAAAAGAAGGATGTTATATCATACGATTAAAAGGAAATGTGAAACATTTAAATGATGATCAACTTGCCCATCTATTTCATAATTATTATCGATTAGATATGGGGGATGATAAACAACATGTATTAGGGCTATCCGTTGCGAAACAAATCGTGCAGATGCATGAGGGAAGTATACAAGCAACTTCAATGAAAGATCAATTTTGCTTTCAGGTCATGTTGCCAGATCATCAAGTACACAATAAAAAATAGAGCAGATAGGAGATAACAAATGAGAAGTGAAGTAAATGAAAAGTTTTATGCTGAAATTGAAGAACAGGGAACCGTCATGGATTATGTCGATGACGAATTTGTATTTATTATTAAAGATGAAATGTGGACAGAGTTTGAATTGAATGCATTCAAAAAATATCCTTTTGGATTCGATTTTGTATTTAAATATGATATTCCCATTTTCTTATTAACCATTGAAGATGCAATCGATACAAGTGATTTTGTTTTCAATGTGTATGATAATGAATATCCTGAAAGTTTATATCAAACATTTGCGAAAGGAAGCGGCTATCGTTGTGTATTCTATTTACTTGATGCACAAAATATCGTACGTGCACGCAAAGTTGTACAGCTATCTAGTGAGATGAGTAATGGCATTTCAAAATGCTTAACAAAACAGCGTGATAGTATGTATAACGAACAGGAATTTTTATGTAATCTTGAAGGTATACAATCTACTTGGGAACCTTTTGAATTACAGCCAATGGCCTTATTTAGTGAAACAATTAAATAGACAAAATTATATATTTGTGCACGTTTTATATACAGTTGTCTAAATTAATGGTATTTTTAGTTGTGATTTTTCGCACAATACAGTATAATTGTTATACTTTTAAGGAGGCTTAAAAATGAGAGCAGTTGTTAGTGTTATTGGAAAAGATATGGTAGGAATTTTAGCCAAAGTTAGTGGTGAATGTGAAAAAGCAAATATGAACGTTATTGAAGTTTCACAAACGTTATTACAAGATATGTTTGCCATGATTATGTTGATTGACATTACAGAGGGTGCAACATCACTTAGTGATTTCGCAAGTCATATGGATGCTTTTGGGAAAGCACAAGGATTACGTATTCACGTTATGCATGAGGATATTTTTAATTCCATGCATAAAATTTAAGAGGTGTAAATTATGATTAATGTACATGACATCCTTGAAACAATCAAGATGATCGATGAAGAGTATTTAGATGTACGTACGATTACAATGGGAATTTCACTACTTGATTGTTGTGATAGCGATATTGATAAATCGTGTGAAAAAGTATATAACAAAATTACTCGTTTAGCGAAAGATTTAGTAAAAACGGGAGACGATATCTCAAGTGAGTATGGAATTCCGATTATTAATAAACGTATTGCAGTTACACCGATTTCCATGTTAGTTGCTGTCAGTGGTGGCGATCCTGTGAAATATGCACTTACATTAGAGCGTGCAGCACAATGTGTGGGTGTTAACTTTATTGGTGGATATTCCGCATTAGTACAAAAAGGGTATGCAGCAGGAGATCGTGAATTGATGGAATCTATTCCACGTGCACTTGCTTGTACCGAACATATTTGTGCATCTGTTAATGTTGGTAGTACAAAAGCTGGTATCAATATGGATGCAGTTGAATTAATGGGTCGTATGGTAAAAGAAGCAAGTGAACTTACCAAAGATGATAACTGTATTGGAGCTGCCAAATTAGTAGTTTTCTGTAACGCACCAGAAGATAACCCATTTATGGCAGGTGCTTTCCATGGAGTAGGAGAACCTGATTGTGTAATCAATGTTGGGGTCTCTGGTCCTGGGGTAGTACGTGCTGCTTTAGCGAAAGCAGATAAAGATTTACCAATGAATGAATTGGCTGATATCATTAAAAAAACAGCCTTTAAAATTACGCGTATGGGACAATTAGTAGGATCACTTGCGAGTGAGCGATTACATGTGCCATTTGGAATTGTAGACTTATCTTTAGCACCTACGCCAGCTATTGGAGATAGTGTTGCTTATATCTTAGAAGAGATGGGACTTGAAACTTGTGGTGCTTATGGAACGACTGCATGTCTTGCAATGTTGAATGACGCTGTAAAAAAAGGTGGTGTCATGGCAAGTAGCAGTGTTGGTGGATTAAGTGGAGCTTTTATTCCAGTGAGCGAAGATGCTGGTATGATCAATGCTGCAAGAAGTGGCATCTTATGTCTTGAGAAACTAGAAGCGATGACGGCAGTATGTTCCGTTGGATTAGATATGATTGTCATCCCTGGTGAAACCAAAGCTGAAATCATCAGTGGAATCATCGCGGATGAAGCTGCTATCGGTATGGTAAACGCAAAGACGACAGCAGTTCGTGTAATTCCTGCTGTTGGTAAAAAAGCCGGTGAAGAATTAGCATTCGGTGGCCTTTTAGGTAGTGGACCAATTATGGATATTAATCAAACTGATAATGCTGTTATGATTCATCGTAAAGGAAGAATTCCTGCACCAATTCAAAGTTTAAAAAACTAATATAAACATTGTTGAAGAGTAAAAAAGAGCTTATGCCTATATTGTGCATAAGCTCTTTTTTAGTACTGAAAATAGAAAAAAACGTTTACATTAAATGTAAAAATAGTGAAAATGTACAAATTATAGTAGTACTGCTATATTATTTATGTCTTTTTATATGTATTTGTGAAAAATTAAACAAAAATTTAATTACCTTGTTGACAAAGTATTTTTTATACGCTAATATTTTCACATAGTCGGTTCACCGAATCAATTATGTAAATGTTATGGAAGAAGTAACTCAGTTAAGAAAGAAGGTAATGACAATGAGTACAAAAGAAAACTTAACAAAAAAAGCCCAAGACGCACAGTTAGTATTTGAACAGTTAGTAACAAGATATGGTATTAACCCAGTACCTACAAACTTTATTGCTGACCCATCAAAAAAAGAATTATTCGAAAACTACAGTGCTTCTAACATGTTATTCTCTGGTCCTGTAGGAGAAAACTTAACAGGTAAAAGAGATGATGGTATCGCAAAATTATTCCAGGAAGAAAAAATTCTTCAGTCTGCTGGTATCGCTGGTGTATTAGCTGCATCTAGCTCAGTAGCTTCTGAAATCGCTGCTCTTCGTGGTGCTGATATCTCTAAAGCAGAAACTTACTGTGACCTTGCATTTGCTGGTATGCAGGCAATCCGTTTATTCGTAGCAGATACGACTGGTAAAGAATTCGAAAAAGTACGTTTAGGATCTGCAATTAGCGTAAACAACGCATTTAACGGAATTTTCTTCAAATATAAAACAGCTGACAACCGTGATTTCTCATACCACGTATACTACCAGAGCCAGCAGGTAAACCTTGCGAAAGCTTTAGGTACAAAAAAACCATCTGCTGAATACAACACATTAACAATTCCTGAAGATATCGTAGTACATTGATACATCAAACACAAACACATCCCCGCGGGATGACAAGCTTTATCATTTCGTTGTGGAGCTTGTGTTTCAATCGTAAGAAGCCGTGAAAAGTTGGATGCTTCGGAGGTTGGTAAAGCGGTACGTGCACCCCC
>SAMEA104404106__coassemble_2983_pt1 | contig 9829 bp, 5 predicted proteins | sample SAMEA104404106__metabat2_low_PE_054 | metagenome-assembled genome bin SAMEA104404106 (sample SAMEA104404106) | Balaenoptera acutorostrata
GTTTTGAACGTGGGGCAGTAACGAAAGAAGTCTTATCAGAACTGAAAAAAGGGGATTGTATCGTTGCTTATGGACGTGTTGAATATGATACTTATTCACGTGAATTAGTCTTTATGCCGGATGTTCTGCAAAAGGTTGCGGAGTGTAAGCGTCAGGATGATGCGAAAGAAAAGCGTGTAGAATTGCATGTACATACGAAGTTATCAGAAATGGATGGAGTATGTGACATTAGTGAATTTATTAATACCGCAAATGATTGGGGCTGGGATGCGATTGCTTTAACGGATCATCGCGTTGTCCAGGCGTTTCCAACGGCACAATCTTGTGTCGATGCAATTAATAAAAAACGTGAAAAACCGATGAAAATTTTATATGGGGTGGAACTAAGTATGGTTGACCCTGTTCTTCGTATCGTGCGTAATGCAACGGATGTGGAACTTGAAAAAGAAACTTATTGCGTATTCGACTTAGAAACGACGGGGTTATCTTCTCGTTTTGACCATATCATTGAATTCGGTGGTCAGATTATGAAAGATCGTACCGTAATTAAAAGTTTACAGTTGTTTATTAAACCACCGGTAGAATTAAGTGCCTTTACAACGGAACTTACGAATATTACGGAGGATCATTTAAAAGATGCGAAACCATTTGCGGAATGTGTGGATGAAATTTTAGATTTTATTGGCGATAGTACGCTTGTTGCACATAATGCAAGTTTTGACTATGGATTTTTAAATGCGGAATTAGAACGTATTGGTCGAAAACCATTGATGAATCCAGTAGTTGATACCTTAGACTTAGCACGTTCTATGATGGATCGTAAAGGGTATCGATTAGGGCATTTAGCTCGTCAATATGGAATTACATATGATGAAGATGTTGCCCACCGTGCCGACTACGATGCGGAAGTATTAGCACAAGTATTTATGTATATGTTGAATAATTTAAAACATATTAAAACACTAAAAGATTTACAAGCAATGCAGACATGGGAATGTTTTAATAAAGTTCGTGATAAACATGTGACAGTATTAGTAAAAAACATGGCTGGTTTAAAAGAACTTTTTGAAATTATTACTTTATCGCATACAAAATATTTAAGCTATAACCATAAGAGTACGGCTAATATTGCGGCGGAACCACGCATTTTACGTAATGAAATTGAAAAACGTAGATTGAATGGGAACTTATTAATTGGTTCTAGTTGTTTAAATGGGGAAGTCTTTGATATGGCACAAACGCGTAGTGAACAAGAACTAGAAGAAGTTATGCGTTTTTATGACTATATTGAAATTCAGCCATTAGCGAATTATGAATTCTTAATTCAGCGTAATAGTATTGGTAGCATGGATCGTTTAAAAGAAATCATTCGTGCGATTATTGCGAAAGCAGATGAATTAGGTAAACCAGTCGTAGCTACTTGTGATGCGCACTATGTTCATCCAAATGAAAAATTAATTCGTGATATTTATATTAACTCGCAAGCAATTGGTGGTGTACGCCATCCATTATATATTTATAACCAAGAAAAACGTCGTAAGTTTGAAAGTCCTAAACAGCATTTACGTACAACAAATGAAATGCTTGAAGAATTTAAGTGGTTAGGAGAACAGCGTGCGTATGATATGGTTATAAAGAATCCAAAATTAATAGCGGATCAAATTGAAGTCATTCGACCGGTTAAAGATAATTTATTCCCACCTGATATTGAAGGCTCTGATCAAAAACTTCGTGATATCTGTTTTGAGAATGCACATAAAAAATATGGTCCAAACTTACCAGAAATTGTTGAGAAACGATTAAATCGTGAATTGGATAGTATCATTGGTGCAGGATATTATGTAGTTTATTATATCTCACACTTACTTGTGAAAAAGAGTCTAGATGATGGGTATCTAGTAGGATCAAGGGGGTCTGTAGGATCAAGCTTTGTTGCGACAATGTCAGATATTACAGAGGTAAACCCATTAGCTCCTCACTATGTATGTCCAAAATGTCATTATGTGAAGTTCTTTACAGATGGTAGTGTACTAAATGGATATGACTTACCGGATATTAAATGTCCAAACTGCGGAGAAGTTATTCGTGGGGATGGACATGACATTCCATTCGAAACCTTCTTAGGATTTGAAGGGGACAAGGTTCCAGATATCGACTTAAACTTCTCTGGTGAATATCAGCCTAATGCCCATGCATATACAAAAGAAGTATTTGGGGAAGATCACGTTTATCGAGCTGGTACGATTGGTACCGTTGCGGAAAAAACAGCCTTTGGTTATGTGAAAGGGTACGAAGAAGAAATGGGAATTGAAGGAAGTATGCGAAATGCCCAAGTTCTTCATTTAGCGAAGGGTTGTGAAGGGGTCAAACGTACAACGGGACAGCACCCTGGAGGAATTGTCGTAGTTCCATTAGATATGGATGTACATGACTTTACACCTGTGCAATTCCCAGCTAACGATCCACATGCGGAATGGAAAACAACACACTTCGATTTCCATCAGATCCATGATAATATCTTAAAATTTGATATTTTAGGTCATGTCGATCCAACCGCGATGAAGATGTTGGAGCGAATGAGTGGAATTGATGTTCGTACGATTCCGATGAATGATCCTGCTACGATGAGTATTTTCTCTAGTGTTGATGCTTTAAAAATCGATACAAGTAAAAATACCGAAAAAACAGGAGCCGCAGGTATTCCTGAATTCGGTACCCAATTTGTTCGTGGTATTCTAGAACTAACAAGACCGACAACTTTTGATGAGTTATTAAAAATTTCTGGTTTATCACATGGTACCGATGTTTGGTTAGGAAATGCGAAAGACTTAATTGATGATGGAATTTGTACCTTAAAAAGTGTGATCGGATGTCGTGATGACATCATGGTATATTTATTACATAAAGGATTACGTCCAAAATCAGCCTTTACCATCATGGAAAGTGTTCGTAAAGGAAAAGGTTTAAAAGATGAATGGATTGTTGAAATGAAGGAAAACGGGGTTGAAGATTGGTATATTGAATCTTGTAAAAAGATTAAATATATGTTCCCGAAAGCCCATGCCGTTGCCTATGTTATGATGGCCATTCGTATTGCTTGGTTTAAAGTACATATGCCACAGTATTACTACTGTATGTTCTTTAGTATTCGTTGTGATGCTTATGATATTGAAATCATGATTCAAGGAGAACAATCAATTCGTCGTAAAATGGATGAAATTAATACCAAACTTCATGATCAAAAATTAAAAAATGAAGTTACGAAAAAAGAAAAAGACTTATATGCGACACTTGAATTAGCCCTTGAAATGAACTTGCGTGGTTTCTATTTTGAAAATATTGATATCATGCGTTCCTTAAGCAAGGAATTCATCGTTGATGAAAAACGTCCAAACTACATTATTCCGCCATTTACTAGTTTAGATGGACTAGGGGAAAGTGTAGGAGACACGGTAGTCGAAGCTCGTAAAGATGGTGCCTTTATTTCAAAAGAAGACTTACAACGAAGAACATCTCTAAGTGGAACACTGATTAAAAAATTAGAATCAATGGGTGTCTTAGATGACCTTCAAGATGAAAACCAATTATCACTATTCTAAATAGCAAGATAAAAAATACCCTTTTTACTACGATGCGGTAAAAAGGGTATTTTTGTATCGCGGAAAGACATTTGTCAGTTTGCTAAGATAATGGTATACTTTTTAGATGAAAAGAGGGGACGTTATGAAGAAAGAAAAAGAATCGACAAAAAGGATATTAGAAACGCAAGATCGTTTTAAATATATTTTAATATTAGAGGGCATTGGTTGTGGTGCATTAGCTGGTTTCATTGCGATTATTTATCGTATTGTATTAGGGCATGCACAAACCTTTATCACTTTTATGGCTAGTTATATAAAAGCATATCCGATGATGATTATTGGTTGGTTTGGCTTTTTATTGATTTTAGGTTTGATTATTGGATATTGCTTGAAAAAAGAACCGATGATTTCAGGAAGTGGAATTCCGCAAGTAGAAGGGGAAATGATGTCTTTCTTAGATCAGAAATGGGATCGTGTACTAGGCTATAAGATGTTTGCTGGTACACTATGTGCCTTAGGTGGTTTATCATTAGGGCGTGAGGGTCCAAGTATTCAATTAGGAGCAATGGCTGGAAAGGCAATTGCGAAAATATTCCATCGTGTAAAAATGGAAGAAAAACTATTATTAACCTGTGGGGCTGCTGCTGGTTTATCAGCTGCCTTTAATGCGCCACTTGCAGGGGTTATGTTTGCTTTAGAAGAAATTCATAAAAATTTCTCAGTTTCGGTTTTAGTATCTGTTATGTGTGCAAGTGTTACCGGGGATTTTTTATCCCGTAATATTTTTGGCTTATCACCTGTTTTTCACTTTGTTGTGGAAGAGACGATGCCACTTGAATATTATGCAAGTATTTTAGGATTAGGAATCGTCTGTGGTGTTTGCGGGGTTTGTTATAATAAGATGACCTTATGGGTACAAGATGTATTCCAAAAAGTTCCTAAAATTTCAGCACCTTTTAAAGTCATCATTCCTTTGATGATCAGTGGAATTTTAATGTTATGTCTACCTGAAGTATTAGGAAGTGGACATACGATGATTGAAATGTTAAGCAATCATAAAACATTTGTGCTTCAGACCTTAGTGATGTTATTGTTGATGAAGTTTATGTTTTCTTTAGTAAGTTTTGGAAGTGGAGCACCTGGTGGTATTTTCTTTCCATTACTTGTGTTAGGAAGTTTTGTTGGGGCAATCTATGGCTTACTTGTGATTGAAGGCTTTGGCGTTCCTCGCATGTATCTTGCCAACTTTATCATTATGGCCATGGCAGCCTTCTTTGCGGCCATTGTACGAGCACCAATTACCGGAATTATCTTAATTGCAGAAATGAGTGGAACGCTAACCCACTTATTACCATTAGCCATTGCATCCTTATGTGCCTATGTAGTCGCAAACTTATTAAAATGCGATCCAATTTATGAAAGTCTATTGCATCGTATCTTATTAAAAAATGGGGTAAATGAAAAAGCCTTTAAAGGAAGTAAACATGTTGTGGAAGCAACCATTGAAATCGGCAGTGAGGTTTGTGAAAAACAAATTAAAGATATTCACTGGCCAAGCAATTGCTTATTAATTAGTATTCATCGTGGAAATGCCGAGATTATTCCAAAAGGAGATACGGTATTATATACAGGTGATTTGATTTTAGCACTTCTAAATGATGAAGATGCACCATACGTGCAACATCAATTAGAAAAATTATGTACGAAAAAGTTATAAACGATGTCAAGTGATCAAAAAACATCAAAAATATGCTATATAAGCTATTTTTGATGTTTTTTTTCATGAACTTTGATAACTTTTTGAAAAGTTATAGCGTTTTCATAAATTTTCTTTTAGTAAAATGTTATATACAAAAAGTGGCTAAAGGCGTATAATGAAAGAGAAAGTTACACTTTATGTCAGAAAGTGGGGGATAGACATGTTTCTAGGTGAATACGAACATACGCTAGATCGTAAGGGTCGTGTCATTATACCTGCGAAGTTTCGTGAAGATTTAGGAACATGTTGTATCATTACACGAGGCAGCGACGGTGGCTTAAATGTTTACACCCAAGCACAATGGGATTGTATTTATGAAGAATTAATGAAACTGCCAGCAACGAAAAAAGATGTACGCATCTATGTACGCTCATTGACTAGTAAAGCACATCGCTGTGATTTTGACAGTCAAGGACGCATTTTAATACCCGCAAAATTAATCGAAATCGCCAAACTTGAAAAAGAATGTACGATTATCGGTGCTGGAAACCATGTGGAAGTATGGGATTCTAAACGCTGGGCAGACATGGATGCTTTACAAGAAAGTAAATTTGAAGAAATTGAAGAACAATTAACGGAGTATGTATTATGATGAAACATTATAGTGTCCTATTGGAAGAAAGTATTGAAGGACTAAATTTAAAAGAAAATGGAATTTATGTAGATGGAACACTAGGACGTGGAGGTCATAGTAGTGAAATCCTTAAACGTATACCAAAGGGACATCTATATGCTTTTGATCGTGATCAAAGTGCAATTGATGAATCAACACCAAGACTTGCAGCCGTTGGTGATAACTTCACTTGCATTCATACCTCTTTTTCTCATATCCAAGAAGCATTAGCAAAACTTGGTGTAAATGAAATTGATGGGATCGTTTTAGATTTAGGTGTTAGCTCACCACAATTTGATGAAGCAAGCCGTGGTTTTTCTTACCGTTTTGATGCGCCATTAGATATGCGCATGGACCAAAGCCAAGAAAAAAGTGCTTATCAAATTGTGAATGAATATAGTTATCAAGAATTAGTACGTATTTTCTATATGTATGGAGAAGAAAAATTTGCGAAACAGATTGCTCGTAAAATTGAAGCATGTCGTGCTGAAAAACCAATTGCAACAACATTTGAGTTAGTGGATGTTATTAAGTCAGCCCTACCTTCAAAAGTATTAAATAAAAAGGGGCATCCAGCAAAAAAAGTATTCCAGGCAATTCGTATAGCTGTAAATGACGAATTGAAAGAATTAGAAGACGTATTAGCACAATCATTAGAATTAGTAAAACCTGGTGGTAGAATCTGTGTAATCAGTTTTCAATCGTTAGAAGACCGTATTGTGAAAGAAGCTTTCGCAGCTGTAAGCAAACCAAAACAATATGACAAACGTTTACCATTACTACCATCTGAAATGGAAGAAGCTCCATTTAAGCTAGTAAATCGAAAACCAATCATCGCTACTGAAGAAGAACTACAAGAAAATAACCGTAGTCACTCAGCGAAATTAAGGATTGTAGAAAGGGTAAGGTAAGGGGACAATGGCAAGAGCTAAAATTACAAAGAAAAAAAGAAGAAAAATTCGTTGGGACCGCATCGCATGTCTATTGTGTTTATTATCTGTCGTATGTTTTGTAGGAACGAAAACAATTGTGAAATCATACAACTACTCACTTTCAAAAGAAGTAAGCAATATCAATAAAAAAGTAAAAACAATGCAAGCTGATGTAAAAAGCTTAGAAACGGAAATTAATAAATTACAATCACGTGATCGTGTGTTATCCATGGTAAAAAAAGATGGTATTAAAAACAATGCGGATCAAATTGTCGTAATTGAAGATACGAAAAAGCAAGGTAAAAAATAGAATATAGGAGTACGTACATGAATTTAAAAAGAAGTAATCGAACAATTATAATTCTTATCTGCATTATGCTACTCATCTCACTACCAGTCATTGGGAACGTTCTTTTTACGACGCTTACCGGTGTTCATTTACGTAGTAAAAGAAATGTTATTGAATTTCGAGAACCATCAATTTCGAATTCTAATGTGCTCCATGGGACACGTGGAACGATTTATGATCGAAATGGAGAAGTCATTGCGGAAGAAGAAGAAACCTATAAAGTAGTAGCCATTATATCGAAAGATTATGTTTATGGGAAAGATAAAAAACCATTGTACGTAACGAACTATGAACAAGCTACTAAACTTCTTGCACCAGTTCTTCACATGGAAGAAAAAGAAATGCTGGATATTTTTTATAATGGGCAAAAAGGAAAACAATTCCAGGTTGAATTTGGAGCAAAAGGTAGTGGTTTGAATATTGATAAAAAAAGACAAATCGAAGCTTTAAAGATCACTGGAATTACATTTGCAACAGAGGCGAGAAGAAGTTATCCAACATCTGTCTTTGCCTCAAACTTAATCGGTTTTACGAATACGTTTACTGATGGATATTATGATCGTTATTATAAAAGTATCTTAGGTGACTTAAGTGGGGATTTATTCAATACTGAAACAAATGGATTAAAAGGTGTTATGGGTCTTGAGAAATCTTTGAATGATGTCTTAAGTGGTAAAAACGGATTAGAAATTTATGATAAAGACGCTAAAGGATATATGATTCCAGGAACTAAACGTGTTGAGAAATACGCCGAAAATGGAAACGATGTCTATTTAACACTTGACCATAATGTACAATTAGCATTACAAAACTCATTGAAAAAAACAATGAAGAAAACCGATGCCCGTCGTGGATGGGGAATTGTAATGGAAGTTGAAACAGGAAAAATTTTAGGATATGCTGGAATGCCTAGTTTTGACTTAAACAAACATAATGTGAAAGAACATTTAGACTTACCAAGTCAATATGCCTACGAACCAGGTTCTGTTATGAAGGGTATTACCTATGCAGCAGCTATTGACAGTGGTAATTATCCATATGATGAGAAATATCGCAGTGGTGTTTTCTATTATGGAACTGATAAAAAAGGTAAAATTTATCGCAGTAGTCACAAAGTAGGTGGCATTCAACCAATTCGTGATGCCTTAAACATTGACCACGGTACGATTACCTTCGATAAAGGATTTGTAGTATCAAGTAATATCGCAATTTGTGAATTATTAACAAATCATATGGATCCAGAAATCTTTAAAGATTATGTTAAAAACAAATTTATGTTCACCAAACCAGTATCGATCCCATTTATTGATAATGCGAATGGTTCCATGAACTTCTCTGATGCCGCATCCAAATTAAATGCCGGATTCGGACAGGGAATTTCCGTTACGGCACTTCAGATGGTTCAAGCGTATTCAGCTATTTTAAACGATGGACAAATGGTTAGACCATACATTGTAGACCGTATTACGGATGCGAACCAAAAAGTATTAAAACAATACGATACACAAGTAATTGGACATCCAATTAGTAAAAAGACAGCCAATTATGTCACGGATTTAATGTACCAAGTAGTAGAAGACGAAGAAGGAACCGGACATCGTCGTTATAAAATGGATAATGTATCCGTTGTTGCAAAAACAGGTACCGGACAGATCTATGAACAAGGTGTAGGATATGGAGATGTCTTTACCAACTCTGTAATCGCAGCAGCGCCAGCAGATGATCCAAAAGTTATGGTCTATTATGTATTCGAAAGTAGTGATTTCTCAAGCTATACAGGAGAACCTTTCAAAGAAACAATGAAAGCAGCACTTGTGGCAGCAAACATTACAGGAGAAGACTCTCATACCGAATCAAGCAAAGATAAAAATGATGTGGATTGGAACGAATATGAAATGCCATCGCTAACAAACCACAGTATTAGCTATGCGAAAAAGAAATTAAAAGATGTTAATGTTGATACAACGATTATCGGAAACGGAAAAAGTGTTGTTGCGCAATATCCAAGTGCAGCAAGTAGCGTTATTACAAACCAACATATTTTCTTATTAACCGATGGGACGCATATGACAATGCCGAATATGAAAGGCTGGACGAAAAAAGATATTACAGCCTTTTGGAAATTGACCAAACTAGCCGTCGTTATGGATGGTAGTGGTTCAGTCGTTTCACAAAACATTGAACCAGGAGCAAGTATTAATAAAGATTCCATTATCAAGGTTAAAATGAAATAAAGCAGATATTAGAAAGGTCGATCAATATCGACCTTTTTGCATGTTTCACGTAAAAATGATACGAAATTACACAAAACATGATAGATACATTTAAAAAACAAAACGAAAAGTGATATAATAAAATTTGTAAGGGAAATAAACCTATGAAGGAGGAAATAACTTGGAACTAAAATATATTCTGGCATTTGTCTGCAGTTTAGTAGCGACATTGCTTGTCATGCCAGCACTAATTCCGTTTTTACATAAAATTAAATTCGGACAAAGTATTCGTGATGAAGGGCCAGAAAGTCATAAAGCAAAAAAAGGAACACCGACAATGGGTGGAATCGTCTTTGTCTTAGTACCTATCATCGTAATGGCA
>SAMEA104404106__coassemble_3067_pt1 | contig 9574 bp, 8 predicted proteins | sample SAMEA104404106__metabat2_low_PE_054 | metagenome-assembled genome bin SAMEA104404106 (sample SAMEA104404106) | Balaenoptera acutorostrata
TTATAACGAACTCTTAGGAGGCGAGTGCTCTATCCAGCTGAGCTACGTGGAGATAAGTATGAATTAAAATTCTCAACATTAATGATTATAGCAAACCATGGTTACAATAACAACACTTTCATGGAGTGTTTCAATGATAAAGGTTAGATTCTACATTTGATTTTTTGGATTGTGTACTTTTCTAAATATAGTGCCCGTGATAAAATAAAAGTAGCGAGTAGGAGGAATCGTATGAGATATAGTATGAAATATAGCACTAGAGAACCTAAGTTAATTACACAATCTTATTTGGAAAAGTGGAAAACGAATAGTTTATTTTCGGCATTGTTATGGGCTAGCATGGGAATTGTGTTAATGATTGTTAGAGATCAAGTGCATAATATGGCTTGTTATATATTAGGAGCAGTTTTATTGATTCAAGGTATTCCACATTTGTTTTTATTTATTACAGAGGAAGAAAAGCATATCTTTTCGATTTCTTCTTTAATTAATGGTATCTTAATTAGTTTTTTAGGAATTTGGGCATTGACGCTTCCTAACGAAGTTCAACACAATATTCCTGATGTAATTGCTTTTGTGACTTTATTGCATGGAATTAAAGATATTGCTTTATCAAGAAGAATTTTTCATTTAGAACAGCGAAGTGGTTCGATTGCAATGTGTATTAGTGTCTTTACTATTATTTGTTCTATTATCATTTTATGGTTGCCATTAGAAGAAACTAGAATGATGTCGCTTTGGTCTGGTTCTTTATTAATGTTAGATGGAATTAGTGATTTTTGGATGTGGACAGTGTTAACAAATAAAACAAATGAACATCGTGGAATCTAATTTATGATTGCTTAAAAGTAGGTTTTTAATAGACCTACTTTTTTTAGTTAAAGAGCAAAATAAGGCTTAAATATCGCCTTTTTGACTAGAATTTCGCAATGTTTCTAGGAAATGTATTTCTTTTATGATAGAATTATTTTTAGTGTTTTATAAAGATGCATTGAAAGTGGGATGATGTAATGAAAAAATTAAATTTTGTTCAAATTGTTTCAATATCGATGATGTTATTCGCAATCTTTTTTGGGGCAGGAAATATGATTTTTCCACCTGCTATGGGACAATTAGCAGGGAGTTCATATCCACTTGCTTTGCTTGGATTTATCTTAACAGATGTTGGTATTGCGATTATGGGAATTGCAGCTGTCGTTTTTGTTGGCTCTAATATTGATGACATTGGACGTTTGATCAGTCCTCGTTTTGGTCTGTTTTTTTCGATTGCGGTTTACTTATTGATTGGACCATTGTTTGGATTACCTAGAACCGCTACAGTATCGTTTGAAATTACCTTTGTGCCATATTTACCAAAGGAGTTGCATACGATTTGTCTATTAATCTTTTCCGCAATGTTTTTTGCACTAACTTATTATCTAAGTCATAATAGTTCAAAACTTGTAGATTATGTAGGAAAGATTTTAACACCATTATTATTAGTTAGTATTTTCTTGATTTTTATTATGGCGATTCTACATCCAGAAGGAAATGGTTCACTTGCATTTGGTGAGATGATGTCACCATCTGGTGATTATCGCAGTCATCCATTATTCTTAGGAATGATTGAGGGTTATAATGCCTTAGATGGACCGGCAGGTTTAGCTTTTGCTGTAATCGTGATTGAAGCTATTCGTCTATATGGAGTAAGGGATGAGAAATCAATTGTGAAATATACGCTTTTATGTGGATTAGGTTCAGCAGTATTTTTAACCGTCATTTATTTTATGTTGACCCATATTGGTGCAATTACGAATGAAGCGGTCGCAAATGGTGGAAATTTACTTCATGCAGTTACTTATCATTTACTTGGGAATGGTGGAGGAATCGTATTAGGAGTTGCCGTTTTTTTAGCATGTATTGCGACTGCAATTGGTTTAGTTTCTTCATTTTCACGTTACATTGCGATGGTTTCTCCAGAGAGTTGGACATATCAAAGAATTGCGAAGTATGTATGTTTTGCTAGTTTTATCATTGCGAATGTGGGCTTGAATCAATTGATTAAGATTTCTTTACCAATCTTAATGATGATTTATCCAGTGACGATTGTGTTGATTGTATTATCCTTTATGAAGAATATAATTAAAGAAAGACGAAGTGTATACATTATTTCGATGATTTTAACATTTATTGTATCTTTTATTAATGGAGTGGAAATTTATGGTGTCAAGTTTGGAATTGTGAATACTTACATCCACGCACTACCATTTAATGATATTGGATTTGGTTGGATTAGTGTTTCCATTATTGGGGCATTGATTGGTTTTTTACCAATCTGGAATAAGCTAAATCAAATTGGTGATACGATACAAAAAGAGGCCTAGGCCTCTTTTTTATTATTCACGGTTGTCTTTTAAACTTTCCACCATATCTACTTTGTTGATTTTACGTTTTACTAAGTATAATGAAATTTGATAACCAAATAAGACAAGAGCAATTCCGATGAGTAAGGAAGATACTTTGATATAAGGTTCAATAAAGTAACCTAATAAATCAATATAGGAATAAAACATTGCTTTCATCGTATAGAATCCACATGGAATACTGATGATAATAGCGAGTAAAACGATATAAATATAATCATGTAATAGGAGTTTATGAATACGATTATGCGTATAACCTAAAACATGAAGCATGGAAATCGTCGCTCTATTTTCACTTACTAACATCGTAACCGTAATATGAACGGCAATGATACATAATAAAATACCAATTGCGATAAAAGCATAGATGATCACATTCATTTGATCGATAATAATATCATATTGTTCATGAATTGAATCTTTACTAATAATAGTGCTGATGGAGTCTTTTGATAGTTCTAATTTTGTTTTACTTAGAATCATATTGTAGTAGTCTTCTTCTAGATTTACCATTTCACTCACATTTTTACGTGTTGTATAAATTGCTTTGATGAAGTTATCTTCTACGATACCATCAATTTTCACACGGAAGGTTTCTGTTGATAAAGGGTTCATCAAGGTAATTGTATCATTTACGTTTACATTATTTGCAGTGGCATAAATACTAGTAATATAGTAGTGGTCATCATCAATTGTGATGTCTTTTTTATCCTTATTTTTTAACGCAATCAATTCATTGCCATCGGCTCCAATAAGAGAGATTGTGGATCCTTTTTGATCTTCTAAAGTAGCGCTTAATAAGGTGTTTTTGCCATAGTCGTCATCTTTTCGTAATTCGTTTAAGACATATTGATAGTTATATTCTCCCATATTATCAGCTGTTGATTTTGCGCTATTTGCCATGGAGTCATAACATGTGTATGCTGCGCTAACGATATAGCTTGAAAGAAAGACACCTAAGAAGAAGACGGCAGTGCGTGAAAGATTTGCAAGCATGGAGCGTAAGGAGAGTTTAAAACGAAAGTTTATTTTCTTTTTCACGAAGATTTTTTTTGTTTTATTTTTACCTTGTACACTGCCACTTAGTAATTCAGTCGTATTATGTTTTAATAATTTATTTACGGTAAACATGGTAGATAAGATATACATAATGGTAGGGACAAGAATTCCTAGTGCCATTTGGAATGCATCTAAATGGAATTTAATTGGCATTGGTTCATAGTCCATTAAACCTAATGCGCCATAGTCATCCGCAAAGAAATAAATTAAAATGGTTGTAAGAATACCACCGATGATTCCTGGCAAAGCAGCAAAGCCAGCATAGTGTGTAATAATTTGCTTATTTGTGTAGCCATAGGCAGATAGGGTACCAATCATCTTTTGTTCGCTTTTAATCTTACGACTTAGAATAATACTAATTAAGATAACGACAAATAAAGACATTGCAACTAGGATGAAATAAGACATCTTAATAAATAATTCTGCTTGTACGCTGACCATTGAAATACGCATATTATCATCGGCATCAAGATAATCGCTTAAAATATAGTTGTCGTTTATTTCTTTACGAAATTCTTTATCGTTGTGTTTATGATAACGTACTAAGTATTGGGCGTTTTTATCTCCTAAAGCAGTAAAAGCATCATCATGAAGATAGGCAAGATAGAATGTGTTGATGTTTTTATAGGAGTCATTTAGATTCTCTAACATGTATAAGTAATCAGGACGTTCTATCAATCCAGTGATTGTATAAGTTTTGTTTGCAATGGTTATATGATCATTGATAGCTAATTTTTGTTGTTTCGCATATCCTTCTGATATAACGATATCGTCTAGATCTTTCACAGCGCTTCCATGCGTTACTTTATAACAATCGACTTTCTGTGTGGGTGCAAAGATACGAGCGGTTGTGCCATTTGTATCAATGTTTAAATATTCTTGTTTTTCTAGTACTAAATCGTATTTCTTTTCTAGTTTTTTGATTTCTTCATCATTTATATTGATATAGGTACTAAAGTGAGCATCTTCAATTTTTTGTTTAGTGAAGAAGTCTTGGGAATATTCCATAATACCTGTTCCTGAAATTAAGTACAAATAGAAGAGTAATAGCGATAAGATGGTTAAGCAGGTAGAAGATATATATAAGGATAAATTATGTTTAATATCTCGTTTATAACGTTTTTTTAGAGTCATAACAAAACCTCCAAACTATAAAGCAAGTTCACAAACTACTTTTTTATGTGGATTATGTAGGTGTTTGTTGATCTTTCCATCTTTAATATAAATAATCTCATCTGCCATTTCACTAATTGCTTCGTTGTGCGTAATGATGATGATCGTTGTGCCATATTGTTTATTTAACTTTTCGACAACGGATAAAACACTTTGGGATGAATGGGAATCAAGAGCACCAGTTAATTCATCACATAAGAGTAGTTTTGGATTTTTTACCATTGCGCGGGCAATCGCAATACGCTGTTGTTGTCCTCCAGATAATTCTTTTGGGAAACGATATTTTAAATCGTGAATTTCTAAATTTTCCATTAGCTCATCAATATCTAATGGATGTTTGCAGATATCTGCTACTACCTGAATATTTTCTTCAGCACTTAAATCATTGATTAAATTATAAAATTGGAAAACAAATCCTAAGTCTTCTTGACGATATTGGGTAAGTTCTTTTTTATTCATTGAACTAATTTTTTTATTATTTACAATCAATTCTCCCTCATCTAAAGTATCGATTCCACCAATCATATTAAGCAGTGTACTTTTACCTGAGCCACTTGGACCTAATATGACACAAATTTTACCCTCATCTAAGGTGAATGATGCATGATCTAAGGCATGAACGATAGCATCTTTGCTACCATAGGTCTTGACAGCATTTTGAACACTTAAAAACATGAAATCATCTCCTTTTTGTATTTCTATATTTATTGTAGCATTGGCAAAAGTTATTCACAACTAACAATAAGCACAAAAAGAAAAGATGAAGTAAGCATTCATCTTTGTTAGTTATAGCAAACAAAAAGTCAGGAAAAATTATACCTGACTTTTCGTTATCTATCTCCTGATAGAATTATAAGCATTTCTATGCACTGTAAGAAGTTAGATTCGTTGTGGTTGTAAAGTTATAGAGGAAATAAGATATGTGCAGGAAAGGAGTAGCACATCTCTCAAAAGGTTAGTTGTATCTAACTTCGCTTGTATTATATATCACAAGTTAGCCTAAGTCAACATTTATTTTTAAATATTTTTAAATTTTTTTATGTTATTTTTGGGATAAAAACGCAGTATCAATTATTTTGATACTGCGTATTTGTCTAAGTTGTTTAGGAATGCTTCAATGATGTGACTTCCATCATCATTTTTATGGTAGCCGTATTCTCCCATTTTGATCGTTGGTTTCATTTTTCCATGGAAGTCACTACCACAAGTGATTAATAAGTTATGTTCGTTACAGAATTTTTCATAGTAAGCGTTTTGGGCATCATCATGGTAGTTACTGTAGGCTTCAATTCCATCAATTCCTACTTCGATTGCTTTGTTTAATAAAGCTTCGTTTTGATAGTAAGTTCTAAATGGATGGGCAATGATGGCAATTCCTCCTGCCTCATGAATAATCTTAACCGTGTCTTTTAGACTAGGGTAAGGAACATGGACATAGCAAGGGTTTCCTGAACTACAGAAGTCCCAGTAGAAGTTGACGGCTGCAGGGTTTGCGCGTGCTCCACCTTCGCGATATGGTAGAAAGGCTTCTTTATCGAAATAGCGTGGATCTTCTAAAAATGTTTGAACGATACCAGGGAAGGGATTTTTTGTACCAAATTTTGTTAATAGCTCTTCTGGATTTAAATCCATATTAAAGTAGTCGTTTAATTTATGGATTCGCTCAATCATAGAAGATTTACGGTAGGTGTTTAATGTTTCTTCTAATGTATCAAAATATGGTTGATGGTAGTTAAAACCATAACCTAATAGATGTGTTTCATTTCCTTCGAATAGGGTGTCAAATTCAATTGCTGGAATCACTTGAATGCCATATTCTTTTCCTAAGGCAAGCATTTCATCGACCCCTTTTGCGTTGTTGTGATCACTTAATGCAATGGTTGTAAGGTTTGCTTCTTTTGCTTTTTGAATTAATTCAAGACAAGAGAATTCTCCATCTTTACTATACATTGAGTGCATATGTAAATCGAATGTTGTCATATGATCTCTCCTTTTTTCGGGCTAATTATAGCATACTTTATGAAATTTGATGAAAAAACCTCATATTGTTGACAGTTATTGAAAAAATAACTACCCTAATACTAGAGGAGTATTTAAAATTTTTAGAAAAGGGGTAAAGAAAGTATGAAGCAGTCAAAAAAGAGTATGTTTTTATTATGTTTGTTTTATTTTCTAACGTATTTTTCGTTTGTTTTACCATATGGGTATATGCAGACGTTTTTAGAATCCGTTGGTTATGATGTTGTAGAAAGAGGTGTGATTTTATCGGCAACAGCAATTGTGGCGATTGTGACACAATTAGCAGTTGGATATTTTTGTGATAAATATCAAAGTGACAAACGCTTTTTTAATATCTTTTTAATTGTGTTTACACTTGCGGCACTTGCGATGTATCAAATTAGTAATAGAGCTTTTTATTTACATTTATTATTTATGTCTTTAGTTGGTGGATTATTCCGTACGATTCTTGCGATTCAGGACAGTTGGACATTGCAGATTAGTGATGAGTGTCGTGATCACTTCGGACCAATTCGTGCCTTTGGAGCGATTGGATGGATGTTAGGGAGTCCTATTGGAGCGTATATTGTTGAGACCTATGGGTATGTTTCCTTAGGGTATGTATTTGCTTTTTTAGCACTTTTAAATATCTTGCTTACTATGTGTGTAGCGGATGCGAAAAAAGTTACAAAGAGTGGTGGAATTCATATTCAAGATTTAAAAGCATTGATTTTAAATAAAAAATATGTTGTTATTGTCATTATCTTCTTATTCATTAATATCATCGCAACTGCTGACTTATACACAACGGTTGATAAGATGATGGATTTAGGAGCGAAAGAAGCAATGATTGGAGCTCGTTGGAGTATTCAAGCGTTTACGGAGTTGCCATTATTCTTTGCTGGAACTTGGTTATTAAAGAAATTCTCTGATTATAAATTGATGGTTTTTGGAACGCTGATGTACATTTTGCGTTTTTTTGCTTATGCCATTGTACAAAGTCCAGAGATGATGATTGTGGTGACGATGATGCAATGTATTACGTATCCATTAATTATGATTACAAGTAAAACATTAGTGGATGATGCGACACCTGTACATTTACGTAGTAGTGGGCAAACGATTGCATCAGCTTTCTATGTAGGAGTATCCTTATTAATTACACCTGTGATTGCAGCTCATATGGTGGCAAGTATGGGTGCAGATTATACTTTATTCTTAATTGGTCTATCTGGTTTTATTCCTCTTTTATTAGCAAGAGTATATAAGAGGTTGTAGCAATCATTTAAATTTAGTGTATAATAAAAGCCTGTTAAAAGGAGATTGACATGATAAAACTTTGTGTATTCGATATTGATGGTACGCTTGTAGCGAAAAAGAGCCAAGAAATAGGAGAGCATACAATTGAAACATTACAAAATTTAAAAAAACAGGGGATAAAGATTGCGATTGCTTCTGGTCGACCACCATTCGCAATTGATAAACGAATTCTCGATCATGTGGATTTTGATTATTTTATTTGTAGTAATGGAGCTTGTGTATTAGAAGGAAATGGGGATGTTGTTCATCAGTATACATTTACGAAGACACTAGCAGATCAATTGATTGAAAGGTTTCGTAGCCATGACTATGCATTGCAATTTCAATGTATGGACACGATTCATGTTTATAATCGCTATACCTATATAGCGAATATGTTGAAGGGCTTTTTAGGACGTACTGATTATTTGATTAATGCAACAATGGAAGCTGAATATGTTCACAAAGATCTTCCACTAGCGGCTGTAGCGCAGGTGAATGATGATCAAATTGACAATTTTAAAGAAACGTTTCCAGAATTGACATTTACCCCTTTTGCGCCATGTCATTATGATATTAATGGACAGCATACGAAAGCGGATGGAATTTTACATATTTGTGAAAAACTACATTGTACCTATGATGATGTTGCGGCTTTTGGGGATGATTTTAATGATGAAAGCATGCTTTTAAAATGTGGTTATGGAATCGCTATGGGAAATGCGAAAGAAGAAATGAAGCAAATAGCGAACTATGTCACAAAAAATAGTGAAGATGATGGTATTTATGAGGCATGTAAATATTACGGGTGGATTTAGAAAATGATTAAATTAGTATTGAGTGATTTAGATGGTACCTTAATTGATCGATTAGGTACTGTAGAAGAAATTGATCGTAAGGCAATTGTGAAATTGCATGAACATCATATCGTGTTTGGGATTGTGACAGGAAGAGATATTGGTTTCTGTCGTCATTTATTAGAGCGTTATGATATTTATGCCGATTGTATCATTTGCAATAATGGTGGTTCGATGTGGGTACATGATAAAAAGTTATTAGAGTATCACATGGATGCGGATGAAGTGATTGATGTGATGGAACGCATTCGTCCATACATTGGGCAATGTCATCCATTTATCTGTGATGAAAATCGTACTTTCTATTTGATGAAGGATGCATATAAAACGGAAATAGAATGGAAGGCTGTTCGTGAATCATTTTATTATTTAGGGTTATTAAGTGAAGAAGATGTTCTTAAACATTTAAAAGAAACACATATTTCAGCTGTGAAGATTAGTATTCATACGCTTGATATTCCAACAACACAGCGTTTATTACCGATTTTTAAAGACTTATTCCCAGAGTATGAAGTATATCCAACTGCGGATGACTACATTGAATTAACGAAAAAGGGAATACATAAAGGAAGAACGTTACAATCATTGATGGAGGTATTAAATCTTACATCAGATCAAGTAGCCGTTGTAGGAGATGGTCATAATGATATTCCAATGCTAGGTTGTGTGGATTTGAGCTGTGTAATGCATACCGAGCCTGAAGAAGGAAAAGCATGTGGAAAACAGATAGTTAATAGTGTTAGTGAGGTAGTTGATACCGTGCTAGCTTAAAATATGAAATAAGTC
>SAMEA104404106__coassemble_3081_pt1 | contig 9527 bp, 9 predicted proteins | sample SAMEA104404106__metabat2_low_PE_054 | metagenome-assembled genome bin SAMEA104404106 (sample SAMEA104404106) | Balaenoptera acutorostrata
CTCCTTTCTCTATCAAATTGTAATTCTACTCAATACTGCTTTTCTACCTCCTCCCTGCTTTAAATAAGAGGTTATGTAATGTACGCAAAGCAAGCTTGGATTGCTTTAATATAAGCGCTTACACCAGTCATTCAAAAAAAAGAAAGCTAAGTGTAAAATAAATTTTTTCTTACCTCTCGTATTGAATTCCCCTTAGGTTTTCCACATAACACTCTTTTGTGTAATTTTATATTACTTATTAATTTTTAAATTGTATTTATCTTTTTTAGTTATAAGTTTATACAATTTAACTATAAAACTATATTTTTGTAACCGTTATCATTGACTGTGATTAACCTATATATTAAAAAACATAATTTATACATTTAAAGTATATAAACAAAAAAAGAGCGAATTTCTAAAAATTCAGCTCTTTTTTCTTCATTAATCGTTGTTTGTATCTATTTTTTTAATTACATACCCTAGACCATATGTCAAACTTGCATACACCATACAAGGAATAGTAGCTGCTAGAATTGTTTTCAATCCTAAAAACCACTGTGATGCCATACTTACTTTATACGCTTCACAATACGCTGCAAAGTCTTGGTAACTAGATACGAGAGATAAACCTAAATACATAATTAACACAATGGCCAACCCATAAAAGATTTTATAAGTTGTTACTTGCTGCTTATCCTCTATACAATTTTTCTTCTTATTCATACTTTCACCTCGATACTTGTCTATTGTAATTGATGTAAACGCTATCGTCAATTACAAATTTTATAGACTTATTATTTTGAGATAATATTTTTCTACTTTAAAATATTATTAAAGTTCATTGCTTTTCAATACTTTGTATGTTAAACTTTAGTTATCCATCTAAGTCTCTCTTCTTTTTCTTCATGTGATCCTGCGTACATGATGAAAATTAAGGGAGCTTTTTTTATTCATTCGATTAGAAAACAAAAAAGACGATTTGAGGTAAACGTCAGTAATACATCAATCGTCTTTTTCTTTATTCATAATCTCTAAATTAAGAATTATAATTTAGCAGCAGCAGCTTCGTCAACGATTACTACTACATCAGCGTGGTTCTGTAATACAGATGCAGGGCAAGCTGGATCAACTGGTCCATTAACCATAGCAGCAACAGCGTCAGCTTTGTTAGCTCCTGAAGCAACTAATAAGATTTTTTTAGCTTTCATAATTGTTTTGATACCCATTGTGATTGCCTGAGTTGGAACATTGTTGATATCGTCTTCGAAGAAACGAGCGTTGTCAGAACGTGTTTTTTCTGTTAAATCAACGATGTGAGTTTCTTCAGTAAATGGAGTACCTGGTTCGTTGAATCCGATGTGTCCGTTTCCACCAATTCCTAATACCTGTACGTCTACTGAAACATCTTCCATAGCTTTTTCGTATGCTTCGCAATCAGCTTTTGTGTTTCCGTATGGTACGTGGATTTTTTCTTCTGGTAAGTCAATACCGTGAAATAAGTTTTCGTGCATGAATGTCCAGTAACTCTGAGAGTGGTTACGGTCGATTCCTACATATTCATCTAAGTTAAATGACTGGCATTTAGCGTAGCTAGTTCCGTTTTCTTTGTGATCTTTAATCATGTTTTCGTATAGTCCAATTGGGCTACTTCCTGTAGCTAATCCTAATACTGCATCTGGTTTATTAACAACTACATCTTTCATTACTTTGAATGCTTCTGCACTCACTTCTTCATAATTCTTAACTGTGATAACTTTCATTGATGTGACCCTCCTATTTTTACATCTGCTAACATTATACTTCTTTATAGTATACATTTCAACGAATACTATATATCTTTCTAAGTTTATTTGTTAGAATACTTCGATTGTATAAGATGTTGTAAACGTATTTGTTGGACTTAGTAGCATCGTACCTTCACGGTGGTAGAAATCTTCTTTCACAGCAGAGAAATCAGCATGTCCATACCATGGTTCTAAACAGATAAATGGTGCATTGCGCTTTGGTGTCCAAATTGCAACATATGGGTAACCTGTTAAACTTACACGTACGCCATATCCTTTTGGACCTGTACATGATAAGTATGCACTCTTAGGGTTTTTGTAGATAATTGTTAAGTATTTTTCAAAATCATCGTAGTTACATTTCATGTCTTTAAAATTTACATCTACTAATTCATATGGTTTTTCTTTTTTTCCATCAAATACTAATTGTTGCATGTGTTCTTCATTTGAGAATGATAATGTGTAATCTTCGAATTTTTCACCTTCGCATAAAGGACAGTTAAATCCTGGGTGTAAACCAAATGTAAATGGCATTTCCTGATCTCCAGTGTTTGTGATGTTGTAGGTAATTGTTAATTTGTTTCCATCTAATGTATAATGAATTTCATAGTGGAAAGCAAATGGGTATTGCTTCAATGTTTCTTCATTGCTATCTAATACCATCACAACTTCATTGCCATCATTTTTTACACAGTTTAATGTCGCATAACGGATTAATCCATGGTTTTTCATTGCATATGTTTTACCATCGATTTGATAATCACCAGAGAAAGTGTTTCCGACTAACGGGAATAAGGAAGGGTTTTTCCCACTCCAGTTTTCACTATCTCCTTGCCACATGTACTGCATACCTGTTTCTTTATTTGTGAAACTAAAAATTTCGCCACCTTTTTCAACAAAAGTAACTTCAAAACGTTCGTTTTCTAACTTCATAAATCCATCTCCTTCGCTTCTTTTATTATAGCATATTACAAATTAAATCAACTTATGTTCTTGACAAAAAAGAGCTAGTCCATCTTCATCAATATGACCACAAACAAAGTCTGCACTTGCAATTGCTTTCGGGTTCGCATTTCCCATTGCCACACCATATTTACAAGCTTTAAACATCTTACAATCATTTGCCCCATCGCCAAAGCTCATCGTTTCATCAAGGGAAATATTCCAGCGTTCTAAAATGTGTTCAATTCCTTTGCTCTTATCAATATTTTTAGCAGTAACTTCTAAAATATGACGAGAATGTTCAACAATTGCGCAACGCTCTTTTAACAATGCTTTAATTTCGTTTCCCTGCTCTTCATTTTCTGGATAAACGATCATATTATATACTTTTTCTTCACCATCATAAGCCTTTTTAATTGGCATATTTAGATATAATTTAAAAAATGCATCAAATGTTTTTGCATCCGCAAAACCAGCTAAACAATCTAAATCATAAGTAGAATAACGAACTGCAATTTGATGTGCATTCGCATATGTAATTAAAGCTTCAATCGCTTCTTTTTCAATTGGGTGTTCTTCTAAAATTTCTCCATGTTCTAATACTAATGCACCACCATCAAAGATTTTCGCATCAAATGGAAATTCCCGATAAAATTTAGGTAAATTTAGGGTTTCATAACGACAACGACTTGTTGCAATTCCAATTTTATATCCCTTTTCTTTTAATTTATATAATGTTTCTTGTGTAGATTTTCGAAAATCATGTGTACGATGAGAATAAATTGTCCCATCTACATCAAAAAATAATGCTTTTATCTGCTCCATAATAATCTCCTTTTTTCCCTATTTATTTTACCATAGAAAAAGCGGTATGAAAATTCATACCGCGAAATTCAAAGCGATTTATTAGAATGCTTCTTTTCCTCTGATGTAAGTCATTTCAACTGAGAAGTCATCATTTAATACAACGATATCAGCATCGTAACCAGCAACTAATTTACCTTTACGGTCGTCAACATTTAAGTAACGAGCAGGGTTTAATGAAGATGCATTGATTGCATATTCCCAAGGTACTTGAGCTTTTTCAATTAAGACTTTTAATCCTTCGTTAACTTTTAATGTAGAACCAGCTAAACCTTTAGTAGAAGTTAAGTGAGCACTTCCATCTGGGTATAATTCGATTTCGTTTCCACCGAATAATACTTTTGTACCAACTGGTAAACCTTTCATCATTAATCCGTCAGTGATTAATAATACGTGGTCTTTACCTTTTGCCATAAATAAATTGTTTAATGCATCTGGTGTAGAGTGGTTACCATCACAGATAACTTCACCAAATGTGTCACGGAAACGCATTGCAGCACCAACTAAACCAGGTTTACGGTGGTGGAATGGAGTCATACCATTAAAGATGTGAGTCATAGAAGTTGCACCATTTGCAATTCCTAAAGCAGCTTCTTCAATAGTAGCAGCTGAGTGGCCCATACTTACACGAACATCATGTTCGCGACAGTAGTGAGTTAATTTAAAGTCATCATCCTGTTCAGTAGCCATTGTGATGATTTTAATTAATCCATTTGCAGCTTTCTGGTAACGTTTAAATTGTTCAACATCTGGTTTAACGATACATTGTTCTGGCTGTGCTCCTTTGTATACCATGTCTAAGTAAGGTCCTTCGAAGTGGATACCTAAAATTTCAGCACCTTCATAACCTTCTTCAACAACTCTAGCAACGTTTGCTACCGCTTTTGTTAAAACTTCTTCTGTCTGTGTAATTGTTGTTGGACAGATACCAGTAACACCTTCTTCTGGAATGTGTTTCATCCAGTTACGTAATCCTTCAGGTTGCGCATCGTTAGTGTCAAATCCATATGCACCATGTGTGTGAACATCGATGAATCCCGGAATAATACGACGGTCGCCATAATCTTTATCAACTTCTTTAGCACCGTATGCGAAAACATTTGAAATCTTACTATCAGTGATTTCAATTTGAGCCTGGATGAATTGTCCAAGAACCCAAACGCGTGTACTTTGAATAATCATAATTTTATCCTCCTTGAAATCCTCTTTCTACGTGTTTATTATACTCCAATCATTCTCATAATAAAAGAAAGGTACTCTAAATTAACAATTTGTCCAAATATTATTTTAATAAGTGTACTCAGTTTGCTCTTTTTTTTACTTGACTTGCTACAAATCGCTTACATTTCACAAAATTAGTTAAAAAACTAAGAATAATAAGCGTTTTCAGTTATGATTTTTTACTTTGTAAATACATGGCATTTCACAAGCAAATATGGTATAAATAAGAGCAAGGAGTGATACAAATGAAACAAGCAATTCAACTAAAAGAGAATATTTACTGGGTTGGTGTACAAGACTTTAACTGTCGCCATTTCCATGGGGATTTATTTCCAATCAATGAGGGAACCTCTTATAACTCATACTTAATCGTAGATGATCAAGTTACCCTAATCGATACGGTCGAAGCAGAATTTTTTGAAGATATGATGGAACGCATCAAATCGGTAATTGGGGATCGTAAAATCGATAATGTTATTGTACAACATGCAGAACCAGACCATTCTGGAGGATTTGTGAAATTGATGGAAGTATATCCAGAAGCTGTTCCTTATGCATCAAATGCTGGTGTTAATGGAATGTTAAAACAATACTTCAAAAACTTTGATTACCACAAAGTAAAAACAAATGATACCTTGACAACTGGACGTTATACCTTAACCTTTGTCGAAATGCCATTTATTCACTGGCCAGACAACATGTTAACTCATGTGTCAGATGCAAATATCGTATTTTCAAACGATGCTTTTGGACAACACATCACAGGATATGACTTCTATGATGACCAACATGGTTTACACAAATGCTTAGAAGCAGCCAAAGAATACTATGCAAATATCGTTATGCCATATGGTATGCAAGTCGCAAACAAATTAAAACAGATCAATGATATGAATCTTACGATTGATATGATTGCCCCAGCACATGGAATTATCTGGCGTAGTTATATTCCTGAATTATTACAGGCTTACCAAGACTTTGCGACATTTAAAGCAAACGATAAAGTTGTTATTATATATGAAAGTATTTGGAAACATACACAGATGATGGCAGAAGCCTTTGCGGAAGGATTAGGAAGCAAAGGAATCAGTGTTAAAGTATATAAATGCTCTTGCACTTCTCCAGCTATTATCATGAAAGAAATCTTAGATGCGAAAGCAATCTTAGTAGGAAGTGGAAACTATAACAATGCCCTTGCTCCAAGTATTGCAGGTTTTATTGAAAAACTTACTAGCTGTAAAGTAAAAGGTAAAAAAGCACTAGGATTTGGTTCTTATGGTTGGGCAAACATTGTCACAAAACAATTAAATGAACGTCTTGTAAAAGCAGGCATGCCACTGTTATTAGAAGAAGTTGTATCACAAAACTATACTCCTAATGAAGATGATTTAAATCATTTCTATGAATTAGGTCAGCAGATTGCAGAAGAAATAAAAGGTTAAACAATGACATTAGAAGAAGTCATGAACAAACAAGTATTTGCAGTTGTAGGCGATACTTTAAATAAAGCAAAATTTGCTTATCAAATCAAAGAAGAACTACTCCAATCTGACTATGTCACATATGGCGTAGGAAAAGAATTAGAAAGCCTTAATGATATTGAAGAAGAGATTGATATTATCGATTTATGCATTCATCCTGTAAAAGGGTTAAAACTAATCCAAGAATGTAAAAAATCATTTCAATGCATCGTTATTCAACCTGGCGCTAGTAATGATGAGTTACTTACTTATCTTAATGAAAATCATCTTCCGTATATCGAAGATTGTCTACTAATTGGATTAAAACAATATCCTAAAACAAAATAGATAACGTAAATAAAATAAAAAAAACGAGAAAATTCTCGTTTTTTTTATACTCGATCATATGCATTTGTAATAAAGGGTTGACCAAGTCTAGATAAGGGTTCATCAAAATGCCAAATAAATGATGAACGATAAAAAGTATATATAATATAAAATCTATTTATAAGTACTTTTCCAATCCATTTTATCAATAACCAAATTATTTTAAGAAGCCATCTACAATAACTTTTTCAGCTTCTTCTACACTTAATCCAAATGTCTGTAATTTAATTAACTGATCAGAATTAATTTTACCAATCGCTGCCTCATGAATAATTTCAGCATCGACATGATTTGCATTAATTTCAGGAATTGAGCTAATCTTTGCATGATCCATAATAATTGAGTCGCATTGGATGTGCGCTCTTGATTTATTATTTCCTACCGCTATTGGATGGAATACCTGTACAGAGTCTTCTTTCCCAACAGAACGTGAAACAATTTGAACGACGCTTCCTTCACCATTTAAATTAACCGTAACATCACTATGCGCTACTTGTTTTCCATGTGTCATTAATTTCTCATTGATGACAAGTTTCGCATCTGCACCAAGGTTTGCTTCTGTTTTACGCATAGTAGAATCAACACCACGAATCTGACTCATATCCATCTGTGCATAAGAGCCTTCATCCATATGGATGATCGTTGTTGGGTTTAAGATACGGCCACCTTCACCATTTCCTTCTCCATAGTGTTTTTCTCCATAGTATACTTTTGCATTTTTCCCAATGTGGAAGGCGTGAATTCCATCGTGTTGACTTGTATGACAACCATCGTTATGAATTCCACATCCTGCAATAATGGTAACATCAGCCCCTTCCCCAATATAAAAATCATTGTAGACGACATCTTTAATTCCACTATCTGTTAAAATAACTGGAATATGCACATCTTCTCCTACGGTATGAGGTGCAACATAAATATCAATTCCTGGTTTATCTGTTTTCGCAACAATACGTACATTCTGTGTTGAGTGGCGTTCAACACCTTCTCCATTACGACGTAAGTTGAATGCACTACCAGGCATAAAACCACGAATATCGGCAATGGTTTGTAATAAATCTCTTTCCATGTTTTCCATATGTTCACCTACTTTTTAAATTCGCATGGTTCAAATTCACTCATTAAACGAGGTAAAATTTCATCACGCGTTCCTTGTTCTTTAATTTTTCCATTTTCAATGATGATGATTTCATCAGCTAATTGCATAATGCGTTCTTGATGTGAAATCAACATGATAGATTGTTTTGATTTTGCTTGTAGCGCCTGGAACGTTTCAACTAATTTCGCAAAACTCCATAAGTCGATTCCAGCTTCTGGCTCATCAAAAATTGATAGTTTTGCTTGACGTGCTAAAATCGTTGCGATTTCAATACGTTTTACTTCTCCACCAGATAAAGATGCATCTACATCACGTTCTAAGTAATCTTTAGAACATAATCCAACATCACTTAAATAGCTACAACATACGTCTTCATCTAATTCTTCACCATAGGCAAGCGATAATAAGTTTCTTACACTCATTCCTTTAAAACGTGGTGGTTGTTGGAAAGCGTAAGCAATTTGTAATTTTGCACGTTCGTCCACGCTTTTATTCGTAATATCTACACCGTCAAAAATAATTTGACCGCTGGTTGGCTGTTCAATCCCCATAATTAATTTCGCTAATGTGGATTTTCCTCCACCATTCGGTCCAGTAATTACACTAAATTGATTATCTGGAATAACAATTGAGATATCATCTACAATTTTCTTTCCGTCTACTTCAAAAGATACATGCTTTAGTTCCAACATATTTATCTTATCTCCTCTTATAACTTTACATACACTTTTCTATTTTAACATAAATATGAAAGAAAATATCATAAACTAACTAGTTATTCCTATCACAAATAAAAAAGGACTACTTACAAGAAGTAGTCCAAATTCGCATGTAATATATTAAGAAATTACTGTCTCCATCCAGTGTTTCCATCAGAGAATGCTAAGTTTTTCATGTTGCGAGGGAATGCAGTGTTAACTGTTGCAGGTCCTGGGAATAAGATTTCTCCACCAGTAGCAACATCAGCAATTGCATCTGTAACATTCATCCAAGTTGGATCATCGTGGTGATCAATAACTTTACTTAATGTAGGTGCTGGAGTGTTAGGGTCTTCACATAAGTCTGTGATTTCATGTAAGTACTGAGCTCCACGAGTTAATGAAGTAGTAACTTTATATCCTCCACCGTTTTCTAATCTGTGTTTAATTGCAAGTAAAGTACCTAATCCTAAGATAAATCCTGGGAAGTAGTCTAGAGGAACACCGTTTAAGTTAACAGGTTTTTCCATTGTACCATTTCTAACTGCAAGTCCAGTCATGTCTTCAGCACATGGTGCCCATCCTGGTCTGTGTCTCCATACTGTTTCAGAGAAGCAGTTTAAGTTAGCGTAAATGATGTTAGGGTTTAATTCACGGATGTCATCTTCAGATAAACCGAATTTGTCCATTGCTCCGTTCTGGTAAGAGTAAACGATAACGTCAGCTTCTTTTACTAATTCTTTTGCACGAGCTAATTCATCAGGGTTTTTGAAGTCTAACTGAATGGAGTGTTTTCCAGCCCATCCATCAAGTTCAGTCATTGCCTGTTCCTGTTCGATGAATTTTCCACGACGTACTAATAATACGTCAGCTCCGTATTGAGATAATACACGAGAACATGCAGGTCCTGCGATGATGTGTGTTAAGTCTAATACTTTAATTCCTGATAAAGGTCCTAATTCGTTTGGCATACCCCAGTTAGGTTTTTCTCCTTCACCATATTTTACTTCATGAATAAGTGGCTGTGCACATACTGCTTTACCAACTTCTGTAGCTTCCCATTCTTCACGGCTTCTTACGATTGAACCAC
>SAMEA104404106__coassemble_3235_pt1 | contig 9058 bp, 10 predicted proteins | sample SAMEA104404106__metabat2_low_PE_054 | metagenome-assembled genome bin SAMEA104404106 (sample SAMEA104404106) | Balaenoptera acutorostrata
ATATTTTTTCCATAATAATAAGTCAAAAGATTCCATATCGATACTTTGACTACGAAAATCATATTGTATTTTATCATCATAAATAGTTTCTTGTTCAAAGACTTGCTTACGCATCTTTAAGTTATGATAATCAACCGAAACGAAATATCCCGCATTCGGTTTAGCTTTTACTAATCCTTCATCAACAAGCATTTGATACGCTTTTTCAACACTTGTCTTTGATACTTTATAATCTTTTTCACATTGTCGAATACTAGGCAAACGAGCATCTTTTACTAAGTATCCTTTAAAAATATCTTCTCTTAATTTTTCATATAATTGTTGATATAAAAAATTCATCTTTCATCACCACTTTAACTATACCATAATTGACCTCTTTTTATTTTATAATTTTGTCTATTTTTTAATGTACAAATATTTGTTAAAATAGCACACGGAAAGAAGGAGAAAATATGAAAAAAACAAAAATTAATCGTATTGTCATTGCTGCTCTTGGAATGGCATTAGTCTTTTTAGCAACTTATATTATTAAGATTCCGAATGGAATTCAAGGGTACTTTAATTTAGGAGATGGTTTCATCGTCTTATTTGCTTCTCTTGTTTCACCATTCTATGCATTCTTAATTGGTGGTTTAGGTAGTGGACTAGCAGACATCGTAGGAGGATATGGTATTTACTTTTTACCTACATTAATTATTAAAGGTTTAGAAGGTTTCGTAGTTTCTTATTTTGTATCAACTGCAACAAGCACTACAAAACGCTATACTGTATATGTACTTGCTGGATTATGGATGGTATTTGGATACTTCATTACCGATGCTTATGTAAATCAGAGTTGGTTATTATCACTTACAGGTGTTTTACCTAACTTAATTCAAGCAGCTTGTGGTATTATTATTGCTGGTTTTGCTTACCCATTATTAAAGAAATACGAAAATAAATAAGTACTATTGATATAAAAAAGGTGATTGCTTTTTATGCAATCACCTTTTTTATAATTAAGCTTTAACTTTTAAGCATGTACCATCAGGTCCTGGTGTTGTATTTAAATATTCCGCAATAGCAGCTTTTTGATCTGGTTTACATGGACGACATGTTCCAACCACACAGATTTCACCACTTACTAATGCTTCAGCTAAACCACTACATCCAGCATAACCACAACTACCACAGTTGTAATTAGGTAACATACTAGTAACTTTTTCTACTCGTTCATCTACCTGAACACTTAAGAATTTATCGGCAATTCCTAATCCTAATCCAAGTAATGCTCCAAGTACTAACATCATTAAAAACGCTGTTAACATCGTGTTGCTCCCCTTTCCTATCGATCATGTGCAGGGTTGTTGCAGCAGGCTGTATCATGACAACCTTCACACTCTGCTTTTAAATTTTCACAACCTTTAGGTACTGGTGTTTTATGGTTAAAATGAAATACTAACGCATAAATACCACCTAAGATTGCCAAATAAATAATTGCGCTTGCCATACTTATACCAATCCAGCCAAGCCACTGAATGCTAATGCCATAATAGCAGCTACGATTAATGCGATTGGATTTCCTTTCCAAGAAGGTAATGTATCACAAGCATCTAAACGTTCACGGATTGTAGAGAAGATATATAATACTAAAGTAAATCCTAATGGAATTGCGATAGAATATGTTAACATCTCTGCAAAGTTGTAACCATTAATAATATTATTTAACGTAACGTTTAATACAACACAGTTTGTTGTAATCAATGGTAGATAAACCCCTAATGCTTTATAAAGCACTGGACTTGTTTTCTTAATGATCATTTCAACTAACTGAACTAAAGCAGCGATAACTAAAATAAATGTAATTAAATCCATGTATTCTAGTTCTAATGGAACTAAAACACCATAGTATAAACCATAAGTTACTAATGATGCAGCTACGATTACAAAGGTAACAGCAGCTCCCATTCCAAGGGCAGAACTACTTTTCTTAGAAACCCCCATGAATGGACACATACCTAAGAATTGATTTAATACAACGTTGTTAATCAATACAAAGGTAATAAACATGACGAATAAATTAGAGAAATCCATAAATTATTTCGCCTCCTTTTTAAGTTGTTCTTTTGCTTTGTTTTCTTTATAGCTCTTATAAGCAGCAAGTCCAGCTGCTAAACATGCAAATGTACAGAATGCACCAAAAGGTTGCGCAAACATTGAAATCGTGAAATCTTCAGGAATAATTCGTAGCGTAAAAATATTTTGTGCTGCATTGAATGGATTATCAAATGCAAGAGCACCAGTAGCTAAAACCTGACGAATTGCAGACATTACAATGATTGATAAAGTATACCCAAGTCCCATTCCTAAACCATCTAATGCAGAATCTAAGACTCCATTTTTACTAGCAAATGCTTCGGCACGTCCTAAGATAATACAGTTAACAACAATTAATGGAATGAATACACCTAAAGCAGAATCTAAGCTAGGTGCATATGCTTTAATTAACATTTGAATAACTTTTACTAATGTCGCAATAACTACAATATATACCGGAATACGAATTTCTGATGGTGTAATATTACGAATTAAAGAAATAATAACGTTTGACATAATTAATACGGCAATAACCGCAACTCCCATACCTACTGCATTGTTTAATGAAGTCGTGATGGCAAGTGTTGAACATAGTCCTAAATAAAGTGAGAAAACAGGATTTTCACGGATGAAACCTGCAGTAAAATTCTCTTTACGATTCATTCTTCATCCACCTCCTATTTTAAATGATCAGCCTGATATTGGGCTGCTTCCTTGATACCTAAAATAACTGGTTTACTTGAAAGCGTAGCACCTGTAATCGTATCTTCCATGATACCATCACCTAATGCATCTTCACCTTTTAGTGAATCACGGAATGGTTGTTCCGTAACTTTACTTCCTAAACCTTTTGTATCTCCATTGCTGATTGCAACATAATCAACAACTTTTCCATCTGCATCTAAAGCAACTAAGAAACTAGTACCATCACTATATCCAGTTACTTTCATTTTAAAGATGTATCCTTTACCTTCCACAAAGAAGATTTTTTCAATTGTATCAGATACTTTTTCTTCTGCTAAAGTAAAAGCATCATCACTTACATCGCTATAAATTAATTTTAAGTTAGCTTTTTCAGCTTTTAATTCGTTTTCAGCAATTACAGGAGCAGTCATTGCGTTCGCAAATCCTAATGCAGCTCCTGCAAGGGCAGCGATTAAGGCTAGGAAAACCGTTAAATGAATAATTTTTTTCATATTAAATTCCCCCTTAATATCCTAAATCTTTACGTACTTCCGCAACTGCACGTAAACATGATTTACTACTGTAAGTTGCCCCAGTAACAGCATCATTAATTTCAACTTCAACATTTTCAGCTAATTTTTTGCCATTAAACTGAGATAAGAAATCAGCATCTTTTACTTTATCACCAACATATTCTGTATCCACGATTTTTGTTGCTTCTACAGAAACAATTGTTTGATCAGCTGCATTTACTGTAATTGTGAATGTATTTAATTCTTTTGGATCTTCTAAAGCATGGAAACCTTGCGCATCTACTACATAAACTAGATTACCATCAGCATTTGTTTCTTTTGAAGTAATGCTTGCTTCAAATTTATTAACATCTTCATCTTCTGCTTTAATAAATACTTTTGGATCTGGTTCACGAGCTTCAATAACATTTCCAGCAAGCAATACACTTCCAAGTCCTAATAATGCAACAATACCAAAGATGATACCTGCTTTACGACGTGATTGTAATTGTTTACCAGCCACTGCAGATTCAATCATCGGTGTTAACATATTCATAATTAAGATAGAGTATAAACATCCTTCAGGTAGGTTTGCTTTAATACGAATTAAGACTGTAATAATAGCAGCACCTAATGCAAAAATGCAACGTCCCTGTGCACTTGTAGGAGATGTCACTGGGTCTGTTAACATGAAGATAGCACCAAAGATAACCCCGCCAGTTAATACATGAACTAATGGATACCAGATAAATCCAGGTAAGCTTCCGTAGTTACCAACACCACGCATAATAGCAATTGCTGCAGTTAATACGAAAATACTTCCTAAGTAAACAACAGGAATTCTCCAGTCAATTACTTTACGGTAAGCTAATACAATACCAACGATTAAAATTAATAAAGCACTTGTTTCACCGATTGCTCCAGGATACATTCCTGTAAATAATGTTTTTAAACCACCAACTTCACCCATCATCTGTGTAATCATTTCTGGATTCACAACTAACCAATGGTATTCATTAGCGATTAAACCAGTTGGTGTAGCTCCTGTAATAACATCTGTTGTAGCTCCCATGAATGTCGCAAAAATAATTGCACGACCTAAAGCAGCTGGGTTGAAGATATTATTTCCAAAACCACCAAATACTAATTTTCCGAAGAAAATAGCAATAAATGTTGAAACAGCTAACGCATATGGACGAATGCTGATTGGACACATCATTGTTAATATAATTGCAGTAATCCATCCAAATGATCCTGATAAGAATGTTTTTACGTAAGCTACATCAAATTTATTTTTCTTTCTTGTAACATATGCAAATGCAATTTCAGTTACAAAAACGACAAGTAATGAAACACATAATAATTTCACTGCCTGTAATACATAACTCATACCATATGCACTATTGTAGTAATATAGTGAGAAAGCAAATACGACTAATAAGCCGATCATCAACTCTAACATGATCTGTTTAGTACTCTGACTTTGACGTAAGTTAGGTGATGCACTAAATTTATATTTCATAAGACACCCTCCTTACTTTTTCTTCGCCAACATCAACTGGCGTTTTGCCATACGTACGTTTTCTGTCACATCTAAACGAGATGGACAAATGTAAGTACATAGACCACATTCAATACAATCTAAAGCACAGAATTTATCCATTAAGGCTTTATCTTTTGTTTTCACTGCTTGCGCAATTTTTACTGGCTGTAATCCTGCAGGACAATGGTCACTACATTTACCACAGCGTAAACAAGCTACTTTATCATATTCTTTATTTGCTAGCACCGTAATCGCATTCATGTTACGATCGATTACGAATTTATCATTCACAATTGTTTTTCCCATCATTGGACCACCTGCAATGACTTTTACTTCTTCACTTGTATATCCTCCACAAGCTTCAATAATTTCACTTACAGGAACCCCCACTGGTACAGTAACGTTTTGTGGATTTTTTACTGCATTACCAGAAACGGTTAATGTTTTTGATACAATACCTTCTCCATACATTAATGCATGTCCAAAGGCAATTGCAGTTGTTGCATTGTTTACAATAGCACCAACTTCCCCAGGAAGTTTTTCGTATTCTTTATGCATGATTTCACGCACTAAGACACGTTCCCATCCCATTGGGTAAACATCTGGAACAGCAACCACACAAACACCTTCTAAACCTTGAATAATTTCTTGTGTAAAAGCAATTAAATCAGGGTGTGTTTTTTTAATTGCAATGACAACTTCTTTGCTCATTGCCATTTTTTTCATTGCCATGATTCCAGTTACAAATTCTTCTTTGTGAGCAAAGATCATCTTATAGTCAGCAGTGATGAATGGTTCACATTCAACCGCATTAATAATCACTTTCTCAACATCATTGGCAAATTTGTATTTGATGTAGGCTGGGAATCCTGCTCCTCCAAGACCAATAATTCCTGCGTTCATCATAAAATCAATAAGTGTTAAACGATCTGCACTCTTGTAATCAAGAGGTTCAAACGCCTGCACTTTTTTGTATTCTCCATCATTTTCAATCACTAAGTGATTCATTGGTTTTAATGAAGAATGCATACGTTTTTCAGTTCCTTTTACAGTTCCTGAAACACTTGAGTAGATTGGAACCACATTGCGTTCATTACATACAGCAAGCTTTGTCCCAACATAGACTTGATCGCCTTCCGCAACAAGTACATCTAATTTTGTACTCGCTCCAGAAACTAATGGAATATAAACGCATTCTTTAGCCTTTACTTCCAACACATCTACGTGTTCTGTAAGCTCTTTGTGACCTTGTATGTGTTGACGCATTGCACCTTTAAACAACGACATCATAGTCACCTAACCTTTCTTAAAGATTTTCCCTTTACTTATGTACACTACTAATTTATAGCAACTACATACCTTGATTATTATAACATTTATATTTTGTCGCTTAAAGCAATTTTGTCTTTTTTTTAAAACGTTTTCACAAAAAATTAAAGAATTACAATTAAATTACATTTATGTAATTATCTATCATTTTGTAAGCTTTTTTAAATAAAATAAACATTCGATATTGTATTATTCCAATTCCATAGTAAAATAAATTCAAATCGAAAAGAGGAATCTATATGAATCTAAAACAAATTTTTAAAAATATCAATTTTATGGTATTTTGTGTACCCTTATCAATTGATGATTTAGGCCTTGTCTTTTTAAATGACAACGATGTCTTCAATATCATCATCAATACCAAGCATCCAAAGTATCAGAATCAATCCATTCTCGTATCCGAACTCAAGGATATTCTAAAAACAAAATCATCAGCACGCCCAAATAAAGAACAAGCCTGTGAAGCTAAATGCACAGCTATGCTTGCAATACTAGAAGCATTCGATGATAACGAACCTATCGAGCTAGATTAATCAATATATAAAATATGGTATTTTTATAGCCATAAAAACAACTATTTGTTATAATACGAAAGGTGATGAAATGAAAAAAATTAAAATCTTTTTCGCAAGTTTATTAACACTTGCACTACTTACAGGATGTACCAATGAAAAACAACTTACTAAATATGATATGCAATCTACAGATTTAGGTTTTGATACCATTATCATGTTTTCAGCCTTTAGTGAAGATGAGGCAACCTTTAAACGATACCAAAGTATGGTTGAAGAAGACTTTCGCTACTATGATCAATTATTTGATAAATATCATACCTACGATACAATCAACAACATCAAAACCATTAATGATGCTGCTGGAAAACACGCGGTAAAGGTCGATCAAGCCTTACTTGATTTATTGCTTTTATCTAAACATTACGATGACTTAAGTAATCATCAATTTTCGATCACTATGGGAAGTGTTTTAAATATTTGGCATGATGCTAGAGAACAAGCAACCGCACATCCAGACAATATAAAACTTCCTTCCATCGAAACTTTAAAAGAAGCAAATAAAGCTACTGGTTGGGACCATATTGAAATTGATGAAAAAGCTAGAACCGTATTCATTAAAGAAGCAAAGACACAACTTGATGTAGGTGCCATTGCGAAAGGTTATGCAGTTGAAAAAATTGCTCAAAAATTAGAAAAAGCTGGTTTAGAGCATGGTTTAATTAACGCAGGTGGAAATGTTCGCTTAATTGGTTCAAAACCAGAAGGAATGCCATGGAGCGTTGGCTTACAAATTCCAAATATCGATGAGTATGAAACAGATTCTTTAGTATCTATTTTAATTGATGAATCGGCATCATTTGTTACAAGTGGTGATTATCAACGCTATTTTGAATATGAAGGTCAATTAATGCATCATATCATTGACCCAGAAACCTTAATGCCTGCAAGACACTGCCGTAGTGTTACCGTAATTACAAAAGACAGTGGTATTGCCGATATGTTATCAACGACACTATTCACAATGTCCTATGATGATGGGGTTAAATTTATTGAAGCAATCAAAGCAGAATTAAACACTCCGATTGAAGCCATCTGGGTATTCGATGATCGTGCTCCTGCACAAACAGATAACGTTACATCTATCAAAGGTTATGATGTCGCAATGAGTGATGGTGTAAAAGACATGCTAAAAAAATAGTCTCTATATTTTTATAAATACACATAAAAAAGTGATTTCTATTACGAAATCACTTTTTTTATCTAATACGCACCTAAATATTCTTCTAAACAAATACCAGCTGCCATAATTTTCTTCGCGTGTTCTTTTCCTACATAACGAACATGCCATGGTTCATACATATATCCAGTAATATGTTCTTTCCCTTTTGGGAAACGAATAATAAAACCAAACTCAGCACAGTGTTTCTCTAACCATTTACCACCTGGTGTATTTCCATAATTATTATTAATATCGCCAATATCATAAGCTAAGCCAGTTTGATGTTCCGATGTACCTGGACGAGCAGAATAGCGATCTGCTGCGGCTTGTCCATCTCGCTCAACATAACTATTATATAAACCTACTTGATATTGATAAGAACGATATCCAGAAATAATTGGCATCGCATGTCCTGCTTTATTTGCAGCTCTTTGTAATTTTTCTAATGCTGCATATGCCGTTGGATCTACACCACCATAAGATGGTGGTAATGGATGCGTTTTATTTACTAATAAAATACCATTAATGTAAGTTGGTTTAATTTCATTATTTCCTTGGGAATGAGAAGATGGTCGATCAGGATTCTCAGGTGTAATCACTGCAACCGGCTTTTCTTTCACTACAATCTCATATGACTTTTTCGCCTCTAACCCATTTTTATCCTTTGCATATACATCCACTTGGTAACTTCCTGCCTTATGAACATCAACATTATCTTCGATATAATAAGTGCCTTCTTTATATTCTTTTTTCTTCACAAGAGCAAGCTTGCCATCTACTTTATCACTAACTGAAGCAATATTTTTTTCAATATCTACTTTTTCATCTTCAGTCATGGTGATACGATCTTTTTTAAATGTAATTACTGGTTTTTGATGATCTTCAACAAGTACATCATGCGTAATCTTTTTTTCATAGCCATCATACGTCAATGTATAGGTAAGTTTTACTTCACCTAACTTCATCGTATCTAAGTTTGGCCAAGTAACAACCTCACCATTGATTTTTTTGATAAGTCCCTTTGCACTTTGCTTAGATCCATATTCAATTGTTTTAGCACCCTCAAAAACAATGTTCATATAATCGAGCGCTTGTTTTTTTTTTTGCTTTTCTAGATAATGTGCAAATGCGCCTATGCTAGCTGTCACCACAACGGCAACACTCATACCAATAAGCCATG
>SAMEA104404106__coassemble_3311_pt1 | contig 8870 bp, 9 predicted proteins | sample SAMEA104404106__metabat2_low_PE_054 | metagenome-assembled genome bin SAMEA104404106 (sample SAMEA104404106) | Balaenoptera acutorostrata
GTAGATGGAACCCAAAAATGAAACCAAACATCTACGCAAGCAGAAATGGTGTATACATCATTAACTTAGAAAAAACATTAGAACAGCTAGACACTGCTTACGCTGCAATGAGAGAAATCGCTGAAAAAGGTGGTAAAGTATTATTTGTAGGTACTAAAAAACAGGCTCAGGCTGTAGTAGTAGAAGAAGCATTACGTTCAGGTTCATTCTTCGTAAACCAGAGATGGTTAGGTGGATTATTAACTAACTACCGTACAATCCAGAAACGTGTTAAACGTTTAGTTGAAATCGAAGAAATGGAAGCTAACGGAACTTTAGATTTATACCCTAAGAAAGAAGTTGCTCAGGTTAAAAAACAGAAAGCACGTTTAGAAAACTTCTTAGGTGGTATTAAAGAAATGAAAAAATTACCAAACGCATTGTTTGTAATTGACCCAAAAGAAGAACACAACGCTGTTGCAGAAGCTAAAAAATTAGGAATCCCTGTATTTGCTATGGTAGATACAAACTGTGACCCTGAAATGGTAGATTACCCAATCGCTTCTAACGACGATGCAATCCGTTCAGTAAAATTAATCACTGCATTAATGGCTGACGCTATCGTTGAAGCTAAAGGTGGATTATTAAGTGTTGCTCACAGCACTGACGAAAACGAAGAAGACGTTACAATGAAAGATGTAATCATCAACGTTGAAGAACAAATCGCTGAAAACGAAAGACGTCGTCGTCAGAGAAACGAAGAACGTCGTAACCGTCGTAACTTCGACCGCAACCGTAACAACGGACGTGGTGGTAGAGCTCCTTACCAGAACCGTAACAACAGACCAGCTACAGAAGCAAAACCAGCTGAAGAAAAAAAAGCTGCTGAATAATAAATACATTCAAGGAGGACAAAGAAAATGATCACTGCATCAATGGTAAAAGAATTGCGTGGACGTACAGGCGCAGGAATGATGGACTGTAAAAAAGCATTAACTGAAACTGATGGAGATATGGAAAAAGCAATCGACTGGTTGCGTGAAAAAGGTATTGCGAAAGCTGCTAAGAAAAACGACCGTATCGCTGCTGAAGGTTTAAGCCGTGCTGCTGCTTGTGGAAACACTGCAATCGTATTCGAAGTAAACTCAGAAACTGACTTCGTTGCTAAAAACGAACAGTTCTTAGGATTATTAGACGAAGTTCAGGCTAACTTATTAGAAAACAAACCTGCTGACTTAGACGCAGCTATGGCTTGTGCTGCTAAAGAAGGAACAGTTGCTGATTTAATTACATCTGCTACTGCTACTATCGGAGAAAAAATCTCATTACGTCGTATCCACGTTATGGAAAAAGCTGATGACGAATTCTTCGGAAGCTACATGCACATGGGTGGTAAAATTTCAGTAATCGTTAAATTAAGCGGAAAAGCTGACGAACAAGTTGCTAAAAACATCGCAATGCAGATTGCTAGTATGGCTCCTCAGTACACAGACCGTAAAGCTATGCCTGCTGACGTTGTTGAACACGAAAGAAAAATTCAGACTGAAATCGTTAAAAACGATGAAAAATTAGCTAACAAACCAGAAAAAGTATTAGCTGGAATTATTGAAGGAAAAATCAGCAAAAACTTAAAAGACTTATGTTTAGTTGAACAAGAATTCTTCTTGGATCCAAACATGAAAGTTTCTCAGTACTTAAAAGAAAACGGATGTGACGTAGTTGAATTCGTACGTTACGCTGTTGGTGAAGGAATCGAAAACGTCAAGATAACTTCGCTGAAGAAGTAATGAGCGCTGCATTTGGTGGATAATGATTGAAAAGGAGTTTAACAACTCCTTTTTTTTAATATTTGAAACATGGATAGTAAAATTTGTCTGATTAGCGCAAAAACTTTTATAAAGTCTTTATTTTTATGATAAATTTCATTATAATATAAAATAGAGTTTGAATAAAACTACAGTAGAAAAGGTGGAATTGATATGTACAAAAGAGTATTGTTAAAACTTAGTGGTGAAGCACTTTCTTCACCAGGAAATCCATTTGATCCACAGATTTTAAAATCATTAGCTAAAGAATTAAAAGAAGTACACGAATTAGGTGTTGATTTGGCGATCGTTGTAGGTGGTGGAAACTTTATTCGTGGTAAAACTGCAGAAAGTATCGGTATTGAACGTGTTCAAGGTGACTACATGGGAATGCTTGCTACCGTTATTAATGCATTAGCTGTGCAAGGTGCGTTAGAACAAGAAGATGTACCTACACGTGTTCAAACAGCAATCGAAATGCAAAAAGTTGCGGAACCTTTCATCGTACGTCGTGCTGTACGACACCTTGAAAAAGGACGCGTTGTTATCTTCGGTGCTGGCACTGGTAACCCATACTTCTCAACAGATACAACTGCTGCTTTAAGAGCTAGTGAAATTGGTGCTGATGTGATTTTAATGGCAAAAAATGGTGTTGATGGTGTTTACAATGCAGATCCTAAAACACATCCAGAAGCAGTGAAATATGATTCTTTAACTTACATGGACTTAATTCAAGAAGGTTTACAAGTTATGGATACAACAGCAACAAGTATGTGCATGGATAATGACATTGACTTAGTTGTATTTAATATGAACCAGAGTGGTAACATTCTAAAAGCTGTACGCGGTGAAATTACTGGTACAATCATTTCAAGAGACAAAAAATAACTAGAGAGGAAAATACTATATGTTAGACTTAGCAAGACACAAAATGGACAAAGCAGTTGATAAATTAGTTGAAAACTTAAAAACAATCCGTACAGGAGTTGCAAATGCATCTTTATTAGAACATGTACATTTTGAATACTATGGAAGTGAAACTCCAATTAACCAGGTTGCTAGTATTAAAGTTGTTGAAGGTAGACAGTTAATGATCAAACCTTATGACCGTTCAACATTAAAAGATATTGAACGTGCAATTTTAACAAGTGATACAGGTTTAGTTCCACAGAGTGATGGTGAAGTAATTCGTTTAAACGTACCTGCTTTAACAGAAGAACGTCGTAAACAGTTATCTAAAGAAGCAGATAAAATGGGTGAAGAAGCAAAAATTGCTATCCGTAACATCCGTCGTGAAGCTAATGATGCAGTTAAAAAAGACAAAGAATTACCTGAAGATGAAGCTAAAAAATTACAGGAAAAAATTCAGAAATTAACTGATGAATTCGTTAAGAAAATTGAAAAAGAAGTTAGCGAAAAAGAAAAAGAAATCATGACAGTTTAAAAAATGATTAAAAACTTAGGGAAACCTAAGTTTTTTTCTTTTTTGAACAAACCTTTTTTAGACACTCATGCATGGTAGGTATGCCGATTGATATTTTTATGATATAATATTAAAGTCAAATTATCATACATTATAGGAGGGTATAAGACATGACTGAAAGATTTGTACCACAACACATTGCTATTATCATGGATGGGAATGGTCGTTGGGCTAAAAAACGTGGTTTACCTCGTACTGCTGGTCATAAACAGGGAGCAGAAAATATTCGAAAAATTGCAATCGCTTGTAATGATTTAGGTGTAAAAGCCCTAACTTGTTACGCATTCTCAACAGAAAACTGGAAGCGTCCTGAGGGTGAAGTCGATTATTTATGTAAATTACCAAAAATCTTCTTTAATAGTTATTTAGCAGAATTAAAGAAAAATAATATTCGTGTTACATTTTTAGGTGAATTAGATCGATTCCCGAAAGAAACACAAGATGTTGTAAATACTGTTGTATGTGAAACAAAAGATCATACTGGTTTAAACTTATGCTTTGCTATCAACTATGGGGGACAGCGTGAAATTGCATTAGCAGCTTCACATTTTGCACAGGATGTCATAGATGGTAAAGTAGCTATTGATGCAGATGAGAAAACATTTGCGAAATATATGATGACAGAAGGTATGCCAGAAGTTGATTTGATGATTCGTACAAGTGGAGAAGTACGTATTTCAAACTTCTTATTATGGCAATTAGCATATTCAGAGTTGATTTTCACAGATGTTGCTTGGCCTGATTTTTCAAAAGAATGCTTATTAGAAGCAATCGATGAATTTAACCGTCGTAATCGACGATTTGGAGGGGTGTAGATATGAAAACACGTATTATTACCGCTTTACTTATTATTGCTTGCGTAATTCCACCATTATTATTTGGAGGACCGTTATTGCATGCATTAGTTGCCTTTATCATTATTGGTGGAGGATTAGAATTATTAGCACTTAAAGAGGATCCAAATGAACCATGGCCATTCTTAGTAAAACCATTGGCCATTCTTTCTGTATTTGTCTTAACTTACTTACCATGGGAAGAATTAGTTTTACCATTACTTGGATTATTTGTATTATGCTTTTTATCAATTAATGTTTTTACCGATCGTTTTCATGCAAAAGATGGATTTCTATGTGTATGTTATATTACGTTTGTTACGATTATTGCAAAAGGCTTTTTACACATTTATACAAACAATGCAATGTATGTATGGTTTATTATCATTGCGACATATGCATGTGATACAGCTGCCTACTTCTGTGGTCGTTTCTTAGGTAAACATAAATTAAATCCACGTATTTCACCTAAAAAGACATGGGAAGGAAGTATTGGTGGATGGTTGATTGGTGGCTTATTAGCTTTTGCTTTTGGCTACTTCTTTATCGATACGATTTCTGTTACAGGCTTGTTAGTGGCAAGCTTTGTTTTAACGATTACAGGACAGATTGGTGACTTAGCATTTAGTGCGATTAAACGTTGTTTTGAAATCAAAGATTTCTCTAATATCTTCCCTGGACATGGTGGAGTATTAGATCGCGTTGATTCATTAGTATTTAACTTTATTTGTTTTAACTTTATATTGGTGGTGTTAATGTTATGAAAAGAATTGTTTTGTTAGGAGCAACTGGTTCAATCGGGACACAAACAGTGGATGTTGTGTTACATCATAGTGATGAATTTTGTATTGTTGCCTTAAGTTGTGGACACAATATTGAAAAATTAAAAGAATTATTAGCTCAATTAAAAGATGTTAAACATGTATGTGTAGCAGATGAAGAACAGATTTCTGATTTAGCAAAAGCATATCCAATGATTACATGGTATGCTGGTGATGAAGGATTAAAACAGTTAGCGTCGTTAAAAGACTATGATATTTTTGTTGATGCGGTTGTTGGGTTCCGTGGTCTAGTGCCATGTCTTACGGCGATTGAACATAATAAAATTATTGCCTTAGCGAATAAAGAAAGTTTGGTAGCTGGTGGTCCATTAGTGAAACAGGCATTAAAAGAGCATAATGTTCCTCTATATCCAATCGATTCTGAACACTCTGCAATTTTTCAATGTTTACAAGGAAATACACACGGCAGTATTAAAAAATTAATTGTAACTGCAAGTGGTGGAAGTTTCCGTGATTTGAGTCGTGATCAACTTGTCGATGTAACGGTTGAACAAGCACTTAAACATCCAAATTGGAATATGGGTGGACGTATTACAATTGACTCTGCAACGATGATGAATAAAGGTTTTGAAGTCATTGAAGCACACTACTTATTTGATATTCCATATGAGCAAATTGAAGTATGTGTACATCGTGAAAGTGTTATTCATTCGATGGTTGAGTATTGTGATCATGCTATTATTGCCCAACTTGGTACAGCAGACATGCGTTTACCAATTCAATATGCATTGTCTTATCCTCGTCGATTAGAAATGATGAATGCGAAACCATTTAGTTTCTTAGATTATCCAACATTACACTTCGAATATGCAAATATGGAACGTTATCCGCTACTTGCATTAGCATTTGAAGTAGGTAAAAAAGGTGGTAACTTAGGTGCTATCATGAACGCGGCGGATGAAGCGGCTGTAGCCTTATTCTTAAAGAAAAAAATTGGTTTCTTAGATATTGAAACATCAATTATCAATGCGGTAAAATCACTACCCTACATTGATCATCCGACATTAGAAGATATTATGGAAAGTGATCGATTAGCACGATCATTTGTGAATGAAATGTGGAAAGGGGATAATTAATGAGTAATATTATGAGTTTCGTCTGGTTTGTCTTAATCTTAGGTGTAATTATTGTCATTCATGAATTTGGACATTTACTAGCAGCAAAAAAATTTGGTGTATATTGTAAAGAATTCTCTATTGGAATGGGGCCTAAAATTTGGCAGACACAAAAAGGTGAAACTGCTTGGTCGATTCGTGCGTTGCCAATTGGAGGTTTTGTGGCAATGGCTGGAGAAGACGATGGTAGTGATGAAGAAGATGGATTAGATATTCCATATGAACGTACACTTCCAGGTATTGCATCGTGGAAGCAGATCATTGTTATGTTTGCTGGTCCATTGATGAATATTTTGCTAGCATGGGCAATTTTTATCGGTATTACTGCTTATCAAGGCGAAGTGATTGTACCGGCTGGCGCAATTATTTATGAAGTTGCACCTGATTCTGTAGCAGAAAAAGCAGGCTTTTTACCAAATGATAAAATTCTTAAAGTAGAAAACGTTAGTAAAGGTGAAGTTATTCAACCTGAAACAGTAAATGATATGTTTGAATTTATTCAATATTATCCAGGTGAAATCACATGCACGATTTTACGTGATGGAAAAGAAACAATAGTAAAAGCAACACCTGCATTTGATAAAAAAGAAAATCTTTATTTATTAGGAATGAGTTTTTCGGCAGGTGAAGCAAAAGCTATTTCAACTTTAGAAGCAATTCCATATGGAACAAAACGCATGGTTGATTCTTTTGAATCAATTATGGACTCTTTAGGAAAATTAGTTCGTGGAGTTGGTTTAAATAACTTAAGTGGTCCAGTTGGAATCTTCCAAATTACAGCAGAAACAACACATGATGGATTACTATCTACATTATCACTTGTAGCTTTATTATCGATTAATATTGGAATTGTGAATTTATTACCGATTCCTATTCTTGATGGTGGGCGTATTTTAATTGTGTTGATTGAATCTTTGATTGGTCGTAAATTATCAGAACGTGTACAAAGCGCCATTATGATGGTTGGACTATTGATGATTGTTGGTATTATGTTGCTTGCGACATGGAATGATATTGTACGCTTATTCTAATTACATAGCAAAGGTCATGTTTGAACATGACCTTTTTTGTTATGAGAGTAAAAAAAAGAGAAGCACAATTGTGCTTCTTACTTTTATTTGTTTTCGTTTATTATGCAGCGATTGAGTTAACTGCTTTAGCTAAACGTGATTTTTGTCTAGTTGCGTAGTTTTTGTGGTGAATACCTTTAGCAACAGCTTTGTCTAATTTAGAGTTAGCGTTGTTTAAAGCTTCTACAGCAGCAGCTTTATCATTAGCTTCTACAGCAGCAAGAACGGTTTTAATAGCTGTTTTTAAAGCTGATTTCTGGCAGTTAACAGCTAAGTTTCTTTTGTTATTAGTTAATACACGTTTTTTCTGTGATTGGATCTGTGGCATGTCGCACCTCCTATATTAATTGCCATTTGATTATAACAAAAAGAAAATAAAATTGCAAGAAGCGAAATGAAAAAAGTAAATATCATTAAATGTAATGAAAGGATTTCTAAAACATGTTATAATCTAAAAACGAGGTGAGGTTATGAAAAAACTTAATATTTTATTTATGGGAACACCCGCAATTGCTGTTTCAATGATAGATCGTTTAGTCGCTGATGGTCACCATATTGTCGGTGTTGTGACTCAGCCAGATAAGAAAGCTGGACGTAAACAACAATTAAAAATGTCAGAAGTAAAAGAATATGCATTAGCACATGAGTTTGCTTGTTATCAACCGATTAAAATTAGAGAAGAGTACGATGCATTTTTAAATATGTCTATTGATTTAATTGTGACATGTGCATACGGACAGTTCGTACCACAACAATTATTAGAATATCCAACGTATGGAAGTATTAATGTTCATGCATCTTTATTACCTAAATTACGTGGAGGAGCACCTATTCATAAAGCCATTATAAATGGAGATAAAGAAACTGGTATGTCAATTATGCGAATGGTTCAAAAGATGGATGCTGGTGCTGTAATGGCACAGTGTAAAGTTCGTATTGGGGATGATGATACAACTGGTATCATGTTTGATAAATTAGCTGTTGCTGGTGCGGAGTTATTAAGCGAGAGCGTTGATAAAATTATCCGTGGGGAAGCTGTATTTGTTGAACAGGATGAAGCGAGTGCTACGTTTGCTTATACAATTCAAAAAGAAGAAGAACATATTGACTTCAATAACGATGTACAAGTTGTCTACAACCATATTCGTGGTTTGCTTCCGTTCCCAGTTGGAAATGCTGTTGTGAATGGAAAGAAAGTAAAATTCCATAAGGCTCGTATGGTAGCAAAACAACATTCTTATCAACCAGGTGAAATTGTTGGTTGGCTTGAAAATGGGTTTGCCATTGCATGTTCAAATGGCTTTATTTTAGTGGATGAAATCCAGATGGAAGGAAAAGCTAAAAATGATGCGAAGTCATTCTATAATGGTGCAGGTAAACAATTAGTAGGAAAATGTTTTAACTAAGTTTTCCATTCTAATAAATTATTCATTTAGCTTATTTTATAAAAAAAAGAGTTGTGAATTCGTTGAAATTCACAACTCTTTTATTGTAAATGACGCTCTCTCATCGTTTACATCTAATACTATAGCACTCTTAGATGTTTATATCAAGCGAAGTGGAATCTTTTTTTGTTTGCAAGCTTGTAAATCTCTGTTATAATAAATGCTGAATTGTTAGGAGTGTTACGCTATGGATCAAAAATATATTCGAAATTTTTCTATCATCGCACACATCGATCATGGAAAATCAACACTTGCTGACCGTATTCTTGAAATTACGGATACAGTAGAACTACGTGAA
>SAMEA104404106__coassemble_3324_pt1 | contig 8835 bp, 8 predicted proteins | sample SAMEA104404106__metabat2_low_PE_054 | metagenome-assembled genome bin SAMEA104404106 (sample SAMEA104404106) | Balaenoptera acutorostrata
GCACCTGCCTTGCACGCAGGGGGTCATCGGTTCGATCCCGATTAGCTCCACCATCCAATAAACGAAGGATTCCAATAGGAATCCTTTTTTATATATTATTTATACTATACATAAAAAAGTATCACATTTATACCATGCGATACTTTTTTATTATTTTGCCCATAACGATTCAAAGGCATCAAATTCAAAGAATGTTTGATAATTATATAAAATTAAAATTTCATCAATACCTTCCTCATCAATTAACTTTTCAATATCCTCTTGATAATAACGAGGATCTACCATCGTAATAGAATGATAGTAAGGTAATAAAAATGGTACATAGCAATTCGCATAAGAATCCTTGATTACTAAAAGATGACGGTCTTTTTCACATTCTGTCGTAATATCAATACGAGGATAATTGTTGCCAAAGAAGACTTCATAAGGATTACTAGAGGATGCTTTACTAGCATCATAAACACTTGTCTTTAATCCATCAAAGTAATCACTTTTCACAATATAATCAAAATCTTCTTTTAAAAGATACACACTGACCTCATCTTTTTGATGCGTATAATACCCACTACGTTTTGCTTGTGAACCATCAAAATCATCACTCACTACATATTTTTGATACTCCCATTTTCCTTCTTTCGCAAAACGTTTCTCGTGTGTTGCTTGAAACATTGCATAACTTGCATCCGTTGTCCAATGATGATCACTGCGATAATAGATGCCATCTTCGATATGCGATTGTAGGATTTTTATCGTATCATCCACTTTAATCTTTTTACTTTTCATTTCTTTTTGAAACAGTTTTAATGTTTCAGCCTGCGAAGAAGATTGATAAAACAATGGTAATCGATCTGGATACATCACTTCTTTTGTAGGTATGATCATCACTTCAAGTTTGATTTCTGGATGCTTTTTACTTAATGTTTTAATTGCCTTTTCTTTTGCTTCGCGTTGTGCTTTTGAGACTGGCTTTACAACTGAAAAAAGCATGTCTTTTTTACCGATGATCACATCATCAAAGACGCGTTTTCCCAATCCGTATTCCACCTTTGTTTTGGCTTTAAATAAACTTGCTCGAAAGGGCATTTGATCTTGTGCAAATTGCTCCCATTCATGCTGATAGTCACCATTTTTAAAAGCTTCTTTATTCCACTCTGGAACTTGTTGCAATGGGCGTTGTTCTTGTGAAGAAACAAGTGGTTTTTCTTTCACAATATACATCGTAAGCATACCTACAATCACAAGTAGCGCTACGATACTAAAACGATATTTTGACATCTTCTCATCCCTTTCTAAAAATTAAAATAAATAAAGGCATGCATCGTGTCTGCAGCACTATATACTAAAATACTAGCCCATACAAAGAGAATGATTCCCCATTGTAACCAGGATTTGATAGGCTTACGTTCTAAGTTTGTTAAGATGGCGCTTAAATCATAGTTGCTAAGCCAGATGGCAACCACAAATAACCACCAACTATTTTTCAATGTTTGCAAGAATACATAACTCAAATGAAAACTTGTAAACATCGTTTTAAGATAATGCAAGGCATCAAGAAGGGTAGGACTTGCAAAGAAAATCCAACCAATCATGACAAGTAACATCGTAATCGATCTTCTAGCCCATGTTGGTAGCTCTTTGATTCTATCCTCAAAGACAAACTTTTCTAAGATTAATAAGATGCCATAATATAGACCCCATACAACAAATGTCCAATTAGCACCATGCCAAATACCAGTTAACATCCACACAATGAATAAATTACGCACTTGTAAACCTTTTGAACAACGGTTTCCACCACAAGGGATATATATATAATCTTTAAACCATGAAGATAAACTCATATGCCAACGATGCCAAAAGTCACTAATCGAAACAGCGCGATAAGGACGATTGAAATTGTGATCCAAACGAATACCAATCATCGCAGCAATTCCCTGTGCCATCTGTGTATATCCTTGAAAATCAAAATAGATTTCAAATGTATAAGCAAAAGCGGCTAACCAAGCCATCCAAGCACTTTCCAACTTATTAGGCATCATCCAAATAAGAGCAAAGGAATTAGCTAATACAACTTTTTGAAATAATCCACAAGTGAAAAGCTTCATTCCCACTTCAAAGTTTTCTTTTTTTATACGATGAAAAACATACTGCTTTCTAAAATCCTGATAACGCATAATCGGTCCCATTAATAATTTAGGGAAGAATGCGACATATAAGGCAAAATCAGAAAGTTTTTGTTCCGCTTTTATCTTATGGCGATAGACATCGAACACATAAGATAGTAGTGAGAATACATAAAATGAGATTCCAATCGGCATATTCTCGATTTCTTTAAATGTAAGAAATGGAATTACATGTTTGATTTCACTTAATAAAAAACTATAATACTTTACATAAAATAAACTAAAGACATTACATACAACAAGAAATAACATCTCTTGCTTTCTTCGCTTTGAAGAATATTGATCCATTACTTTCACTAAATAAAAGTTAATGCATAAAAGCGTAATCAAAATCAATACAGCACTAGGTTGTAACCAAGCATAAAATAAGAAACTAAATACAATTAAAAAATATTTACGCAAACGAGAAGGACATATTTGATAAATAACCAAAAAGAATGGTAGCAGCATAAAGATGAAGGTTAAGCTAGAAAAACTCATCATGAGAATAACTCCTCAATGGCATGCTTATACCCATTAACATCTTTATCAATCAGTAAACAGACATAGTCTCCAATTTCGAATACAAGACCATTTTGAATCATCTGATATTTTTCTTCTTGATATCCTTTAAATGTATTTTTCTTCTCTTCTTTACGTGCTTTTACCTGTTCTTCAATCATTTTTCGTTTTGTTTTATCTTGTTCATAAAAAATGGCAATTTCTTGTGCTTCCATCGCGGAACCATATGTATAAACCATGGCTTGTTTATACATATCTTTCTTTAGATGATAATATTTCGCTATAAAATAAGTATCTTCTTGTTGATACTTTTCATTCCTATTTGCTTCTATGCAATCATGCATATCGCTAAATTCCACCTCTTTGACAACACCAATAAAAGGGTGCACAAGAGCAAAGCACATCATAAAAACTAAGATGCAATGAACGATTTTAATAACTATTTTATGCATCTTATATTCCTGCCTGACTTGCCATGTAATCTAACCACATCGGATAGAATCCATATTTTGGATGAATTCCATCAGATTCATAAGCATCAACATCTTCACCATCAATAAGCATATCATTATCAATGTAAGTAATATTCATTTCTTCACACATTGCAATGATAGCCTTATTAAAGACACAATCTAAATGATTATATTTCGTTTCTTGATAACCAACACTTGTCATAGGTAAAATCGAATTAATAAAAATATTGGCATCTGGTAACACTTCTCGAATATGGGCAATTGTATGCTTATATTTGGAAATAAACAAATCGCTATCACCACGATTAAAAACTAAATCATTCATTCCTACACAAATAAAAATATTTTGTGGAGATAAATACGTTGCGCTTTGAATTTGATCATCTAAACTATCACATCGTGTCCCTCTAGACGCTAAAACAATCGTTCGATCTAACACACGATAATCAAGTAATGCTTCCGCAATGGAATCACCAATGATTACAGATGATTGATATCGTTGAGAGAATGGAACTTGTGAATTGTTTTGATTCATTTTTGTTGTTGCTAGCGAAATTTTTCGCTGTACATCTTTTATATCTTTGTTTTCTAGTTGTTGTAATTTATGTAAACCATCGCTGACTTTTTGCGATGTGTGATTTTGTGTTAAATTCGTTATGGCAAAATATCCACAACATAAAATAAGTGAAACACTAATTCCTTTTTTAACTAAATTTTTCAAATATCATCCCTTCTTTTCATTAACGTAGTACTATTATAAATCCTACTTATGAAAAATGGGGAAAAATTAAGATAATTTCACAAAAAAAATAGCAATCCGCAAGGTGATTGCTATTTTTCCACAAAGAACTTCAAATCAAAGCGCAAGATTTTTTGATATAAAGCAACATGTTTCCATTTTGAGATATCATAATGTGCAAGAAAATATATTCGATATGCAAGATTTAAGGTTATACAAGCATAAAAAGGTTAACATGTCTTTGTGATGAGGTATCCCGACAACCTCTTATACAAGATTAGTATCCTGTGCAGACATTCTATACGAATCAAGTTTAACTTACAATAAAAGTGATTAATTTTGCCAATAATTTAAAAAAGGCTAAAATTAATCACTCGTTTGTCAAAATGTGTCATTTCAGACTAACTTCCTTCAATAATTTTTTCAAAATCACGAAGATTTACATAACGGCTTGTCTCATCTACCGTTTTTAACATTTCATAGCGGAAAATACTAATTAACTTATCATCCTTCAATATCGGTGCAATTTTTTTCACCAAGAAGTTTTGACGAAGGGCTGAATCTACTTCATAAAAAGAACGATAATAATGATACATCATCTGTAAACCTTCACTATTTTTACGAAGTACACGCTCATCAATTTTAGGAATATCAATTCGTAAATTCAAATGACGTTGGCAATCCGCAATATAAAGTAAATGTGGTAAATAAATATAATCTGAATACTGCAACATCTTTTTAAAAGCTGTTAAAGAATCACGATAATTCCCCTCAATATGTAATCCTACCCCAAAATTAGAATAAATTTCTGATTTCTTAATATCCGGAATCGTTTGTGTTCTTACAATTTCCATAATGCTATCATAATATTTTTTTCGATACTGATGATCAGTTAAACTATGCAATAAAAAGCCATAACTATATACATCTAATAAACGACAATAGTTTGCTTTTGCTTTATATTCCACTTCTAATTCATCAATTAAACGTTTTAGAGCAAAATACTGTTTTGTAATATAAAAATAATACATCATCAAAGACTTCATCGATAATTGATCGGTATTTAATAAATCTAATTTTTCAATCACTTCTTTATAAACATCAAACTGATTCACCGTCTCTAAACAAGCACGAGTAAAAATAATACGCTTGCAAAGTGCATGAAAAACAGGGTTTAAATATTCTGTGATCAAAATGTAATGATCCATCTTTTTTAAACTGATTTCAATATCACTTTTATAATACAAATACGTATCATAGAATAAATCATATAACTCAGAATAATAAACATATTCTTTCACATGATCCAATATACGTAATGCTTTTCTACATAAATTGGCTATTTTATCAGTTCTAAAATATTCAATTTCTTCATATAACTGCATCACAATGCTTTCCACCGCATTATCTATTTCCACAAAGTAATCAAATCGCAAATTTAATTTCGCAAGTAATTCATCATAAATTTCTTGTGAACGACTACATTCCCCACTCTCAATTCGTTTCAATGTATTGATAGTGCAAATCGATTCACAAAAACGGGATAACGTATACTCATTCTGCGTATTACCACGACGTTCTTCACGGTAAATACCAATTAATTTGCCAATGACTTTAATGCGCTCTCGATTATCAATTCTCACTTCATATCTCCTTTAAATCCCCAAATTAAAAATCATCTACTAGGTTGTTAGTAATAACAAAATAGTATCACGAAATATGCGTGTTGTCACACATCTTTATTAACATTTAAACTTTTTTCAAATATTCAATTGCCCAATTTAAATCAATTTCTTCAAATTGCTCAGTAACAATATCCTTTAATGTTGTTTTTATATCATCATAATCTGCTTTATTAATTGCAACCAATTGGGGTTGCTCATCTTCCTGAATGCAAAACCAAAACGATCCTTGTTCATAATCATGATAGCGAATCGACGCAATCTTGCGTCCTTGTTTTAAAAAATGCAAGTATAGTTTTACCTTCATAATTTCAATTACCCGATCATCAAACATTCCCTCAAGAATATTAATTTTCTCAGCAATCGCATCTTCACTGCCAATATAACGGCGAACAAACCCCTTATTTTCATAAAACGAGTGATCATAAAACTGACGCTCTTTTTTCGTCTTCATCATCAATACAAACCCATGTTCTTTATCTGGATAAATACACGTATGAAAAAAATGGATTTTCGTATGACAACATGGACAAACATAAGAATAAAAGGTTCCTTGTTGCAATCGTTTTTTCAAATCCGGTTCAAATTCAGGAATGATTACAGTATCGCTTGGTATATGCGTATGATAAGAACATGTAGGACATGTCATTTCTACTAATATTGACTTCATAATCTCACCGTATCTATTATACTCATACATGCTAAAAATTGCATCTATTTCATCTCGATAAAAAAAGAGTGCATCCCTTTGGATACACTCTAAAGAAAGTCGAAATTAAATAGCTCTTGTAGCTTCTTTTAACCATGCTTGTTCTTCAGCAGTTAAGTAAGATGCTACTTTTTCATAAGTTTCTTTATGATATTCATTTAACCATGCTTTTTCATAAGCAGTTAATAAATCAACATCAATTCCATCTAAATCAAATGGTACAAAAGTGATTGTTTCAAAGTGCATGAATTGTCCATATTCATTCTTTTCTCCTGCACATACAACCATTTCATTTTCATGACGAATACCATGAGAACCTTCAATGTAAACACCTGGTTCATTAGATTGTGTCATTCCTGCTTCTAAGACACAGCTATCATTACGTTCAGGAACAATTCTCCAACGGAAACCATTAGGTCCTTCATGTACATTTAATACATGTCCTACTCCATGTCCAGTACCACATTTGTAATCTAAGTTTAAGTCCCATAATGGTCCACGTGCGTAGATATCTAAGTTTAATCCACGGCAACCATATAAGAAGTGTGCTTTGGCTAAATTGATGTGAGAACGTAATGCTGTTGTAAAGTGGAAACGTTCTAAGTCAGAAATAGGTCCTAAAACAAATGTTCTCGTAATATCTGTAGTACCTTCTAAGTACTGTCCACCACTATCTACTAATAACATACCTTCTTCTTTTAATTCTACATCTGTTTCCGCATTCGCACTATAGTGCATCATTGCAGCATGTTCTTTATAAGCAGAAATAGTATCAAAACTTAAGTCAAAGATTCCTTGATCACGACGTAATTGTTCTAAGTAATCACTTGCACTTACTTCTGTAATTTTCATCTTACCAACATTTGTTTTTAACCAGTACATGAATTTACACATTGCAACTGCATCTTTGATGTGGGCAACACGGTTGTTTTCTAATTCCACTTCATTTTTCATAGCTTTCATTTTCTGGCTAGGGTTTGGTGCATTCACTACACTAACGCTTGCAGGTAAGTTTTCGCAAATTGCAAAGTTGACTTTATTTTTATCTAATAATACACAAGCATCTTTTTCAATTGCTTTAACTTCTTCATAAATTGCATCATATGGATGTACCGCAATGTTGTTATCTACACAATTTGCTTTTGATTGTTCATCTAATTTTGCTTCATCGATATATAAAGTTGCTTTGTTTTCTTCAATAACTAAGTAACTTAACATTGCTGGGAAGTGTGAAATATCCCATCCACGGTAGTTCATAATCCAAGCAATATCATCTAGTGTTGTCACAATGTGAACATTTGCTTTCACTGCAGCCATTTCTTTACGGATATCACTTAATTTATCAGCTGTACTTTTTCCACTATATTTTTCTTCAAAGAAGAAACCTGGTTTCGTAGGTAATGCAGGACGATCTTCCCAAATCATTCCTACTAAGTCTTCATGACATGCGAATGACACATGTTTACTTGCTAATGTAGACTGTAATTTTTCAGCCATGGCAGTGTTCATAACACGTCCATCAAAACCTAAAATAGCATGATCACTCATATTTTCAAATAAATATTCTTCAACTGTTAAAACACCTTCTTCTCCTTGTTTCATCAAGTCGATGGTAGAACCTTCTAACTGTTTTTCAGCTTGAATAAAATAACGTCCATCGGTCCATAATGCAGCACGATCTAAACATACGATCAAAGTTGCCTGTGATCCAGTAAAACCTGACATATACTTTCTAGCTTTAAAATGCTCACCTACATATTCTGTTTCATGGAAATCAGAGGTAGGAATAAAATAAGCATCCATGTTGCGTTCTTTCATTAGCGTACGCAAAGCGCTCAATTTTTCAATGATAGTCATAAAATACCTCCTATTAATTTACTGTATTATTGTACATCATTTCTCTTTTTATGAATATACAAAATATAAAATGTTTACGAAATTTAACTTTATCAGCGATGAATCGCATATGAACCATTCGCACTTGCAACTATTTTTCCATCTTGATTTTTTACAATCACTCTTGTTTGTGCAATCTTTTTCCCTAGATGATCAAGATAACAAGTTACATGTAACTCTTCGTTTTGATATACTGCACAATCAAAATTACAAGCCATACTAATGGTAGGTGTCGCAATGGCATCACTAAAACTATAGGCAATTGCTGCCATGCTCATATCCATCAATGTGCAAATCATTCCTCCGTGCATCGTTTTGGCTGGATTTAATTGCCATTCCTGTACTGGAAAAAACAACATCAAACTTCTTGCTTCTTCATTGATAGCCACCTTTTCCATCTGCATCATAGCATTGATACTATCTTTTAAATCACAACGTCTTTGAATAAAGTCATGTAAACGAACTTCTACATTATGTTCCATCTTCTTCACTTCCTTACCCCTATTATAGCAAACAAAAAAAACCTACCGCAAATAGCAGTAGGTAAAAATTTAATTAAGCAACTTCTTTTTCTAATTTTTCAATACCAATCTGGATACGTCTTAATGTTTCTTCTTTACCTAAGATGTGAGCAATTTCAATTGCTCCTCCT
>SAMEA104404106__coassemble_3354_pt1 | contig 8769 bp, 6 predicted proteins | sample SAMEA104404106__metabat2_low_PE_054 | metagenome-assembled genome bin SAMEA104404106 (sample SAMEA104404106) | Balaenoptera acutorostrata
TTACAAGATATGCGAGAACTATTACATCTAAGTGTGAATACCCATCGTGCATTATCCGATTGTATTTGTACAAAAGAATTGTATGATCATCTAAAAGCAAAATATCAACAAGAAAACAGCTACTAACAGCTGTTTTTTTTCACCATAAATTGACGAAATTATTTATATACTATATAATATTTTTCATATTTATGTAATGTAAAAGGAGGTTAATGATATAAATTTAGATGATATAAAAAATAAGCGAAACATCGAATAACTCAGTTCAACCAACCGTAACTCTTATCGCTGCTTACATTAGATTAAGTCCTTCTCACCATCTAAATTAAATCATGCATATATGAAAAAAGAAATTAAAGTAATTATCCTATTTTTAGGTATCATTTTAACATTATTCAAAACATATTGGCTATTAGGTATTATCCTTATGCTTCTAGGTTTTTATTTAATAAAAAAATGATAAAACAAATAATAAGTACCTTTACCTATTCTGAATACTACATATTTTTTCAAAATAAAATAAAATGAATTCCATTAAAACATACATAGATTTCTTGTACCTATACATTATTTTTCATAACATTAAGATAGAAATCAAGTAGATTGGTCTAAATAGATTAATCTACTTTTTTAATGTACACAAAATTCAATAATAGGATATAGTTCTAAAAAATTTCAATATTTTATCTATTTTCTTATAATAACTGTATTGCCCTAAATTCATAGGAACTGCTTTAATAAGTTTGCAACCAATATAACTTTTCATAATTATTACTCCTTTGCATAATAAAAGCACCTTACATCGTAAAGTGCTTAATCCTTTTTGGCATTTTCATATGTTATTTCTATATTATCCCAACTCTTTATTTTTTTTGACTCTTCATCAGCCTTTTTTATCTGATTGTTTATTTCATTAATACTTCTATTCGAAGAATATACAGCATCGAATTGATCGGATAATGTTATTTTAGTTTTCCCCATTGTATGCCATAAACCTCCTTTGCATCATCAAGCGCACATTCATGTGCCTCTATTATATTTTCATTATAACGTTCCTCTATCTTTTTTTCAACTCGAAGATCGATGCTCTGCGGTAAAAAAGCCTGATTTCCAGTCTTATACCAATATATTTCTCCGCTATGTGTTATCACAAGACCAAAATCATACCCTCTTGATCCAGCGGCAACAAAATCAGCACCTGATGGGGGCATGTTTGTGGGATGGTTATGTATACCAATTATCCGCCCTTTTGCACCTTTTATCGCACGTTTAAAATCATCACTTTTTATCGTCACGGTTAAAGGCTCTTTACTATTTACTTCTTTAATCAACGTCCTCCCTGTTGATAAATCAATAATATATGTATCCTCAAAGTCAGTACCTTTTCTATGTGTCAATATTGCCTTCGCAGTTTGCCTTATCTTTTGATTAACTTCTGAATTCTCTGTTATTTGAGTGAATTTTCTACGATATTCTTCTGATTCAATATATTGCATATCCACCTTATTACTACCACTTCTATTAATAACCCCATTCGAATATCCTTTTTCACTAGTCCTATTAAAATGCGATTGGTTCCATTCTTCCAATTTCAAACCATGTTTTTTGTGTCCATCAAACCAATCTTTATACGTTAGATCTGCTGGAATGATATTTTTTTCACCCGTCTCATCATCTGTGGCCAAACGTTCCATGTTACTAATTGTCTCATCATCAAGATAAGCAATCGTTGTGCTTCTACAGAACGGATGCATAGGCGGGCAATTAACTCCTTGTGAGCGTTCTTTGACTGCATAGACCTTGTGGTCTTTTTTTTGGCATATCTCCGATGTACGCTTATCGAGTGTGGCCACAAACATATATTTTGCAATGTCGCATTCTTCATATGCTTGTTGTTCCATTTCGTTAACGATATAGGCTGATTCAGTTCTAATTAATCGTCTTGCTTCAAATGCTCCGACATTAAATTTCTCTCTGAATACTTCGGCAGTTGCTAAATTTGAACGACCTGTCATAAGACTGACAAGCATTTCTTCTTTCAATGTTTTGGCCAAACGATTCGTATTACCCCAGATGCGCTGCGTGTAATTGATGCCTGACCATTTCGAATGAAGAAGCTTATCAATATCATTTTGAGAAACATGAGCAAATTGAAATCCTAAACCAGTTCCCTTTTGAATATCAAATATTGAACGATAATAAGAGTCGCTCGCCAAGTCGACATAATGCTTTGTAGAAAGACTTTTCTCTGTTTGATATACATTGTTCATGATTACATCTAATTGTTCTTGCATCTCTTCAAATCGCTTGATACGTGCTGAATAAGCAGCAGATTCTAACATTTTAAGAAGCTCCGCTTTTTCTTCACTGTCTTTTGACTGCTGCAACGCAAGTTTCAAGCTTTGAATAGATGTAGAATCATGCATCATGTTTAACAATCATTTAGCTTCAACTGTGCTTAGCTCATGTTTATTTTTAAATCGTAAAAAAACTTCATCAATCTGCTGATCTAAATATTGAGAAGCTTTTAAATAAGATTTAGAAATCTCTTTAGAAATTTTTTCTGCATTCTCCATATGCTTCCACATACGCTGTGCAGAACGTTCTTCCCAATATTCAATTTCAGTTTTATACATTAGCTTTCATCCACTTGATTATTTCTGCCAAACTTAGATTTAGTAGCTTTACGACTGGAAGTAGCATTTTGTCTCTTATCTTCGCTCTCATCTGTGTCATGTTCCTCTTCTAATGAATTGTTAAAGCTAAACATAAGTTGCTGATGCTTAATCGATTCTTGATTTTCTTTTTCAACTCGTGCAAGTTCTCCATTTGGATCTTCAATGAAAGGAATTTGTATGATTCATTGACATGAATTCGGACATTGAAGGTATGATACAGTAGAATTTAGAAAAAGTAGAACAAAATCCAACGTTACACCTGCCATTATAAAAGTATTAAAACATTTTCTAAAAGCACTTGTTAAAGTATTTACTTTTGATTTGAGCAAAAAGAAGAACTTTTAAATATTTACAACATGCCTAACATCATTCACAAAAAAAAGCCTTCTTGCGAAGACTTTGATTATTTTCTTGGTGGAGATGGCGGGAGTCGAACCCGCGTCCAGAAACAGCCCCACGTACAGAACTCTACAGTTTAGTCCATAACGAGTATTCAATAGGTAACTATGGACGGCTTCTATTGAAGGTGCTTAATGAGGTTTTCGTCATCTACTCCTTAAGCGAGAATAGATGCTTATCCTTCGTAGATTAAGCGCTCATGCATAATGCCAAAGGAAGACATTACACCAGCGGCTGCGAACCTATATCGGTTAATTAAGCAGCAAGTGCCATTCTCTGGTTTCCACCAAAGATGTTAGCAAATAAGTTTTTTCCGTTTAAATTTAAGTGGTTATTACGTAACCATTCGACTGCATTCTGCACCAAGCATACCCCTGTCGAAACCAGTACATCCCCAGTGAGATAGTTGTAGTTTACCACAAATATGGGTAAACTACAACTCATACGTTTAATATTGGTTTTTCAAAGCCTTTTCGATTTCACGTTTCGCATCTTTTTCTTTTTGTGCATTACGTTTATCATGTAAGTCTTTTCCTTTCGCTAATGCGATTTCCATCTTTGCTTTTCCTTTTTCAAGGTAAACACTAATTGGTACTACCGTATATCCTTTTAATTTTACTTTCTGTTGTAATTTTAAAATTTCTTCTTTATGTAGTAATAATTTACGAATTCTTGTTTCATCATGATTGAAGCGATTTCCAAATTCATATTCAGGAATATGCATTTCTTTAATAAAGGCTTCATTATTCGTGAAACTGATATATGCATCTTTAATCTGTGCATGTCCTTGACGAATGGATTTAATTTCTGTTCCTTGAAGAACAATTCCTGCTTCAAAGCGATCTTCTAAAAAATATTCATGACTTGCTTTACGATTAAAGACAATGACTTTTCTTTTTGCTCCCATTTCATCACCTCTTTATCGACGACGTCTACGTGTTTGTTTTTCATTACGTTTATCGTTGCGTTTTTTATTTGTACGCCCAGCTTTACTTACCGTACGTGGTTTTCGATCTTTGCGTTTCGCTGGTTGATCCTCTTTCTTTTTGTAATCTGAATGTTTTTTCTTTGGCTTTCTACCTGGCTCAACCAATTCAAAATCAATCTCGCGTTTAAAGCGGTTTGCAGCCACGCAGACAACTTTTACTTTCTGTCCCATACGATATTCCTTCGCCGTATGTTCACCGATTAGCGCACGTGTTAATTCGTCATAGTGATAGTAATCATCTTGGATGGTTGAAATGTGGACAAGTCCTTCCACTGTATTTTCTAATTCCACAAACATTCCAAATTTCGTTGTGCCACTGACAACCCCTTCAAATACTTCATTCACATGTTTTTCCATGTATTCAGCTTTTTTCATGTCATCGACTTCACGTTCCGCATCAACTGCGTTACGTTCACGATCACTTGCTTGCATAGCTGCTTCTTCACACCACTCATCATCTTTTTTCATCTGTAGACTGTTGTGATTTTCTTGGAAAACATATTTACGAAGCATACGGTGAACAATTAAGTCAGGATATCTTCGAATTGGTGATGTAAAGTGTAAGTATTCTTTTAATGCTAATCCAAAGTGTCCCATACAACGATTATCATATCTTGCTTTTTGCATACTACGTAACATAAAGCTTGATAAAACAAAGTAATCATCATTTCCTCTTGCTTCATTCAACATCTCTTGTAACTGTGATGGATAAACATTTTGAATTCCACCATGGAAGTTATATCCTAATGTTTTCGCAGTACGAATAAAGTCTTTTAATTTTTTTGGATCTGGTTGTTCATGGATACGATACATACTTGGTGTTTCTAACCATTTCACATGACCAGCAACCGTTTCATTGGCTGCAATCATGAAGTCTTCAATGATTCGCTCAGCTTCGCCTCGCTCACGCAATTTAATATCTGTAGGACGACCTTTTTCATCCACTAATACTTTTGCTTCTCTAGTATCAAAATCAATGGCTCCTAAACGATCACGACGACGACGGATAATTCCTGCACATACTTTCATATCTAAGCACATTTGTAATAAATGTGGATAACGAGCCTGTGTTTTTTTACTTCCTGATAAAATGGCATTCACATCGGTATATGTCATTCGCTCATCACTATTGATCACACTTGGGAAAATCTTATAGTTCGTAACCGTACCTGCACGATTAATTTCCATCATACAAGTAAGTGCTAAACGATCCACATGAGGATTTAAAGAACAAATCCCATTACATAAGGCATGTGGAAGCATTGGTACAACACGATCCACAACATAAACAGATGTTCCACGCTCATAAGCTTCCTTATCAATTGGACTACCTTCTCTAACATAATAAGAGACATCCGCAATATGTACATATAAACGATATTGTTGGTCAATCTTTTCAATACTGATGGCATCATCTAAGTCACGCGCATCTTCGCCATCAATCGTAATCGTTAATAAATTACGTAAATCGCTTCGATTCGCATATTCACTAGGATTGACTTCTTCTTCAATCCCTGCCACTTGTTCTTTTACAGCATCATTAAATTCTGGATTGATATTCTTTTCTAATAACACACTTAAAATATCCACACCTGGATCATATTTATAACCAATTTCTTTTTCAATGTGGCATTTTAATGTCTGACCATAGTGGTCAATGGCAACAATGACTTTCGAATCATTTACCAATTTAAAATCATCAAAGTTCGTAACAAGAACACGGCGATTAATTAAATCATGATCCGGCAAGAAATATTTTCTACCTTCTTTGATTTTCACAACCCCAACTAATGTTTTCACATTATGTTCAATTACTTCTTTTACTTCCCCTTCAACACTTCCATCATAGTTCGTCCATTTATTTGCATATACAATGTCACGATCCATTCCAAGGCCTAGGTTTTCTCTTGCGACATAAAAACTTTCATCATCATATTCCACAAACCCAAACCCTTTTTGATTAATACGAAGGGTACCTGTTACATAACCTAACTGTTCACTTAAAAAATAACGTTCTTTACGATCTCGCGCAATCACTCTTGATGCTTCTAAATCATTCAACGTTTTTAATACTTCACTAAAATCACTACTTGTTTGCATATCGCAATGAGCAGCTATTTCACTAGCGTTCATACCACGATAATCATTACCTTTGATCAGGGCTAATATTCTTTCATTTGTATTCATTTTATGCCCTCCTTTGTCTATGAGCAAAATGCTTTATTGCTACTTATAGTATACCATTATTTTATAACTTCCTTACGAAATATAGGAAAAAAAAAGACCTCTCGGTCTTAATCAAAAATGCGAATTACTAATACAAGAACGAAGAATGCAATTCCAATACATAAAGTTACATTTGAAATTACTTTCTCAGAACCTCTTTCTTTGACATTTGAGAATAAGTTCAAACCATCACTTCCTCCAAATGCACTACCAAGACCGTCTGATTTACCGCTTTGTAATAATGAGAGAATGATCAACATAACCGATACGATTAATAATAAAATTTCTAAAAAGCTCATGATGGCCCTCCCTTCTATCTGCTAGATACTTACATAGTATAACAAACATTATAATAATTGACAATATGTATCCTAAAAAGCATAAAAAAAAAGATGCAGAAATCTGCATCTTTTCTATTACTTAAGGAATAATTAGTGTTTGTAGATGTTGTAGAAAGTTGATTTTCCAGGGAATACAGCTACGTCACCTAATTCTTCTTCGATTCTCATTAACTGGTTGTATTTCGCAATACGGTCAGTTCTTGACATAGAACCTGTTTTAATCTGTCCAGCGTTGAATGCAACTGCGATATCAGCGATTGTAGTATCTTCAGTTTCTCCACTACGGTGAGATACAACGTTAGTGTAACCGTGTTTTTTAGCTAATTCCATAGCATCGAAAGTTTCAGTTAAAGTACCAATCTGGTTAACTTTGATTAAGATAGAGTTAGCGATTTCTTTATCGATACCTTCCTGTAAGATAGCAGGGTTAGTTACGTATAAGTCGTCACCAACGATCTGGATTTTTTTACCTAAACGGTCAGTTAATACTTTCCATCCATCCCAGTCACGTTCACCTAATCCATCTTCAAGAGAGATGATTGGGTATTTAGTGATTAATTCTTCGTACCAGTCAATCATTTCAGCAGTAGTTTTTACACCCTGTCCTGATTTTTTCAATTCGTACATTTTTGTTTCTGTGTTGTAGAATTCAGAAGCAGCAACGTCCATAGCAATGCAGATGTCTTCTCCTGGAACATATCCAGCAGCTTCGATAGCTTCAACGATGCATTTTAATGGAGCTTCGTTGTCTTCTAAGTTAGGTGCGAATCCACCTTCGTCTCCAACAGCAGTAACCTGTCCTTTAGCTTTTAATACTTTTTTCAATGCGTGGAAAGTTTCAGCTCCCATACGAACTGCTTCACGGATTGATTTAGCACCAACTGGCATAATCATGAATTCCTGGAAGTCAACACTTGAGTCAGCGTGGCTACCACCGTTTAATACGTTCATCATTGGAACAGGTAAAGTTTTAGCGTTTGTACCACCTAAGTAACGGTATAAAGGTAAACCGTAGTAGTTAGCAGCAGTACGAGCAACAGCTAATGAAATACCTAAGATAGCGTTAGCTCCGTATTTAGATTTGTCTTTTGTACCGTCAGCAGCAATTAACGCTTTGTCGATACCGGCCTGGTCAGTTACGTCCATTCCCATAACAACATCTTTTAATACTTCGTTTACGTTAGCAACAGCTTTTAAAACACCTTTTCCTAAGAAACGAGTTTTATCACCATCACGTAATTCTAAAGCTTCACGTTCTCCAGTACTTGCTCCACTAGGTACGATAGCGCGTCCAAATGCGCCACTTGCAGTTTCAACTTCTACTTCAATTGTAGGGTTTCCACGAGAGTCAAGAACTTCTCTTGCGTGTACATCAATAATAACAGACATAAATTAATTCCTCCTTGTTTTATGCATATCTAGTATAGCATAAATAAAATAAAGTTTGTATAATCTAACATTTATTTGTTAGTTTTTTATAACAAATTTATAGTAATTCACATAAATCATCTACTATTCTTGATGGTTTGATATCAAAACGCTCAAGATCTTCGCGTTTGTGCACTCCTGTTGTCACAAAAACGCTCTCAATTCCATTTCTTACGCCTAATAAAATGTCCGTTTCTAAATTATCTCCAACAATAATAACTTCCTCTTTTTGCTTATGAAGATATTCTAAACATTCCAATAAAATGGTATCGTGTGGCTTTCCAATCTTTGGACTTTTTTGTTTTGTAGCATATTCAAACATCGCTACAACAGAACCATTCCCAATGTGGAAACCTTTTGGTTGTGCTAATAGACGATCATCATTCGTACCAATTAAAGTGGCTCCATTTAATAAAAAACCTAACGCTTTTGAATACTTTTCATACGTTCCACTTGTATCTAAACCAACAAAGACAAAGTCAACATCTTCTTCTGTAATTGAAAATCCTTGATCAAGCAATGCTTCCTTTAATCCATCTTGTCCAATATAGTATGCATTGCGCTTTTCATAATGCTCTCTCGCATAAATTGCTGCTGCCATTGCACTGGTAAAGATTTGTTCTTCTTTAATCCCTGTATATCCCATCTTTTCCATATGTTCTACATTTTGACGTTTCGTACGCTTCGCATTATTCGTTAAAAAATAATA
>SAMEA104404106__coassemble_3383_pt1 | contig 8698 bp, 9 predicted proteins | sample SAMEA104404106__metabat2_low_PE_054 | metagenome-assembled genome bin SAMEA104404106 (sample SAMEA104404106) | Balaenoptera acutorostrata
GTTCATCAATGTGTTGAAACATTAATTTTCTTCATGGTTTTATAATACAAAAAAGCACCTTGTGCTTTTTTTTATTTGGTGCAGGAAAAGAGATTTGAACTCTCACGCAATTGCTTGCACTGCCGTCTGAAGACAGCGTGTCTACCGTTCCACCATTCCTGCGATTGGTGCAGCCGATGAGACTTGAACTCACACGAGCATACGCCCACTACCCCCTCAAGATAGCGTGTCTGCCATTCCACCACGACTGCATAATACTTACATATTATAATCTATTTTTTATATTAATTCTATTGTTTTTTAAGGAATTCGTGTTAATATGTAAAATGTATCAGTAATAGGAAGGAAGTACATGATATGAACAAAAAATCAGAATTAAAGATTTCGAAAGGAAGTATTGTCTTTTATATTGCGGCAATTATCTTTTTAGGAATTGGAGCCTTTTATTTCTTTGTGACTTACCAATCAGTTTCACTATACTCACAACAGCTTGCGGCATCACAACAAGGAAAACTTGAATTATTAGATGTATTAAACGCATATTTCTCTAACTGTGGACCATTCTTTGCATATGCATTTGGATGTTATGGTATTGGATTTATCCTTTCCAAATTAAATCATTTAATTCAAATCTTAACAGATTGTATGAATGATGAAGTAGCAGTAAAAACAGTTGTTGAAAGTAGTGAAGTAGAAGAAGACAAAGAAGCTGAATAAGAAAAGAAAGGAAGCAAAAGCTTCCTTTTATTTGATTAATAATTCTAAAATTTGAACCGCATTTGTTGCGGCACCTTTGCGAACCTGATCTCCACAGCACCAAAAACTTAGTGCATGTTCATGATTTGATAAATCTTTACGAATACGACCAACATAGACAAGATCTTGGTTGGTTGTATCTAAAGGCATAGGATATAGGTTGTTTTGTGGATCATCAACTAATTTGATACCAGGTGCATTGCTTAATAATTCTCTTGCTTTGGCAACATCAATTTCATTTTCAAATTCAGCCATGATGGATTCTGAATGAGAACGATATACAGGGACTCTTACACAAGTGCAGTTTACTGCAAAATCAGGGCAATTTAAAATCTTTCTTCCTTCATTTTGCATTTTCATTTCTTCACTAGAGTAACCATTTTCATTAAAGCCACCAATCTGTGGGATTAAGTTATAAGCAATTTGATATTGGAATGTCTTTGCATTAACTTCATCACCATCTAATATGGCTTGTACTTGTTGATCTAATTCGTGAATTCCTTTTACGCCTGCTCCTGAAACTGCTTGATATGTGGATACTACTAAACGTTTGGCATGAGCATATTTATGTAATGGTGCTAATGCCACAAGAGCAATGATGGTGGCACAGTTTGGATTTGCGATGATCCCATGATGCTCTTTAATGGCTTCTGGATTTACTTCAGGAATGATTAAAGGGACATCATCATCTAAACGATAAGCGCTACTATTATCAACTACAATGGCACCTTCTTTTACGGCGATTGGTAAAAACTTTTTCGCCACATCATTTTCAGCTGCTCCTAAAACAAAGTCAATTCCTTTAAAACTGTTTTCAGTTGTTTCTTCAATCGTATATGTTTTCCCATGAAGGGTAAGCTGTTTTCCAACACTACGAGCACTTGCTAGCAGGTGCAATTCATTGATGGGTAACTTTTTCTCCATTAAGATTTTTAACATTTCTTGACCAACTGCACCAGTTGCACCAAGAATGGCAACATTATATGTTTTCATTTACTTCCTCCTATTTTGTATCTTCAATTACAAAAGATTGATAGATTGTTGAAATTGTACGTTTGAAATCACGATCTTCCACACCGACAATAATATTGATTTCATCGCTTCCTTGCGCAATCATACGAATATTGATATTTGCTTTTCCTAAAACGGCGAATAATTGTCCACTAATACCAGGGCGAGAACTCATTTGACGTCCTACAGTAGCAATTAAGGAAATGTGATCAAATACTTTTACTTCATCTGCATTGCATTGCTTTTTAATATCAGCAACAATATCGTAAATGATATCATGGACATCATCACTATTAACAACAATACTGAAAGAGTCGATACCACTTGGAATATGTTCAATGGAGATACGATAATTTTCAAATACTTCAAGTGCACGTTTAATGATTCCAACTTCATCGGACATATGATTTTTATAGATAGCAACCACCGTAAAGTTTTTACGTCCTGCGATTCCTGTGATAATTTGTGAAGAGCTATCTTCTTTGATTGTATCAACAATGATTGTTCCACCTTGTTCAGGATGATTAGTATTCAAAATGTTGATTGGGATGTTTTTCTCTTTTACTGGAAAAATTGCTTCCTCGTGTAGAACACTTGCTCCCATGTAGGATAATTCACGCAATTCACTATAGGTGATTGTTTGAATTTTTTTAGGATGCGCAACGATGCGAGGGTCAGCCATTAGAATTCCTGATACATCAGTCCAATTTTCATACATATCTGCATTTAATAAACGAGCAAGAATAGAACCTGTAATATCACTTCCACCCCTTGTCATCGCTTTGATTGTTCCATCAGGGAGTGCACCATAGAAACCAGGCATAACAAAGCAATCATGGTGGGTTAAGAAGTGATCTAATTTATGTTTTGTAATTTCATAATCAATTTTTCCATTATATTTAAAGGTGATGATATCTTTCGCATCCACAAAGGGATAATTTAAATATTCAGCCATCAGTTTTGCAGTTAAATATTCACCACGACTTACCAAATAGTCAGTGGACATATTTTTCTTTAACTGACTTTGTAGTTGGTCTAAGTCATTTTCAATGGAATATTGTAATTTCAATTCATGTTTAATAGATAAAAAGCGTTCTTTGATTAAATTAAATAGGCTTAAATAATCCACACTATATTTCAAGTGAGCTTCAATTAAATATAATAAATCGGTTACTTTGTTATCTTCTTTATTTTCTCTTCCGCTTGCACTTACTACAACAAAACGTCTTGCGGGATCGCTTTGAATGATATTTTTTACTTTTTGAAACTGTAGTGCATTAGCGACGGATGAACCTCCAAATTTCACAATCTTTAACATAAACAGTCCTCCTCGTGATGAATACTTGCCATAAACGCTAATGGGTCACAAGCAGTGATTAATTGCATAAGATCATGCATGTGTGTGGTATTAATATGTTTGATATAAAGATAGGTATTTGTTTCATCCATTGTGTATTCGATATGATACAGTAGTTTTAATGCTTCGGAATTACAACGAACAATATAATCACTGTGTAAAAGTGTCGAATCATAAAGCATAGAAGAAGCTAGTTGCACACTTGGATGCTGTTGATTATTAACGATATCGATGCAATCTTGAAGAATGGCATTGGCAGTAGGAAGTTTTCCTGCTCCTTGTCCATAGAATGCAAGTTTGCCAATTGTTTTTCCATAGAGCGTTACTAAATTATAGTTGTCCATGACATTTGCTTCTAAGTCACGTTGATGAAATAAGGTTGGTTCTACAACGATACCATAATGATCTGTGGTGGCGATAGCCTTAGCAACATAGCGAACTTGTAAGTTATGTTTTAAAAAGAATTGAATATCTTCTTTTGTGATGGTACGAATACCATACATTGGAAATTTATCTGTAATTGGACATTGGAAAGCAAGGGAAGCTGAGATACGAATTTTATTCGCTAAATCATATCCTTCAAGATCAGCTGTAGGGTCTTTTTCAGCATACCCTAATTCTTGTGCTTGTTGTAAGGCAAATTGGAAGGGAATATTATTTCGTTGCATATGATCTAAAATGTAATTGCTTGTCCCGTTTAGAATCCCATGTAAGCAACTGATTGAGTCGATGCGCATGGATTGTTGCAAAGCATGAATCCAAGGGATTCCGCCTCCTGTACTTGCTTCGTAATAAAAGTGTACTTGATGTTTTGCTGCACATTCTAAAAATTCCTGAAAGTAAGTCGCAATCACTGCTTTATTCGCACTAACGACATGTTTTTGATGACGTAAGGCTTGAAGAATATAAGTGTGGGCTGGCTCAATTCCACCTAAGGCTTCAATGACGATATCAACGTTTTCATCTTCGATGATTTCTTTTATATCATCACACATGATTGGCAATGTTTTGTCTTTCCCTTTACGAATTAGTATATGTGTTATATTCAAATTATGTAAATCGGATGTTTGTGCCTGATTCACAATGTCATAGACACCACCTCCAACAGTACCAAATCCAAGAATTGCGATGTTCATAAAAATCACTCCTAACATTATTTAATGTCTTTTTAATAAAAACACTTGTATTTATATTGTGGACATTGTATCATAGTAAAATAAGAAATGCAAGAAATAAAGGAGGTTCATTATGGAGCTTAAGAAAACATATAATTATCATAGTACAAGAAATGAAAACATTGCATGTTCAGCGAAAGAAGCGATTCTTCAAGGAATTGCGGATGATGGTGGACTATATGTTTTAGATGAGATTGACAAATTACAATTACCGCTAGAAAAGATGATGGATATGAATTATCAACAAATGGTTGAAGTTGTCTTTTCTTTATTATTGCCTGATTTTAGTGTAGAAGAAATTAAACAATGTGTTTTTGAGGCATATACAAATACGTTTGATGATGAGGATATTACACCACTAAAAACAATCGATGATGTACATATTCTTGAATTATTCCATGGACCAACATGTGCTTTTAAAGATGTTGGATTACAGATGTTACCACAATTGATGAAAGTATCCCTTCAAAAGGCTGACTATAAAGATATTATGATTTTGACAGCAACAAGTGGAGATACAGGGAAAGCAGCCTTAGAAGGTTTTAAAAACGTGGATCATGTAGGAATTAGTGTCTTTTATCCGCATGAAAAAGTATCTAAAATGCAACAACTACAGATGGAAACAACAACTGGTAAAAATACGAAAGTATGCGCTATTGAAGGGAATTTCGATGATGCACAATCCAACGTAAAATCCATCTTTCAAAACCAGATGTTAAAAGCTAAATTTAAAGAACATCAAATTTCTTTATCAAGTGCGAATTCCATTAATATTGGACGATTAATACCACAAGTGGTATACTATATTTTCGCTTATAAAGAAATGGTAAAAACAAAACAAATTCGTTTTATGGATGAAATGAATGTTTGTGTGCCAACAGGAAACTTTGGAAATGTTTTAGCTGGTTATTATGCGAAATGCATGGGACTTCCTATTAAGAAATTCTTAGTAGCAAGTAATGAAAATAATGTTTTATATGATTTTATCAATACGGGAAAATATGATCGAAATCGTGCTTTTTTACAGACGATTTCACCAAGTATGGATATTTTAATTTCAAGTAACTTAGAGCGTATGTTGTATTATAAAAGCAATCATGATTGCGCATATGTAAATATGTTGATGCAAGATTTAAAAACAAAAGGATATTATCAAGTAAGCGATACGATGCTTGCAAGTATTCAAAAAGATTTTTATGGTGGATATTGCAACAATGAAGATTGCGCTAAAACAATAAAAGCTTGTTTTGATGATAAAGGTTATGTATTAGACCCACATACTGCAGTTGGTTACTGTGTTATGAATGAATATCAAAAACAAGATATGACACCATGTGTGTTATTATCTACTGCAAGTCCTTATAAATTTGCCCATGCGATTTGTGATGCGCTTGCTTTAGATGCAAGTGACGATGAATTTGTCAATATGAACAAGGTTGCAAGTGTTAGCAAAATGACGATTCCAACTTCATTAAAAGGCTTGCAACAATTACCAATCCTTCATCATCAAGTGATTCAAAAAGAGGATATGGAAGACTATGTTGAAAAAGTAATCAAGGAGATGTTTTATGATTAAAGTAAAAGTACCTGCCACAAGTGCAAACTTAGGTGTCGGATATGACTGCTTAGGAGTAGCTTTAGATGAATATGCGACATTTTATTTTGAAGAATTAGCCGAAGGCTTATACATTGAAGGTTGTAAAGAAGCCTACTGTAATAAAGAAAATTTAATCTATCAAGCCTATGTGGCAACAATGAAGGTTTTAAATGAAGAAGTAAAAGGTTTAAAAATTATTGTAGATACCAATATTCCGAGTGCACGAGGGTTAGGGAGTAGTGCAACCTGTATTCTTGCAGGGGTAATGGCAGCTAATGAACTACATCAAAAGAAATTGAATAAATATGAAATCTTTGCTATTGCGACACAATTAGAACATCATCCAGATAATGTAGCGCCTGCGCTATTTGGTGGTTTATGTGTTAGCTTTATGGAAGATGGAAAGCCTACGATGATCCGCTTTGGAGTAAAAAGGGATTTATTATTTGTGGCGATGATTCCTGATTATGAAGTAAGTACACAGCAAGCACGTAAAGTATTGCCAACGAGTATGAGCTATCAAGATGCAACTTATCAGATGGGACGCTGTTGTGCCCTTGCGAAAGCAATGGAAATTGGGAATGGTTTAATTATTAAAAAAGCCTGCCAAGATAAGATGCAAGAACCTTACCGCAAACAATTGATTCCAGAATATGAACAAGTAAAAAAATTGAGTGAAAAAGCAAATATGATTACAATGTTCATCAGTGGTAGTGGTTCTACATTAATGGCTCTTAGCCAAGATGAAGAAGATTGTAAAGCCTTCATCAATACGATGAAACAAGCCTATCCAACATGGGATATTCGTTTACTGCATGCGACTTATGATGCCGCAACAAGTGAGGTACTATAATGGAGAAATATTATATTGTAGATAGTTCTATCTTACCAGATGTTTTTGATAAAGTTATTGAAGCTAGAACATTATTACAAAATGGTGAAGTAAAACAAGTAAGTGAAGCTGTTAAACGTGTAGGGATTAGCCGTGGAACATACTATAAGTATAAAGATTATGTCTTTTTACCAAATCCTGGGATGAGTGCACGAAAAGCGATTATCTCATTAATGTTGCATCATGATAAAGGAATCTTATCAGAAGTATTAAATGTGATGTCAAAAATGAATGCGAATATTATTACAATTAATCAAAATATTCCAATCCATGATTGGGCAAGTGTAGTCATTTCATTTGATTTAAGTGAGATGAATGGGTCTCTTGATGATTTGATTAAACAAATTAACGGATGTCGTGGGGTAAGTAATTTACACTTGCTTGCTGTTGAATAAGTGCGAAATGTAGTATGCATTTCTACTAAAAGTTTTCATTTCAAACAAAATATGTTACGATAGTATATGCAATCTATGTAAAAAAGAGTAAAAGAGGTTTTTTATGAAAATAAATTTTGAGAAATTAAATACAGTTGCGATTTATGCCGCAGCGATATCAATCGTGATTCTAATCTTATTTGCCAGTATACAATTAAATGCATTTAATCGTGATTTCTATAAAAGTACATATGAAGAATTGAAAACTTCAAAAATATTAGGGATGACAAAAAAAGATTTAAATCGATCAACGACAATCTTGTTAGATTATCTAGAAGATAATCGTGATGATATTAAACTAGAAGTTGTTGTCCAAGGAAAGAAAATGCAAGCGTTCAATGCGAAAGAAACAGCGCATATGGTAGATGTGAAAAACTTATATCAATCTGCGATTGCTGTTGCCCAAGTTGCGGGAGGAATCTTTGTATTGAGTGTTGGATATTTATTTATTCGCTTAAAAAAAGGAGCCTTTACAGTTTTAAGTATCGGTTATATTAAGGTCGCCATCTTAGCAGGTGCCTTCCTTTTAATGCTTGCGGGATGGGCATATGTTGACTTTGATGCCTTCTGGACAGCCTTCCATGAAGTCTTATTCCGTAATGATCTATGGCTTTTAGATCCATATACAGACTTGATGATCAACTTGTTTCCAGCAGCATTCTTCTCTAAGATGATCTTCCGTATCGTCTTATCGTTTGCTGTTTGTTTTGGAGTATTATTTACAGGATCTTATGTATACTTACGTCATGAATTAAAAAAATTAACGGAAGAAGAATTAAATTATGAAGAATAAACAATTAATTTTAGCAAGCCAATCACCACGTCGTAAAGAATTGATGGAGGATGTGGGACTTGTATTTGAGTGTATTCCATCAAATGCGGAAGAAATTTTTCCAGCCGATCAAACAATCGAGGATGCGATTGAAGATGTTGCTTTTCAAAAAGCAAATGATATCTTCTTAAAGCACCCTGATGCGATTGTGATTGGTTGTGATACGATGGTCGTGGATGGAAATCAAAAACTAGGTAAACCAAAATCAAAAGAAGATGCATACCATATGTTGACTTCGCTAAGTGGCAAAACACATCGTGTCATCAGTGGTGTCGCAATTTTAAGCAAAGATAAAAAAATCACCTTCCATGACATTACGTATGTGACGTTTTATGACATCGAAGATGATTTGTTAGAAACTTATTTAAATAGTGATGAACCATATGACAAAGCAGGTGCATATGGTATTCAAGGGAAAGGTAGACTATTTGTGAAAGAAATCAAAGGTGATTATTTCAACGTGGTCGGTCTTCCGATTTGTTGTGTATATCGCGCATTAAAAGAAGTAATGTAAAAAAAGAGGATTTCCTCTTTTTTTTTGTTTATATAAGATAAAAGATAATAAAAAAAACGCCAAAGCGTTTTATTGTTTAAATGGCGGAGTAGGAGAGATTTGAACTCTCGCGCCAGTTTCCCGACCTATA
>SAMEA104404106__coassemble_3455_pt1 | contig 8524 bp, 6 predicted proteins | sample SAMEA104404106__metabat2_low_PE_054 | metagenome-assembled genome bin SAMEA104404106 (sample SAMEA104404106) | Balaenoptera acutorostrata
ACCGGTAACAGCAAAGTCAAAGAATACACTTGAATAGTCTGTTACTAACATATCACAGATTGCTAAGAAGTCATATGTTTCATATTCTTTTGGGAATGGACGAATATGTGTATAACTTGTAAAGTCCATCGCATTTCCAACTAAAAAGTGAAGGTTTACATAGAAAATCTGATCATCCTTCAACATGCGATCTATCTGTGTAAAGTATTTATGAAGAATTTCTTTTTGAACTTCTCCATCTGCTTCACGATTTCCTCCACGCCAAGTTGGCATGTAGGCAATCAATTGCATATCTTCAAGATGTAATTTTTTACGTAATGCTTGCGCATCATCAACTCTTAAGAAAGCACTATTTCTAGGATAATCACATAGTAATACCTTACCTGCAAATAAGTTTTCAATCATGTAGTCATACATGAAAACATCACGTGTAAAGGCATTTGGAAATAATGCATAATCACTCATCATATAGTTCTTTTGAATATTAGCAAGTGATTTCGCATTACGAATATCGCTTTTCCCTAAGGTTTTTAAAGGTGTCCCATGCCACGTATTTAAAAAGATCTGTTCATCACGTTTATGAAAGTATGGTGGGAATGAGTTATCGGTCGCAACATACTTACAAGTCGCCAAATACTTCATATACTCTTGTGAATTACGAATTACTAATTTCGCTTTATAGTTATAAAAAGACAAACGAGTCTTCGCTGCTTCCATGGTATCTTCAGTAACGACAAAGATGGCATGGAAGTCTTTCCATTTTGGGTTCACATTAATTTCACGAAGTAATGCGAACATATTCCCATTTACGTTTTTCCCCTGTCCAGCTTCTAATAAGATTGCATTAGTATCAATCTCTTCTTTACGATATTGTAAATACTTACTATTTTTATTATTAAGCTTTTTAAACAATTTCATGTATCATAACCAGCCTTTCCTCTAAATTCGTATCCTCTCGATTATAAAGTATAATCAAAAGCACACGAAAAGGTATTTTAATTATATAGTAAAAGTTAATAAATGTTCATCCTTTTCAAACTATTTTATGAAAATCGTAAGAAACTTTCTTGATTCTTCACAAAATTATATACTTTTTACACTATTAACATAGATACTTCTTAACAATTGGTAGATGATGAAGAAGTGCACTAATTGCATAAGAGATAACAAAAATCAACAAACTGATGACAAGTACACCGCGTAAAGGAGCAATTGTCAAGGCTGTAACATTGCTCATTTCAAACAAACGCAAAATGAAAATATGAACTAAATAAATACCAAAACTATAATCAGAAATACGTATCATCAATCGACTAATACCACTTTTTACAACCGCCTGGGCAAATACTTTTTTAAATACTAAAAACACACTCACACTCATCAATAAGACATTGATGGTAAGATTATCATAGAAAATTCGACATGGCTCGCCAAGATATAAACTTGACCATTTTGTGAAGTAATATGTCATCCCATAGCCAACAAGACCCAAGAATACATAATACAACAATGGTTTTTTCGTTTCTTGCTTACTTAAATAATACCCTAATACAAAATATCCCACATAACCTAGTACAAAGTTAAACTTAAATTTTGCTACAAACTGTTCTAATAAAGTAGCTGCATCTACACTTATGATGGTCAGAAGATCAATCATGCTTGGAATAAGAAAACCAAAGATTAAAGAAAGAATTAAAAAATATTGTAGTAATTGTTTTGATTCCGTAATCTTCTTTAAAAAAGGGACAATCATATAAAGACCTACAATCATAAATAAGAACCACATATGATATTCACCTAATATTAAATCACGAAAGAAACGTTCTTGTTCATAACCTTGTGTAATCACATTAAAAAGAGCATAAAACAAGGACCAAAAAAGAAAAGCCACGACCATCCGAAAAATATTTTTCTTATATAATTTTTCGATACTGGCTTCTCTAGAACAAAATAATACTCCACTGATCATTACAAAGATTCCAACACCCCAGCGAACCCCTGCATCATAGAAATTCATAATATTCCATGCTCTTGTACTAACTCCTAACTCATCCCAATAAATAGATGAGACATGTAAGATGATTACAGCAAACGTTGCAATCACACGTAAATAATCTAAATAAACGACTCGTTTATGATGCTTTGTTGACAATTTTTTACCCTCCTTATCAAAAGTAAAAAAAGATAATCTAAGCAAAAATTCACATGATAGACTATCTTTTTTTATAATATTTACTTCTTGTTTAAGAACACTCTTTCCACTACTCGTTTTGAGGCATTTCCATCATCTAAATGACAGAATCTTGCATAAAACTTCTCATAGCGTTCTTTATATTGTTTGTTTACTTCATCAATATGTTCAATTGCTGAAATAACTTCTTCACTTGTATATAAAAGCGGTCCTGGTACTTCCGTATTCATATCAATATAGAAACCACGTAATTGGTTTTTATACTTTTCAATATCATACGTATAGAATAAAATCGGACGTTTTAAGTTCGCATAATCAAAGAAGACACTTGAATAATCGGTAATACAAATATCACTAATTAAATACAATTCACTAATATCATCATATTTTGAGACATTGTAAGCAAATCCTTCAAGTCCACTAATATCTAAGGCATCTGCGATATATTGATGTGTACGAAGTAAAATGACATATTCATCGCCTAAGCGTTGCTTTAATAAGTCTAAATCCAATTGCAATGTGAATTTATATTTTCCTTTTCCATAATACTCATCATCGCGCCATGTTGGTGCGTAAAGAATCGTTTTCTTATCTAAAGGAATATTTAACTTCTTACGGATATTGTTTGCAATTTCATCTTTATTTTCAGCATACATCAAATCATTTCGAGGATACCCATAGTCAAGCATTTCTCCTTCATACATAAAACAACGAGCTAATGTTTCAGTTGAAAAATCATTGGCACTAATCAAATAATCCCAATCTTTACGTTGCTTATAAAATTGTTGTTTATACTTTGGAGAAGCTGCCGTTACTTCTTCTTGATCGAATACTAAACGTTTCAATGGCGTTCCATGCCATGTTTCTAAGAACACTTGTCCCTCGCGTTTACGATACCATAGAGGTGGACGAACATTGAACACTAAATATTTACTACGCGCTAAATAATAGGCATATTTAAATGAGAAACGCTTAATTGTCTTAGCCCCATAAGGAGGCTTTGTGCCATTATTTAAAGCCCATACACATTCATATTGATCACCATAATGCTTCACTAAATATTCGTAAATATATTTAGGTGAATCAGAATAGTTTTTGGCATTAAATGTTTCAAACAATACAACGTTTTCTAAAAGCGGTTGTTTTAAATAACGGTGGTAATACATTAATTTATAAAGTACGTTTTTATTCTTCAACATCGCTTTTAACTTTTTACGACCTAAATAAAAGCGTACTTGTTTCAATGTTTTCTTAAGATTCTGATCTTGAATCGAGTGAATCAATGCACGACGTTCAAAATGAAATTGTGCTACTACATCTTGACGACAATCTTTCATAATCTTTGCAAGGATTGGATAGTAAACCTGTTTCCACTCTTTATCTTCACTACGACGTAATCGTTTAATAAATGTATGAAGATAATAATTCACAATCTTACGATCGATAAATGCTCTAAGCAGACTATCTTCACTTACGATCGCACGTGCTTTTTCATATACTTGCATCTGTTCATAGAAACGTGTATCATCTTCTATTTGGCATAATGCAGGATAATTAATTGGATCATTATGACGACGTTTAATATATTCCGCATCTAAACAAACCGCAAAGTGCTCTACTTTATTCAACACTTCTACAAGCATTAAAAAGTCAGCATAATAAACACAATCTTCATCAAATGTAAGATTGTGGTCGATTAAGAAACTACGCTTATAAGCACTTCCATCTACGCTTAATTTCATCATTCCTTTACGTCTCGTAAATAAATAATAATAAGCAAGTGCTTTTTGACGCTCTACCATGTGATATTTCTCAACGAAATTTTCCACTCTAGCTTCACGACGAGCATCTTTTTCTTCGATTTCTTCTTCGTCTATTTCTTCTAGTTTTTTGGCACGTTTTTCTAAGAAGTTTGCCTTATTATTCCAAGTATACTCAATATTACCTGCAACAATATCTTCTCCATTTAACGCTTGACTTAAATTTGCGAAAGTATCATCTAAAACATAATCATCGCTATCTAAGAAATAGATATATTCTCCACTAGCTTCCTTGATTCCAATATTACGTGCATGTGCTACACCATGTGCAGGACTTTGTATAACTTTTAATGCAAGGTCCTTTTCAAATGCATGAATGCATACACTCGCATCTTCACTTTTTTCATCCAATACTAAAAGGACTTCAAAATCTTGAAATGTACTATCTTTTAATGATTGCAAACATTCCTTAAGATAGTTTGCATACCGGTAAAAAGGAATAACAATACTTAATTTCATTGTATCATCCTATCCTTTTAATTCTTCTTTTAATTGTGTTGTAGAGATGCCTTCTGTACGTGGTAAATATACGACTTCACAATAGTCTTTTAAAAAATCAAATTTACCTTTCCAGTCATCTCCCATAACAAATACATCAACATTGTATTTTTTAACATCTTCAATTTTCTGATCCCAACTTGTTTCTGGAATAACTTTGTCAACATATTTGATTGCTTCCACAATTTCCATACGATCGCTGTCTTTAATCTTACATACTTTTCCTTTTCCTAAGTTGAATTCATCGCTAGATACTGCAACAATTAAGTAATCCCCTAATTCTTTTGCGCGACGTAATAAATTCAAGTGACCTACATGAAATAAGTCGAATGTTCCATATGTTAATACTGTTTTCATTTTATATTCTCCTTTTATTTAAAAATACGTTCCCAAATACTGCGTTTTACTGGTCCTTTAATAATACGTTTTTTGAATTTATCATCACGCTGTTTCTTCTTCTCTTTTTCACTAAGCGCATTGTATTCATCAACATATTCAGAATAGTGATCACAAACTTCATTGATCTCACCAAATTCTTTTAGTTTTCCACCCTCAATCCATAATCCTGTTTTACAAAAGCTACGAACCTGTGGTAAAGAGTGTGAAATAAAGAAGATTGTCTTTCCTTCTTCATCTCTTAATTTCATCATACGTTTCATACACTTTTGAGCAAACCCTTTATCTCCTACGGATAAAGCTTCATCCACGATAAAGATTTCTGGATCAAGAGCTAATGAGATTGAGAATCCTAAACGTGATTTCATACCACTTGAATATTTTTTAACTGGCTGATATAAGAAGTCACCTAATTCCGCAAATTCAATAACCCCTTCTTTGATTTCTTGAATACGTTTTTTTGATAACCCTAATAAGGCACCTTTCACATTAATATTCTCTTCTCCTGTCAACTGTGGATTTAATCCAGTATTAATCGAAATTAAGGCCTGCTCCCCATTCACAATTAACGTTCCTTCATCATGATCAGAAATCCCTGATAAAATTAAAGATAAGGTAGATTTCCCAGAACCATTCGTTCCAAGAACCCCTACAACATCTCCTTTTTTAACTTTAAATGAAATATCTTTTAAAGCATAAAAACTCTGGTTTTTATGCTTCCCTTCGTTTTTCTTCTTTAATGTATAAATCTTTGAAATATTATGCAATTCCACTGCATATTCAATATTTTTATTTTCCATAAAGCATCTCCTTAAATCATATCTACCATCTTACGTTTAAAGTGATACATAAGACTTGATCCAATGATAAATAACACTAGGATAACAATCCAAAAATATAATGTAAGCGCAGGATGTGCTAAGAAACTCTTATTAAAGAATACTGCATCGCGATAACCTGTAACAATATAGTAAATTGGATTTAACTTTAAAATAATAGACATTAACGGAATATCGCTTAACATCGCTGGCCATAAGACTGGTGATAGATATAATAACATACGCATTAAAGATACTACTAATTTTTTAACATCTCGCCAAATCATCGTTAATACAGAAGTTACTAAAGATAATGACTCTACTAACATAAATGCACAGAAAGCATAGTAAATAAGATTTAGCCAATAGATATTTGGATAATATCCACAAAGTAATAACACCACAAAAGTAATTGCTAACATACAAAAGTGGTTAAATAATTCTTTAAGACATACGGTAGCTGGTAATACACTAATAGGAAATTTCATCTTTGTAATAACATTTTTCTTTGAGAAAACAGCACTGCATCCCTGTGTAATACAAGGACTGATATACCACCATGCTGCAAATCCAACAACTACCCATGGTAAAAAATCAACACCATCATATCCACGACGATTCATCGCAATACCAAAAACAAACCAATAGGTCGCAACCTGAATGGCTGGTGAAGCAAAGTTCCAAAATAAACCAAATTTAGAATCTCTCATATCTGCAAGCAATTCATAACGTGCTATACAGAAAATACGATATAGATTAGAAAAGTTTTCCTTTAAAACATATCGAATACTTTTAAACATAGCCATACTCCTTTTCATTTATGATGTTAATACACCATTCTTATTATACAACAAAGCAAAAAATGAAACTACTGATTTTCATCATTTTCCTATAGATTATCGTTCTAAACGTTTACAAAATAAGCATTTCAAAGAAAAAAAGTCAGTATCTACATACTGACTTTTAGGCTTTTATTTCTATGTGATTATAAGTTCATTTCTGCTTTTAAATCACGTAACATTAATTCTTTTGCTGAATTTTTAGGCTCTTTTTCTTCAAATAAAACCTTGTAGATTTCACTAACGATTGGCATTTCAATGCCTTTTTCTTTTGCTGTTTCATATACGGCTTTTGCAGTACGCACACCTTCTACCGTTTTTGTATTTGTTTCCCAGAATACTTTTGCACTATTTGCTTTACCGATTTCATAACCAGCTTGGAAGTTACGAGAGTGTTTACTTGTACAAGTAACGATTAAGTCACCAATACCAGTTAATCCCATGAATGTTTCTTGTTTTCCACCGAATGCAACACCGAAACGAGTCATTTCCATCAATCCACGAGTGATCAATGCAGCACGTGTGTTATCACCATAACCTAATCCGTATAAAACACCACTTGCTACAGCAATGGCATTTTTCACAGCAACCCCAATTTCACTACCGATTTCATCATTACCTGTATAAATACGTAAGTAATCATTTGAGAATTCACTCTGTACGGTTTTTGCATCTTCATCATTTAAAGATACAGCACAGATTGTTGTTAACATACGAATAACAACTTCTTCGGCATGACTAGGTCCGATTAAAGATACTACACTACTTAATTTATCACTTGAAATGTTTTCACGAATAACACATGACATACGTTCAAATGTTTCTGGGTGGAAACCTTTTGAAGTGTTCACAATAATTGTTTTTCCTTTTAAAAGTGGATCAATCTGACGACATACGCTTTCGATAGCAATTGTCGGAACGCTTAATACAACAATATCTGCATCTTTGACCACATTCACATCCGTTGTAGCGTGAAGATTTGGATTAATTTCAACATCATCAAAGTATTTAGAGTTACGGTGGTTAACTTCAACATCGTTAATTTCACTTTCGCAATTTCCATAAAGAATGACATCTTTACCATTATCACATAATACTTGTGCTAAACCAGTTCCCCAGCTTCCACTACCTATTACTACTGTTTTCATAATATTCCTGCCTTTCAGATATTCAATCATCTAATCGCTCTCATTATACACAATTTTTCAAATTGTTACAAATTTATTTCTTTTTTACAGTTTGTTTTCTTCGACGATATTCTAATAATACCCCTCCAAAGCTTGGAACATCAACTTCAATGGTATATGGTCTTCCATTACATTCTGCGTGTGATGTTTTGTATTTTGTAAGTTCGTGAACATTCCCACCATATACATCCATATCGGTATTTAATACTTCATGGTATGTCCCACTTTCAGAAACACCAAATTTATGTTTTGGGTATGCATTTGGTGAGAAATTTAAGATTACAATGTAATTTTTGTGTTCGCCTTTACGCATGTAACTAAATAAGTTTTCATCCGCATTATCAGCATCGATCCACTCAAATGTTTCGCCATCATATTCACGTTCATAAAGAACATTATTCTTGCAGTAAATTTCACCTAACTTCGCAAAGTATTGATGGAACGCATCGTGAATTGGATATTGTAATAATTTCCAGTCACACTGTTTTTCTTCATCCCATTCACGGAAATGTGCTAATTCATTTCCCATGAAGTTTAATTTTTTACCTGGGTGAGTAAACATGTATAAGTACAATGTTTTTAACTGCATGAATTTTTCTTCATATGTACCAAAGATCTTATCGACAATCGTTTTCTTACCATGTACTACTTCATCATGACTAAATTCCATCAAGAAACGTTCAGAGTAGAAATAAGCCATTGAGAATGTAATGTTGTTGTGGTGCCATTTACGATAAATTGGATCTTTTTCTAAGTATTTTAAAGTGTCATTCAT
>SAMEA104404106__coassemble_3474_pt1 | contig 8467 bp, 5 predicted proteins | sample SAMEA104404106__metabat2_low_PE_054 | metagenome-assembled genome bin SAMEA104404106 (sample SAMEA104404106) | Balaenoptera acutorostrata
CGATGACCCCCTGCGTGCAAGGCAGGTGCTCTCCCAGCTGAGCTATAACCCCATCTGTTTGCTTTAATAATATAGCATGAGAATAGAAGGGTTGTCAATAAAAAGATGAGAAAATTTATATATATAAATGTAACTAGTTACAATTAATTTTACATAAAATTACAAAAGACTTTCATTAAATTTCATTTGTGCTATAATATCTACTATAAAAGTTGAAAGGTAGGTGCCATAACATGGACCAAAATCGTATTTATAATTTCTCTGCTGGACCTAGTATGCTACCAGAGGAAGTTTTATTGAAAGCACAAGCACAAATGTTGAATTACAAGGATAGTGGAATGTCCGTTATGGAAATGAGCCATCGAAGCAAAGTATATGATGAAATAATAAAAGATACCCAAGCTCGTTTACGTCGATTATTAAATATTCCAGATCATTACAAAGTGCTGTTTTTACAGGGAGGAGCTTCTACACAATTTGCAAGTGTGGCTTTGAACTTATTGCAAAAAGGAAAAGCAGATTATTTATTAAGTGGATATTTTGCTGAAAAAGCATATAAAGAAGCTTGTAAGTATGGGGATATTCAAATTGCAGCTTCAAGTAAAGAGGATAACTACCAACGTATTTGTAAACAGGATGAAATCAAATTGCGTGAGGATTTAGATTATGTTTACATGTGTAGTAATAATACTATTTATGGTACAACATATCATTTCGTACCACAGACAAATGGCGTACCACTTGTTGTCGATATGTCTAGTAACATCTTATCAGAACCAATTCGTGTAGAAGACTATGGTTTAATTTTTGCAGGGGCTCAAAAAAATATGGGATGTGCTGGATTAACGGTTGTCATCGTTGATGAAAAATTAATTGGACATGCGCAAGCAATTACACCAACAATGTTGAATTATGAACCATTAGCAGAAAAAGATTCTATGTATAATACACCACCAACATATGCGATTTATATTTTAGGATTAGTTCTTGAATGGATTGAAAACCAAGGTGGATTAGCAGAATTACAAAAACGTAATCGTAAAAAAGCAGCTTTATTATACGACTATTTAGATCATAGTGATTTCTATCAAACAAGTGTTAATAAAGAAGATCGTTCAATGATGAATGTATGCTTCCGTACGAAGAGTGCAAAATTAGATGAACTCTTTGTGAAAGAGAGCATCGCTGCTGGAATGAGCAATCTAAAAGGACATCGTGCAGTGAAAGGAATGCGTGCATCAATTTATAATGCAATGCCTTATGAGGGTGTGGAATACTTAGTAAACTTTATGAAGAAGTTTGAAGAAGAACATGCGTGAGGTGACGATGATGAAAGTAAAACTATATAATAAAATTGCGAATGAGGGAATTGCGCGATTTGATGCTAACACATATGAATTTAGTGAAGACTTTGATACGTATGATGCCATCATGGTAAGAAGTGCGAAATTACATGATGTGGAATTTAGTGAAGATTTGAAATGTATTGCGCGTGCTGGAGCAGGGGTAAATAATATTCCGATTGATCGTTGTAGTGAACAGGGTATTGTTGTTTTTAATACGCCAGGAGCAAATGCGAATGCAGTGAAAGAATTAGTAATTGCTAGTTTAATATTAGCTGGAAGAAAAATTGTCCAAGGAAGTAAATGGCTGACGACATTAGATTCACAAGATTTACTGAAAAATGTTGAGAAAGGGAAAGCAGCTTTTACTGGTCCTGAAATTGCTGGAAAAAAATTAGGTGTGATTGGACTTGGGGCTATCGGGGTACAAGTTGCGAACGCAGCAGCTGCCCTAGATATGGATGTGTATGGTTATGACCCTTTTATTTCAGTCGATGCCGCATGGACTTTGAAAGCTAGAATTCATCATGCGCGTGATTTAAAAACGGTATTAGAACAGTGTGACTATATTACCTTACATCTTCCATGTAATGAACAAACGAAAAACATGATTGATGAAGAACGTATTTCTTGGATGAAAGATGGTGTGCGTTTACTGAACTTTGCACGTGATGGGTTAGTGAATGAAGAAGCAATGAAAAAAGCATTAGATTGTGGTAAGATTGCTACTTATGTTTCGGATTTCGCAACGCCTTTATTATATCAACATGAACATGTGGTAGCGATTCCGCACTTAGGTGCTTCAACTTATGAAAGTGAATTGAACTGTGCACGTATGGCTGCGGATGAAGTCATTGATTATCTAGAAAATGGTAATATTAAAAATGCGATCAACTTACCAAATATGCAGATGGTACAGGAAGCGAAAAATCGTATTTGTATCATTAATGAAAATATTCCTAATATGATTAATAAAATTACTTCTGGTTTTAGTGATAATGGAATCAATATTGAAAATATGGCGAATAAAGCGAAGGCGAGTCTTGCTTATACATTAATTGAAACAAATGATGATATTGATGATGCATTGCTTGAAAAAATTAAAGCAGAACCAGGAATTAAGAAAGTTCGTGTAATTACAAAATAATAAATTCAAATACGACATCATAAATTTGATGCCGTATTTTTTATGTTTGTGGTATACTAACAAAGACTTTAAGAGAGGCGGATGTGGATGCGTACATTGATTATTGCGGAAAAACCAGAGTTAGGAAGAGCAATTGCGAATGCGATTGATGGGCCAAATAAAGAAGTAAAAGGAGTCATCGAGAAAAAGAATGTTGTCATTACTTGGGCGTATGGACATTTACTTCGACTTTGTGAGCCAGATGAGTATGATGAAAAATTTAAAATTTGGCGTAAACAAGATTTACCCATTTGTTTTGATGATTGGAAATTAGTACCTGATGGCAATAAAAAAGAACGTGTCCATCAAATTATGCAATTGATGACCACCTGTGATCAAATCATTCATGCAGGTGACCCGGATGATGAAGGTCAGTTTTTAATTGATGAAATTCTTCAATATGCTAATAATACCAAACCAGTTAAGCGTGTTTATATCAATGACAATACACCAGCGAATGTGAAAAAAGCCTTTCATCAATTAATTGATAATGATGAAAAGTTAATGGCTGTTGGACGAAGTGCTTATGCGCGTGCAGTCGCTGATTATGTGGTGGGAATTAATTACTCTCGTTTATATTCGTTATCATTACATCGTAAAGGGTTAAGTGTAGGACGTGTACAAAGTCCTACTTTAGGATTGATCGTATCTAGGGATGAAGCAATTTCATCGCATCAAAAACAGACGTATTACCTATGGCAAGTCCATGCGCTTGTGGACCAAGAAAATCAAGATATCCTTATGACATTTAAACCAAAAGCACAGTTGTATGATGATGGTAAGTTCATTTTACAAGCGGATACTTTAGAGACGATTTGTAATGAAGCTTTAAAGAAAGATAAACGTAAATTAAAAGTTGATGAAAAAGCATTACAGCAACGTCCACCATTACCTTTTAACTTGGCCAAATTACAGGCGCATATGAATAGTAAATATGGCTTTGACTTAACAAAAACGGATCAAATTACGCAGACACTACGTGATAAATATCAAGCGATTACATATAACCGTAGTGATTCTCAATATTTAAAAGAAGAACATTTTCAAGAAGCAAATCGTGTATTACCACATGTTATGTATAAACTAAAAGAGGAATATCCAGTGGATTATAGCATTCATTCGGAATGTTTTAATGATAAGTATGTAACGGCTCATCATGCCATCATTCCAACGATGAGCAATTTTAATATCGATGCTTTAACTTCTGATGAGCGAAAAGTGTATGAAGAAATTGCTCACTATTATATTATGCAATTTTTACCTCCGATTAAAAAAAGACAATTAAAAGCAAGTATCAAATTAAACGATGGTGAATTAAGAGCAACGGCAACTTTTATTACTGATGACGGATATAAACAATATTTTACACCAGATAAAGAAGAAGACGAAGAACAAGAGGAAGATGTGAAATTTGATTTAGCCCCAGGAGTGTATGAAGCAAGCTTAAAAGATAGTGAAATTGTTGAAAAGAAGACCAATCCACCTAAGCATTATACGCAAGCAACATTAATTAAAGATATGACGAGTATTGCGAAATATGTAAAAGATCCTAAGATTAAAGAAATCTTGAAGAAAAAGGATAAGGGTAAAAAAGGGGAAAATGGATCGATTGGAACAAGTGCTACAAGATCGCAAATTGTAGAGACTTTATTAAAACGCGGGTATGTTGAAATGAAAGGGAAAACGATTGTTTCAACTACGCTAGGAAGGGATTTTTATCATTTACTGCCTGAGGAAATCAAAACAGCTGACTTAACAGCAAAATGGTGGGTCATGCAAGAAGATATTAAAGAAGGCAAAGCTACGGTGAAGGATTTAGTACAAAGTGTACTTGCTGCCTTTGTACCGCATTTAAAAGAACAAATTCGACCAACACAATTATCTACCCCTATTCCTATTGAGGATGATCGAGAAAGCTTAGGAAATTGCTTAGTATGTGGAAATAAGGTAGTGGAAAATGCAAAAGGGTTTGGTTGTAGTAATTATGTAAATGGTTGTCGCTTTGCAATTTGGAAAGAAGATCAATTTTTTCAATCGATTGACAAAGTACCTAGCAAAGCGATGGTTCAAAAGTTATTAAAAGATAAATATTGTTTAGTAAAGGTGAAAGAAGATAATCAAGAAGTGATCAAAGTATTACAAATTGGAGCACTGCATGGGCGTGCGATTTATCGCTTAGTAAATGCGCCTAAACAAAATAAGGGATAAGGATTGTAATTTTTCAAATAGTTGGTAAAATAAAACCATACTAGGAGGCTATTTATGAAAATTCTTGCAAGTGATTATGACGGAACATTGCGTACGGAAGAATTCGTCGCAAAAAGAGATATGGAAGCAATTGCCAAATTCCAGGCAGCGGGAAACTTATTTGGAATTGTGACTGGACGTAGTATGGAATCTTTACACAAAGAAATTGATCGTAATGGATTTACTTATGACTTTATCGTTACGAATAATGGCGGGGTTATTTACGATAAAGATTTAGCGTGTTTAGATTGTAAGTATATTGAATTTACACAGGCACTTGATTTATTAAGCTATATCAAAACGCTAGATTGCGTATCTTATGTCATCAACGATGGATTCCATCGTTATAAATATACAGTGGATGAAAACCAAGTAGATAATAAATATGGTGGTGTCAAAGACACGGATGTGAAACAGGAAGAAATTTTAGATCGTGGTAAGATTGCCCAATTTGTTATTTCAATCAATGATGATATGGCAGCTCATGAAATTGCGCAATATATCAACATGAACTACAAAGGATATGCACAGGCATTTATCAATGTAAACTGTGTGGATATTGTTCCTTATGGGGTATCAAAAGCAGAAGGGTTAGCTTACATTGAAGCACATCTAGAATTAGAACATGATGATATTTATACGATTGGTGATTCTTTCAATGATATTCCGATGATGGAAGAATTCCATGGTTGTACATTAACTTATGTTGATGATGTAATTAAAGTAAACTGTGAACATGTATATGATAGTGTTGCAGATTGCATGGAAGATTTGATGAAATAGATTTACTTTCGTTTGTAAATAGATGCTTCGGCATCTATTTTTTTATAGGAATCATTAATTCTATGATATAATAAGAATTACGAGAGGAGTGTATTCTCATGAGCTATTTTACGTTAAATAATTTATGGATTTTATTACGACAGTTAGCCGATATTGCTTGTGTATGGGCATTGGTTTACTACTGTTTAAAAATTGTCAAAAATAATTCCAGAACCATTCAGATTTTTAAAGGAATTTTACTTGTGATCATCGTGAAAGCTTTAGCAACTTACTTAGAATTAAATACGATTGCTGCGATGACGACATCGATCATGAACTGGGGAGTGCCAGCTATTATTATCATCTTCCAACCAGAAATTCGAAGCATTTTAGAGAAGATTGGTAAAACAAGTGTCTTTTCACGTATTACAACATTAACGGTGAATGAACGTGAAAACTTGGTTGATGAATTAGTGAAAGCTTGTACGGAAATGTCAAAGACAAAAACGGGTGCGCTAATCTCCATTGAACAAGGCCATTCTTTAAGTGATTTCATTAAAACAGGAACACCGATGAATTCCGTTGTTTCAAGTGAATTGCTATGTTCGATTTTCCAATATGGAACGCCTTTGCATGATGGGGCCGTTATTATTCAAGGTGTGAAGATTGCCTGTGCTGCTGCGTATTTCCCACCAACATCAAGAGAGCTTCCAACAAGTTATGGAGCACGCCATCGTGCAGCTGTTGGAATCAGTGAAATTACCGACTCTATTACGATTGTCGTAAGTGAGGAAACAGGAAATATCTCTATTGCGCAAGATGGAAAATTAACCGTCTATTCAGAAGCAAGCTTAAAAGCCTTTTTATTAACCGTATTAGGAACGAAAGATGGACCTAAGGAAAAAGATAAAAATAAAGAAAAACAAGGCCAAAAAGCAAGTGAAAAAGAAGAAGCAAAAGTGGAAAATAACACGAAAGAAACAAGCAAAGCAAAGAAACCAAGTGTTTTTGCCCATTATTTTAGAAATAAAGCACACAAGGTGATAAGTACACCAAGTGTTAAAGAAGAAACCAAAAAAGCAGAAGAAAAAGATATTCTTTATGAGCAAGATGTTGTTATCGTAGAAGAAAATAAAGAACCAAAAGAAGCGATGACTATTGAAAATCTTGCTGGGGCTCAGGATGCACCATTAGACCAATTATTTGAAACAATTGTAGAACCTACAGAAGTGAAGGCAGAGCTTGAACATAAAGAAGAAAAAGTAAAAGAAGAGGCACAAAAGAAGGCGCCGGTGGAAGAAAAACCTAAGAAAAAAAGAAAGCGTCGTACCAAAGCGGAAATAGAAGCAGATAAAGCAAAAGAAGTAGAGGCTAATAAAGCACGTGCACAAGAAATTGCGCAAACGGTTGAAGTAAAAGAAAAAGTCAAAGAAGTTGAAACTATAGCGGATAATCCACTAGCGAGCATGGGGCTTGCCCAAGACTTATTTGATGATATCATTGAGCCTGAAGCCATCGTCTTACATTATGAAAAGGCGGATGAGGATGAGCAGACTTCACCTGCTAAAAAGAGTGAAAGGAGTGAATCCTAATGGCTAAGAAGAAAAAACAATTAAGTGCGGAAGGGAAAACCGAATTAGCGAAGGCGATTGCAGAGAAAAGTCAGCGTTTTGCTAAAACTTATGCGAATGTGGAAATTCGTTTAAGTCGTATTTTCCGTTGGATTAGCACTTGGTTAGAAAAATTATTATTTAATCAAAAACATGGAAAAATTGTAGCATTGCTACTTGCTATTTTGTTTTATTTTAGTTTAGGTAGTGAAAATACGAGTGTTTTTGAGAATATGAAAAATGTTGAAAATCTAGGAGAATTTAAAGTTAGTGCGATTGTAAGTAATCAAGCTTATGAAGTAAGTGGACTAGATGAAATGGTAAAAGTTCGTATCATTGGAGATATCAGTGATATTAAAAGTGTAAAACAACAAAAGAACTTTCGTGTCGTTGCAAACTTAACGGACTTAACAGAAGGTACACATGAAGTAAAATATACTACGGAAGGTGCACCTAGTCGTGTAGAAGTTGTCTTAGAACCTAGTAATGGAGTTGTTACAATTAAGAAAAAATCAATTCGCAGTTTTACATTAGGTTATGATTATGTAAATCGATTCAACATGGATAGTATCTATGACTTAGGAGAACCTGAGCTAGAACAAGGGGAAGTGCATGTTCGTGCTTCACAAGATACACTTGATTCTATTGCATATGTAAAAGCATTGATTGATATTAAGAAAAACTATACGACGGATTTCTCTACAGAAGCAAGAATTGCTGCTTATGATGATCATGGAAATAAGCTTGATGTAGATATTATTCCAGATAAAATGAGTGCACATGTGAAGGTCAGCAAGCCAAATAAACGCGTTGCCTTATCCATTGTGCCAAATGGTGTTATTCCAAATAATATGGCGATTGAATCTTATCAATTGAACCATGATAAAGTAACTGTCTATGCGAAACAAAGCGTACTAGATGCAATTGATGTTTTACCAATTATGATTCCTGCATCTACACTTACAAGTGATCGAGAGTTCCCAATGCCTATCGTACCACCTAATGGTGTCACAAAAATTTCTGAAAGTGTCGTAAATGTTGGTATTAAACTTGCGCCACGAAAAGAACGTATCATTACGAAAGTGCCGATTACTATTCAAAATGGTATGGAAGGATTGCAATTTGCCTTTGGTGAAAAAGAGCGCTTTGCGAATGTGACGTTAGAAGGAGCACAGAAGGTTATCGAGAAGATTAAACGTGACGACTTGCGTGTTTTTGTAGATGTTGGTAAAATAGATAAAGCCGGAACATATGAACAACCGTTAATTGTAGAAGGTAAAAATAAATTAGTAAATTACGTTATTAAAGACGCAACAGTA